>JACYYJ010044595.1_pt1 | contig 13777 bp, 11 predicted proteins | sample 8236861 | NCBI WGS metagenome assembly JACYYJ01 (sample SAMN14103086, study PRJNA606662) | landfill metagenome | isolation source: landfill solid waste | place: India:New Delhi, Okhla landfill site | collected 2017-11-05
CAATCGCAACAGAACGATGCTGTCCGCCTGTACAACCAATACCAATGACAAGCTGACTTTTACCTTCTCGCTTGTATTGAGGGATCATAAATTCCAGCATATCCAATAACTTATCCATGAATTTTTTCGTTTCCGACCATTTAAATACATAAGTGGACACTTCTTCATCAAGTCCAGTTAACGGTCGCATGGACTCCACATAAAATGGGTTAGGTAGAAAACGCACGTCAAAAACCAAATCGGCATCAATTGGGATACCATGCTTAAATCCAAAGGAAACAACATTCACGGAAAAGACTTGCTGGGACTTTTCTTTAAACGTTTCGATTAGCTTCTCCCGTAATTCTCTTGGCTTAATAGTGGATGTATTGATAATGTGTTGAGCACGACCCTTTAATTCGTCTAATAGATCTCGTTCTTTTCGAATCCCTTCTAAAGGTAATCCAGATTTGGCTAGTGGATGTGACCTTCTCGTCTCCTTATATCTAGAAACAAGTACCTCGTCATTGGCATCCAGGAATAGAATTTGCTCTGTTACCCATTCCTCTTTGCTCAATTGATCTAGTGCATCAAATAAAGAATCAAAAAATTCACGTCCCCTTAAATCCATCACTACCGCAACATTTTGTGTCTTCTGTTGGTTTTCTTTCATCAGTTCCAAAAACTTTGGTAGTAGTGCTGGTGGTAGATTATCGACACAAAAATAGCCTAAATCTTCAAAGCTTTGCACCGCAACTGTTTTACCAGCACCAGACATCCCGGTTATAATGACCAATTGGATATTTTGACTTTGTTCAACCATCGTAATCCCCTCTTTCTACGAATGCTACTATTCGTCTATTTGTGGATCTAGTTGATAGGATAAAAGCTTATAATCCGATGTATATGTGAAAGTTCCATAAAGTATCTCATCACTTTGTAAAGCATGCTTAATAATGGCACGATCTCCTTCTGCCATTGGCTTCGATAGTACTTCATTAACAGGAACCCATTCGAGCTCCCCTTCTTTACTTTCTTCAAGCAATGTCCCTTTATGTTCTTTGGAATAGAAGGTAAACATCATCCATTCCATAACAATCTCTTCATTTTCATAAATCAAAAAAGTAAAAACGCCTTTTAATTTAGGATCTTCAACTGTCAATCCTGTTTCTTCTTGAAATTCGCGTATTGCAGACTGTTTAATCGTTTCTCCAGACTCCATTTTCCCTCCTGGAGCAACATACCAATTTCTTCGAGGTTTTTTCAGCATTAAAACGTTATTCCCATTCTGCAAAACGCAATTCGCTACCCGTTGCAAAATTTTCTCACCTCATACGAAAAACAACCTTGTGTTTCTGTTTTTCTTAAAATGTTTTCAGTATGTAGCAAATAAGAGCTACCACAAGTTTCTCTAGTTTAATTATACNNGTTGGAATTATTTAGGCGGATTTTTGCAAAAGGCATACTTTATCTATTATACGATAGGAAGGCAAAAGAAAAACACAGGCAAATTTTGGGCGCCTGTGCAGGAAAAAGAATATATCTTATAAAAGGGGGTCAATTTCGTTATCCCTATTGTAACTAATTTATGTTGCAAGAGTATTACAACAGTGTTAAGAAGTCGTGACTTTTATTTATTTATCAAAGTCTAAAACGGTTCAGGCTGTATTACTGTTTTACCTCTAAATCTTCTAACAGGTTTTCCACATAAACTTGAGCAGACTGTGCAGCAATACTTCCATCACCAGTTGCTGTTACAATTTGGCGTAAATCCTTCTCACGGATATCACCAGCAGCAAATATGCCAGGGACCTTTGTTTCCATGTTTTCATTTGTTTCGATATAACCATTTTCATTCGTAATACCTAGTGATTGGAAAGGCTCACTTAATGGATCCATACCGATATAAATAAAGACCCCATCCGTTTTCTTTTCATACGTTTTGTCTTCTTTTTTGTCGTATAATGTTACACTTGCAACTTTTCCACCATCACCATTGATTTCTTTCACTTCTGTATCCCAAATGAAATCAATTTTATCGTTGTTGAATGCACGTTGTTGTAAAATCTTCTGTGCTCTCAATTCATCACGGCGATGTACAATTGTTACTTTACTAGCAAAACGAGTTAAATAAACTCCTTCTTCAACAGCAGAGTCTCCCCCGCCAACAACAATTAATTCCCGTTCTTTAAAGAATGCACCGTCACATACTGCACAATACGATACACCGCGTCCACCAAGCTCTTCTTCACCTGGAATACCTAATTTTTTATATTCTGCACCTGTTGCAATAATAATCGCTCTTGCTTTATATTCTTTGCTACCTGCAACAACGGTTTTATATTCTTTACCATCTTTAATTTCCTTAATATCCCCATAAGCATATTCTGCACCAAACTTTTTCGCATGGTCGAACATCTTATTCGAAAGATCCGGACCTAAAATATTTTCAAAGCCAGGATAGTTTTCGACATCCTCTGTATTCACCATTTGTCCACCTGGTACCCCACGCTCAAGCATCAACGTTTTAAGATCTGCACGTGAAGTATAGACAGCAGCTGTTAGGCCTGCTGGACCTGCACCGATAATAATTACATCATATATTAAATCTTCTGTAGCCATATGAATCAATCCCTTCTCACATCTTACTCTAATTACTACTTATTGTTATCGTATTCGACATTGAAGGATTCGTCTATCAATTTGCTCATCGCCTCTAAGCTGCCAATTTTTCTTAAGAAGGGGTGACGTCTGCATCCTTCTTTCCAAAGGTCTTCTGCTTTTTCCGTTAACCCACAGCGCAAAGCGGAAGCACTATACCATTTATAAAAGGATATATGTTGCTTTAGCTTCGATTTCGATAAGAATTGGAATCGCTCTAATGCCTGCTCATAATGCTTCGTATGAGCGAGACCAATCGCAATTTTTAGCCTTTGTTGTTCATTCATAGGATAAACATTCGTTAATATTTCTATGTACCCCATGGATTCCTCCAACTTCCCTAATTCGTGATAAAACACAGCTAAGTTGACGATACTATGAATCGAATTCGGGTCAGCCTTATACCACTCCAACTCCATTTCTAAAGCATCTTCTTCATTCCCTGCAAAAAAGTTTGCCCACGCAAAATCATGCTTTGCCATTACATAGTCTGGAAAAAGCATCATGATTTCCTCTAAAATTGGAATTGCCTGTTGCCACTCATGATTTTCAAGATGATAAAATACGGTTTCCTGGTATATGATGAGCTCATCTTCTTCATCAATTAACCATTCATCATCGAAATCATCATCTTCTTCCTCAACTTCATTATAGATTTGAAGCATTTCTAATAACTGCTCTGCTTCTTCCGTAAAGTCCCCATCTGTTGCTTTATCTAAATATAATTCCACGTTTTTTTGAGCATCGTGAAACAAACCTAAATGAGCATAATTATTCGCAATTAGGTAATAACAGTCTACATAGCTTTCCCCAAATGTATCAAGTACCTTCGTTAACAATTGATTCGCTTTTTGATAAGAACGTATTTCGGTATATAGAACCGATAGCTGACATTGATACATAGGGTTATGTGGTGCATATTCAATTGCTTTTTCAAACCATTTTATCGCTTTATTAAAATCCCTTTTTTGAAAGGCTTTAACTCCTATTGAAAAATAAAAGTCCCCTTCCATTAAGAACGGGAGTATATTATAATTTTCGGTATTTTTCATATCATTAGTTATAGACATTTGATGCCTCCCTTAAACGTCCCTTTCGACTTACAAAGTATAACATAAATAAAAGCGTAAAATATACAACAGATTAGATGATAATGTGGAATTTTTTGGTACAATAATAGGAAAGGGGTTCTTTGTTCAAAAAGAGGTCTTCAAAAAGTGTCCATCAAAATTGTGACGCTAGCTATACAAAAAAGAAGAGGTGAATTTCCATTATGAAAAAAGTCACCATTGGATTTTTATTGTTACTCATAATTCCAATTGTACTTACAGCCTGTAAAGAAGAAAAAGAAGTAAGGCCAGATGATCGTTTAACAGAATACATCGAATTATGGAATGAGCAAAACTTTGAGGAAATGTATGAGGAATATCTATCTACATCATCAAAGGAAACATATCCGAAAGAAGAAATGGCCGATCGATACGTCAAGATTTACTCGGACTTAAATATTGAGAACCTACAGGTAACCTTCGAAAAGCCAGATGAGGAAACATCCTACGAGGAAGCTAAGGAAGCAACTTTTCCTATCCATGTGGAGATGGACTCTTTAGCTGGGCCAATTACCTTTGATCATGAAATAACACTAGTAAAAGAAACGCTTGAGGAAGAGGAAGAAAATTGGTTTGTGAATTGGGATACTACTTACATATTTAAGCAGTTGAAAGACGGGGATTCGGTTGGAATGGATGTAACCGAAGGACCTCGTGGGGAAATTTTTGATCGTAACGGAAATGGATTAGCCATAAATGATAAGGTTACGATGATTGGAATCGTTCCACAAAGTATGGAAGGCAACGAAGAAGCATCAATCGAAAAAGTTTCGGAATTGCTACATTTAGATATCGAATTTATCGAAAACCAATTAAATCAGGATTGGGTTCAACCTGATCTATTTGTTCCATTAAGAACAATTAATCCAAATAATAAGGAATTATTTGATGAGCTAATGGAGATTCCTGGTGTGTGGCCTAAGGATCAGTTTGGCCGTGTTTATCCGTTAGGGGAAGCAGCAACTCATTTAGTTGGTTATATTGGTGAAATTACGGCAGAACAACTAGAGGAATATGGAGATAAAGGCTATGAAACACATGATTTAATTGGGCAACGTGGACTCGAGCAATTATTTGAATAAGAGTTACGTGGTAAACCAGGAGCAGAAGTTTATATAACAAATGAAAACGGGGACAAAGTTACAGTTGCTTCCCAAAACGCTCAAAAAGGAAAAGATATTCACGTAACCATTGATGCGGACATTCAGCAAACCATTTTTGAAAATATGAATGGTAAAAAAGGAACAGCAGCAGCAGTTCATCCGACAACTGGAGAAACGCTAGCGCTTGTTAGCTCTCCATCCTTTGATCCCAATGGATTAACTTCTGATTACTATGCAAAGTTACTAGAAGATGAAGCGAATCCAATTTTAAATCGCTTTACATCGCTGTATGCACCTGGCTCTACCTTTAAACCAATTACAGCATCTATTGGATTAGCAAATGGAATTATTGATCCAAATGCACCACGTGACATAAAAGGGGAAACGTGGAGTAATGGAGATGCTTGGGGGAACTACGAAGTGTCTAGAGTGACAGACCCTGGTCACCCAGTTGACTTAGAGGATGCCCTCGATTATTCAGACAATATTTATTTCGCACAAACCGCCGTGGAAATGGGTGGAGAAGCAATGGTAGAAGGACTAGAAGCATTCGGGTTTAATCAAGATTTTCCGTTTACGTATCCAATTAGTGCATCTACGATTTCCAATAGCGGAGACTTAAGTGATGAAATCTTACTCGCAGACACCGCATACGGCCAAGGAGAATTACAGCTAAGTGTTTTACATTTAGCGACAATGTACACACCCATTTTAAATAATGGTGATTTGGTAAAGCCAAAGCTATTAAAAGATGATGAAACAGAACTTTGGAAAGAACAAATGATTACCCCTGAACAAGCGGACATCTTAAATACTGCCTTGCGAAATGTTGTTGCCAGCCCAAATGGAACTGCAAGGGGTGCAAATATGGATGGTGTACCACTTGCAGGTAAAACTGGTACTGCAGAGCTTAAAATGGAGCAAGGCGAACAAGGAAAAGAAAACGGCGTATTTGTCGCCTATCAAGCGGACAAAAAAGACATGGTCATCGCAATGCTGCTTGAGGAAGTTGAGGAAGACGGTAGCAGCGCTTATGTAGTAGAGCGTGTGAGTAACATATTTAAAGAACTCTATTAAAATTACAAATGGGACCTCCGCATTGGATGTCCCATTTTTTTGTTGAATCTTTTGTTAAAGAGTGAAGCATTGATACTAAATTTTGTTGGATTTTATATATTAAATTACTTTTATTCGCCAATAAGGATACCCTACTCGTAAAACAATATTTATTACTCGTCTAATTTAAGTAAAAATTCGTGTAAATACCTGTTACGCGTGAAAACAGCTATTTTATTCGTAAGTACACTAGAAATTCTCGTAATTTATTCAAAATATTCGCCTACCAGATTAATATTCGTCTATCGTCGAATAATACGCGTAATTCACGCATAAATATTCGTCTACTTCACGGAAATACGAGTCCACTTTTCCTACTCAATGCCTCTATTCGCATAAAAGGTCCTTTATTCGTATATAAGGTTAAAATACTCGTCAAAATTTAAACTTTCCCGCACAGCGCACAGAAAAAGCCTCCTGCATGAACAGGAGGCTTCCCTTATATGATATTAATCACGTTCTACTGGTGTAACAGCTTCTAGTAATAATTGCTCAAGCTCTTTTGTATACGTTTCTTTTTGCTCATCTGTCCAATTGAATTCACTCGCCATGTAGTTAATCACAGATTCTTTATGCGCATGAACCCAATTAATGTTGAAGAACAATGCACCTGTACGACGAATGAAGAAGTCAACCGGCTTATAAACCAATTCATAATCTAAAGCATAGCGTAGCATTGCGAATACGACTGGATCAAGATTTTCTGCTTCTACTTTTTCACGATTGTTTTTGTAAATATCAAATACAATATCTACGTTAGAACCGTATCTTCTGATTAACGCTTCAGCAGTTTTAGCATCAAGACCAAGGTCTTTGCCTTCGATTAATTTTTGTTCAATAAATACTTCAAAGCCTTTTGATCCACCAACATCTCCACCAGACATTGGTAGGTGTTTTGTTTGTGTAGAAGGATAGTTCTTACCTTCCTCTGCATTCAATTGCTTCGCTACAAGGTCAACGATTCCTTCTGCCATTTTACGGTATCCCGTTAGCTTACCACCAGCAATAGATAGTAGACCTGATTCAGATTCAAAAATTTCATCTTTACGAGAAATTTCAGAAGGTGATTTACCATCTTCATGAATTAGTGGGCGTAAACCAGACCAGCTGGATTCCACATCATCTGCAGTAATTTTTACGTCTGGGAACATAAAGTTGATTGCCTTGATTACATAATCACGGTCAGCAACAGTCATCTTAGGATGTGCAATGTCACCTTTGTAAACTGTGTCTGTAGTACCAACATATGTTTTGCCTTCACGAGGAATAGCAAATACCATACGGCCATCTGGTGTATCAAAGTAAATAGCTTGCTTTAATGGGAATCGTTCCCCGTCAAATACAAGGTGAATACCTTTGGTAAGCTGTAGGGATTTCCCTTTTTTCGAACCATCGATTTCACGTAGTGTATCTACCCACGGACCAGCAGCATTTACAATTTTCTTCGCATAGATTTCAGATACGGAACCGTCTGTTAAATCTTCTACTTTCACTCCAACTACTTTCCCATCTTTGTAAAGTAGGTCGGTAACTTTCATGTAGTTTAGTGCTAATGCACCTTTTTCTACAGCCTTCTTCATAACCTCAAGTGTTAGGCGTGCATCGTCCGTCTTGTATTCTACGTAGTAGCCTGCACCTTTCATACCTTCACTCTTAAGAAGTGGTTCACGCTTTAATGCCACATCTGGTTTAAACATTTTTCTGCGCTCGCTTTTTTTAACACCTGCAAGAAAATCATAAACCTTTAAACCAATGTTTGTAGTGAAAGGACCGAATGTTCCACCTTTGTAAAATGGCAACATCATCCATTCAGGAGTTGTAACGTGTGGTCCATTTTCATAAACGATTGCACGTTCTTTACCAACTTCTGAAACTACTTTTATTTCAAATTGTTTTAAATAACGAAGACCACCATGAACTAATTTTGTAGAACGACTAGAAGTACCAGCTGCAAAGTCTTGCATTTCTACTACTGCAACATTCATACCACGTGTGACAGAATCAAGTGCAATACCAGCTCCAGTTATACCTCCACCAATTACAAGAAGATCTAGTGATTCATCTTGTATCTTTTGCTTTATTTCATTTCTCTTTAAATTTGTAAATTGCATAACCATCGTTCCCTTCATTTTTATTTACGTGCTAAAAAATTTGTTGAAGATTCAACTTTGCATTTCCTTAGATGGTTACCAATATAGAGAGTGTCTCTACATGTAGTTTCCCTAACATAATGCAAAAGTTGCAACGATGTTTTTCTTTTCCTCTCATCATTCACCTTCAGAAAAACCAAAAAAAGAGACCACAAAACGCCCTATTTTTCCCACATACAAAAATAGAGTTTAGTGGTCTCTCGAATTCTCCATCCACAATATTAACTTAAGTTCATTATATCACAATATTAATAGAAAGCAAAGCCTTTTACTTTCCGCGGTAGGAAACCTTCACTTGCGTGGGGTGAAGGTTATAGTGAAAAAGGCTTTGCTTAAGTCTTATTACTTAAATTCTCTTGTAGCAGCTACAGCTTTCCTCCAGCCCTTATAAAGCTCTTCACGCTTCTCTTCAGCTAGATCATCTGTAAATGTACGTTCATTTTGCCATTGTTTTGCGATTTCTTCTTTACCAGACCAGTAACCTACTGCTAAACCAGCTAGGTATGCTGCACCTAATGCAGTTGNNAACTGCTCCACCGTCAACACGTAGAGACTTAAGCTCAATTCCAGAATCCGCAACCATTGCATCTAGAACGTCTCTTGTTTGATATGCAAGGGATTCCAGTGTTGCACGAATGAAATGCTCTTTTGTTGTACCACGAGTTAAGCCAAATACAGCTCCGCGTGCATCACTATCCCAATATGGAGTACCAAGTCCAACGAATGCAGGTACTAAGTATACACCGTCAGTAGATTCTACTTTTGTAGCAAATGCTTCACTTTCAGGAGCATTATCGATTAGGCGTAGACCATCACGTAACCATTGGATAGCAGAACCTGCAACAAAGATACTTCCTTCTAATGCATATTCTACTTTTCCATCTACTCCCCAAGCTAGCGTAGTAAGTAATCCGTGCTTAGACTTAACGCCTTCTTCCCCAGTGTTCATTAACATGAAACATCCAGTTCCGTAAGTATTTTTTGCCATTCCTTTATCGAAGCAAGCTTGACCGAATAGAGCTGCTTGTTGGTCACCAGCAATACCTGCAATTGGTACTTCATGACCAAAGAAATGATAATCCACTGTTTTTGCATATACTTCTGAAGATTGACGTACTTCTGGAAGCATGCTCTTTGGTACAGTAAGAATTTCTAGTAACTCATCATCCCATTTTAAGTCATAAATGTTAAACATTAATGTACGTGAAGCATTAGAGTAATCTGTTACGTGAGCTTTTCCACCAGATAATTTGTATACCAACCAAGTATCAATGGTACCGAATAGTAGGTCTCCATTTTCTGCTTTTTCTCTAGCACCTTCTACATTGTCTAGAATCCACTTTACTTTTGTACCAGAGAAGTATGGATCTAGAAGTAAACCTGTTTTTTCATTGAACAAGTCATTGTAGCCTTGCTCTCTTAGTTCACGACAAATGCCCTCTGTTTGACGAGATTGCCAAACAATAGCACGATATATTGGTTTACCAGTATTTTTATCCCAAACCACTGCTGTTTCACGTTGGTTTGTAATTCCAATACCTGCAATATCTTCTGGTGTAATATCTGCTTTACGCATAACTTCTGCAATACAAGCTAGAATAGAAGTCCAAATTTCATTTGCATCATGTTCTACCCAGCCTGGCTTTGGAAAGAACTGTTCGAATTCTTGCTGTGCCGTTTCGACAATTTCACCTTGTTGATTAAATAAAATAGCACGAGAACTTGTTGTACCTTGGTCAAGAGATAAGATAAATTTACTCATTCCGTATTCCTCCCCTAAAAATTATTAAAGTGATTGTGAAGCATTATTTTCAACTGTAGCATTGTTTGCCTTTTTCAATTCTGAGCTTGCAGCAGAAATAAAGATTAGAGCTATTACTGCACTTGTTACCCAGAATGCTACAGAAAATTCGCCAACAAACATTGCTTTATAGAATAATGCACCGTAGATACCACCAATGATAGGTCCAATAACCGGAATCCAAGCATATCCCCAATCAGAGCTTCCTTTACCTGGAATTGGTAATAAAGCGTGAGCAATTCTTGGTCCTAAGTCACGTGCAGGGTTAATTGCATAACCAGTAGTTGCACCTAGTGACATACCAATCGCGATAATTAACAAACCTACTATAAATGGATTTAAGCCTTCTGTAAATTGATTTGCACCAATAAACATTAAACCAAATACTAAAGCGAATGTACCAATCATCTCACTTACTAAGTTTGAACCTTTACTGCGAATTGCAGGATCAGTAGAGAATACTGCTAGTTTTAAACCAGGATCCTTTGTTGCACCCCAATGTGGTAAATATTGAAAGAAAACGATTACAGCACCGATAAACGCACCTATTAATTGCCCTGTAATATACAATGGAACATCTGCCCAAGGAAAATCTCCAGCTGCTGCAAATCCTAATGTTACTGCAGGATTTAAGTGCGCACCTGAAATACTACCTACTGCATAAACTCCCATTGTTACGGCAAGTCCCCATCCAATTGTAATAACAACCCAGCCTGTACCTTCTGCCTTTGTATTTTTTAATACAGCACCACCTACTACACCACCACCAAAAATAATCAAAATCATTGTACCAATAATTTCTCCAACAAAAGCTGACATGGAACCCACTCCCTTAATATATATTTATGAAACTATGAAAACCCAGATCTGGCAATCATGATGGCGCATACAAAAACCCACACGAAACTAGAACACTACTTAATAAATCGTAGCAACCTTTTGTCTCGTGTGGGTCTCCAATTCTCCATCACTTGTCTTAACTTGTTACCTTTACTTTAATGCATATTGAAAGCGTTGTCAATCATTTTTTCTATTTTTAATTTTTTTACAATTCCCAAAGCTCTTTCCTGGACGTTGTAACCGCTGTCGCAGCGCCATTTAACGCATTTTCTACATCCTGTTTCGTGCGAATTAATCCACCAGCAATTACAGGAATCCCAGTTTCATCATGAATTTCCTGCATCACCTCTGGTATTATTCCAGGTAAAACTTCAATATAGTCAGGCTGTACGTTTTTACAAATCTTTAAGTTATGATCAAGTGCATGACTATCTAATGCAAACAATCGCTGGATACCTGTAATATGGTGTCTTTTCGCTGTTGCAATGACATTTGCTCTTGTCGAAATAATTCCATCAACCTTAATATCATTGATGAGATACTCCAGCCCATATTCATCTACTTTTAATCCTTGTATGAGATCGACATGCATAAACACTTTTTTATTGTGCTGCCGCGTATATTTCACAAGACTTTTTACTTGTGAAAGCCTTGTTTCTAAAAAAATGATATTTTCATGCGAACTATTCAGTACTTTTTCGAAATCTCTCATGCTTCTTATTGCGGGTAAAACCCCTTCTAATTTTGCCACTTACATCACCTCAATTGGTACAAGTCTTTATCATTATGTATAAAATAAATAATCCCCTCAAAGAGATTGATTATACATTTCTTTGAGGGGATTCACAAGTGGTAGGCTTGGATTAGTTTGTCGAAATATTTGTTGCAGATTCCACGATTTCGTCTAATGACTTCCCAATACTGGATTCAACCGCTGCAACATAGCCACCTTCTACTAAAGAAGTATTGACCACTTTCACATTATCATAACCACACAATTCAATTGCTAGCTCCGCATTCATCATAGCACTACCAAGATCATAAAAAAGGAGAACACCATTTTCACTATGCGCTCGCTCAATCGCAGCCGTAATTTTTTCCACACTTGTACCAATTTCATTGTCATCTGTACCGCCTGCTACTTCAATTGGTACGTTATGAACAACTTGCCCAATAATGTCTTTTAATCCTTCTACAACTTTTGCACTGTGTGATATTAGAACAATTCCTACGTTTGACATTGGGTATTATTCCCCTTCCTTCATGACTTCTGCTAAAGATGCAAATAAATAGTAAGAGGATACGGAACCAGGATCTAAATGCCCGATAGAACGTTCCTTTAAATATGCAGCACGACCTTTTTTCGCCATAACATCTTTTGTTGATTCCATCGCATGTTTCGCTGCATCTTCCAATTGCTCTGCATTTACGGATTCGTTTTCCTTTAGTAAGGCAAGAATCGGGTTCCATACATCAATCATGGTTTTGTCCCCTACTGTTGCTTTTCCCCGTTGAAGAATGCCGTTTAACGCATCCTCCACACCCTTCGTAAAAGCAGGCTGATCCACAGACGTATGTCCTTTTACCGCCATTGACATTTTTAGAAAGGCAGTACCGTAAAGAGGCCCAGATGCTCCACCAACTTTTGACAATAATGTCATAGCAACATCTTTAAGCAAATCAGAAACCGTGTCATATTGGGACGCTTCCGTTTTTGTCATCACTTCTTGGAAACCACGCGCCATATTAATCCCATGGTCTCCATCCCCAATCGCTTGGTCTAATGAGGTTAAATACTCTTTATTCGCTTGGATTTTATCATTTGTTTTGCTCATCCATTGTAAAACGTGTTGAACATGTAAATTCATTATGCTCTCCTCCTATTCTGTATCCACTTAGCTGCGAAATGCAGGAGCCTTTGATTCTGCATCTAATAATTCTTTTAATTCATCATCTAATTTTAGAAGTGTTACCGAACAGCCTGCCATTTCTAAGGAGGTCATATATTCCCCAACAAATGTTTGGTAAATACGAATTCCTTTTTCCGTTAATAGCTCATTAACTTTACCATTAACAATATATAGCTCCATCTCCGGAGTAGAACCTAAGCCATTAACCATAACTGCAACCTCATCGCCACTAGTTAACTTCATATCGTCTAACACCTTTTGAGTTAACTCCGCAGCAATTTCGTCGGCAGTTTGAATTGCTTTTCTTTCCGTACCTGGTTCACCGTGGATGCCCATTCCAATTTCCATTTCGTTCTCTTCCAAAATAAAACTTGGTTTACCAGCTGCCGGTACCGAACATGGACTTAATGCCATTCCCATTGAACGAACATTTGCCACTACCTTTTCTGCAACTTCCTTCACTTCCTGCAAGGAACCACCAGCCTGTGCCTTTGCACCTGCAATTTTATGTACAAAGACAGTACCAGCAATACCACGACGACCTGTAGTAAAGGAGCTATCCTCTACAGCAACATCATCGTTTACGATTACTTGCTCTACTTCAATACCTTCTGCTTGAGCCATTTCAGCTGCCATTTCAAAGTTCATTACGTCACCTGTGTAGTTTTTAATAACTAAAAATACACCATTTCCACCATCTACTGCTTTAATCGCTTCATATACTTGGTCAGGTGTAGGCGATGTAAACACCTCTCCACATACTGCTGCATCTAACATACCGTAACCAACATAACCAGCATGTGCAGGCTCATGTCCACTTCCTCCACCACTAACTAAACCTACTTTACCTGAAACAGGCGCATCTTTCCGTGCAATAACAGTAGTATTCGGAACCTGTTGTACACTATTCGGATAAGCCGCCACTAATCCTTTCAACATGTCCTGCACTACTAAATTAGGGTCATTAATAATCTTTTTCATTAAAATCCTCTCCTTGTAGTGATCCCACGCAAAATCACCCGAATTTATGGAAAAATAACCCTACCGCTACCCTTATTTTATTACAAAAAGAAAGCTAGTACCACCGTAATATTCAAACTCTTTTTGA
>JACYYJ010107988.1_pt1 | contig 13750 bp, 18 predicted proteins | sample 8236861 | NCBI WGS metagenome assembly JACYYJ01 (sample SAMN14103086, study PRJNA606662) | landfill metagenome | isolation source: landfill solid waste | place: India:New Delhi, Okhla landfill site | collected 2017-11-05
TAAGTGGAAATTAGAGCCAATTCCTATTGAACTCCCAACTGTAATTGAGAATTTAAGCAATGGAAAAGAAGTTCGCCTTTACACAGAACATGACAGAACCTTGCTCCATATTAACAATGTTAACACTATGATATCATTAATAGATTTTTATAAAGGAAAATTTTATGATGCAAATGAAGTCAATTCCATTGACGATTTAGGTTGGTGATTAAAGTGCCAAATAAAGTAATTCACATATGGTGCGATGGAAGTGCAATAAATAATGGAGAAAACGTTGGTTGCGGTGGATATGGATATGTTCTACTGTATGGTGATTTTACAAATGTAGATTTAAATTCTAAATACTGCGAAGATTCTAATACTCTAACTGGATGGGGTAGTAGTAAGGGAACTACAAATCAGCGTGAAGAAATGAAAGCTCTGATAAATGGTTTAAAGCGTGTTACTAAACCAGAAATTCAAATTGAAGTTTTTCTAGATTCTGCTTACGTTAAGAATTGTATGGAACAACGTTGGTATGATAAGTGGCGTTTAAATGGTTGGAAAAACTCTAAAAAAGAACCAGTAGCCAATCGTGATTTATGGGAAGAGTTGTTGGATATTGTTGAAAGCAACATGCTTTTCATTAAATACACTAAAATAAAGTCTCATACAAAGGTTTATTATAATGAACTATGTGACCAGTTAGCTAAAAAAGGCTTAGATGAAGCCAGATATGGAGTGAGTGAATAATGAAGATTATTGAACCTACAGTAGAAAAGAAATATGAATTGTTGAAATGCGGTGACATCGTTGTAACTAATTTTAACGAATATAGATTTGTTGCACAGTTAACCAATAAACAATATGTTTTAACTGACCTTAAAGGAACATATGCAAATGGAAGTTTTGACAGCTTAAGACAGCTTACAAATGCTACACTTAACTCATCTTGGGTTAAAGCAATTTATCGCTCAAGCGAGTATGAATTACACATTGTACCAAAACAAAAATAAGAGGTGACATAATGGAATTATCTTTAGCAAATGAATTATTATATTTTGGAGAAGATGGGCGATTATACATCTTGCATGAATGTGAGATGTGTGAAAAATTCCCATTAGAAGACTTGAATAGTGAATGTGGAGAATGTGGTTATTCACAAGCAGAATTGCTTGAATTAAAGCGAAATGTTGACAGATTAAATGAAGCTTATGACTTCTTTAATTTATACAACAATGATGAAAATTCATTTAGCAAAGGTGCATTCCTTAACTTTAGTCAGTTAAAACTTGGTAATGGTTATGACACTATTGTTTTAAATGATATTGAAGATAGTGGTAAATTGCGAGAAATGGGAGATTTGGTAGATAAAAACTGCTACGTAATCTTCTATTATGATGAAGATGAAGAATATGATGAGTTTGATATGTTTATATTTGGTGAACCATACGATAATGAAGATGAAGAATAATAAATAGGAGAGTGTTTGATATGACAAATTCAGTTAATCATGTTTATAAAATTGGAGACAAGGTAGTACCACTCAGTAAAACAGTTAGACATTATGATGATTTAGATAAGTGTCCTTATTACTATAAATTTGCTAATGGTCAGATAAAATATTTATATGTAGTAGATGATTCATATGTATTGGATGGGAAAAAAGTTTTAGTATTAAATTCAAATGAGGATAGACATACAGGTAGTTTCTACAACTATGAAGACGTAACACCATATGTTGAAAAAGTTAAATTGCCAAAAGATGTTGTTGAGTTTTTGGATGGAAATAAGCAATATGACTCTTTAGCATATATGCTACAGTTCAATTCTTATGGAGGGTATGAACATAATGCTTTATTGCAATATCTCTTCGAAGGAGAGGAATTCTTTAAAAAAAACTTTAATTTAGACAGAATGCTCAATATTGTAAATGCATTAAAATATGGATATGAGTCTGACAATTCACATATTGATGAATTGATTAAAGAATTAAATGAATTGTATACAAACGGAAAAGATATTCGTGAGGTTGCTAGAAAGCTGTATTGCAACGTATGATGCTTTTAAGTAATATTATTGCATAATCTTATAGGATAGTTGTAAAATCTATCCTATTTTTGCAAAGTTTGACAAGTGCCAAATAAATAGTATGATTGTTATGTAATATTGGTAAGGAGTTGGTTGAAGGTTGAGTGGAGAGTTAAAATGTTTTGCTTGCGGTATAAAGAAAAGTGAATGCAAGAGATTCTACAATTCATCGAAGTATTCTGATGGAAAACCTGTTTGCAGTAAACATGTATCACAGTTGTCGAGATATGGTAGAATACTTGATATAACAAAATTTGATAGAAATGATTTTATAATTTACGACACTTTTTCTGAAATGATTATAAAAAATAGTAAAAATGAAATTATATCTAAAGTAAAAATAGACTTAGAAGATGTAAATAAAGTCAAGGATAGGAAGTGGTACTTAGACACACATGGATATATAGAAAGCGGAACTGGTGGAAAGCGAGTACGACTCCATAGATTTATAATGGGTGTAACAGATAAAAATATCCATATTGACCATATTAATCATGATGTGAAAGATAATAGAAAGCAAAATTTGAGACTATGTACTAATCAAGAGAATTCTAGGAATAAGAGTATTGCAAGAAGCAATACAGGATATATTGGTGTGTCATATGTAAAAAGAGACAATGTGTATCAAGCTAGTATAAAAGTTAATTACAAAAAGATAAATTTAGGTCAGTCAAAAAACATGTTAGATGCACTAAAAGCTAGACTCGAAGCAGAAAAGAAATATTTTGGTGAATTTGCACCACAAAGACATTTGTTTGAGGAATATGGAATTGAGGTTGATAAAAATGCTAGACAGTAGTTTAATGGCTTCTTTGCACAATCACAGCTATTATAGTCTCTTAGACTCAACTATGTCTCCAGAATTCATAGTTCAACAAGCACATGATTTAGGTTATAAAGCAGTTTCTATTACAGAGCATGGCTCAATGCATAGTTTTATAAATGGTTACAAGAAAGCCAAAGAATTAGGAATAAAATATATCTTTGGAGTAGAGACCTACGAAACTGATAATATGGACTATAAAGAAAAGGACTCTCAAAGGTATCATTTACTTTTATTAGCAAAGAATAAAACTGGACTTGATAACATTTTTAAAATAGTGTCAGAAAGTAATACAAGAGGGTATTATGGAAAACCTAGAGTTGACAGAGACCTTCTTAGAGAGTATTCAGAAGGTATTATTTGTACAAGTGCTTGTTTAGCGAGTAGGTTAATGAGATTACTCCAACAAGGATATTGCCCATGCTGTAAAGTTGGAAATGGTGAGCATAAAGAAAACTGTACAGAAACAGAAGAGTTTGTTCCAAAGTGGGAAGAAGCACGAAAAGAACTTCAAGTATACAAAGGTATATTTGGTGATGACTTCTATATTGAACTTCAATCTCATGGTACACATGACCAAATGATTGGCAATCAACGCATTCTGAAACTTGCACAAGAAACAGATACTAAATATATTATTACATTCGACTCTCACATGCCAGATGGTAGCGAGAAAACTAGAGACATTCATCGAAAGTTTATAAAGATTGCTCAAAACTCTCGTGAGGTGGGGGAGACTTATAAAGACTGCTATCAACAAGACATGGAGACTATGTATAATATTCTTATTCCACAACTAGGAGAAGAAATTGTAGACCAAGCTGTACTGTATACAAGTGAACTTGCAGACAAGTGTAATGTAGAGATTAATTTAAAAGGCGACCCGCTGATGCCACATATTGAAGTACCAAAAGAATTTGACACACAGTTAAGCTATTTGAAACATTTGATTAATGAAGGTTGGAAAAATCGTGGTATTAATAAGTTTCCCAAAGAAAAACGAAAACAATATAAGGAGAGAGTATTCAATGAACTAGATGTACTTGAGTACCTTGATTATATTGGATATTTCTTGATTCTTCACAAGATAACGAAGGAATTTAAAAAGAACAACATCCCTCTAGGTTATTCACGAGGGAGTGGTGCAGGATGTTTAATCTTGTGGATTATTGGTGTTACAGAAATAGACAGTATTCGTTGGGATTTAGATTTCTCTCGTTTTGCAAATAAAGGTAGAAAAAGTCCTGCTGACTATGACATGGACATCTCTAAGAAGAAGCGTGGTCTTGCATTAAAACTTATTGACGAAATGTTCGGTGAGGAAAATATTGCACACTTATGTACATTCAATTCCTTGTCTCCAAAAGTTGCAATTAAAGACTTAGGAAAAGTGTTTGATGAAGAAAAAATTTATAAAATATCTTATAAAGATAGAGATAAAATGTCGAAACTGATTCCAGAGAAGATGACTATTGAAGAAGCTTTAGAAAATTCTAGTGAATTAAGGAGATACCAAGAAAGATATCCTATTCTCTTTGAATACGCTAGTGCAATTCAAAATTTTCCAAAGTCAGTAGGATGTCACGCTTCTGCAATAATAATCTCAGATAACCCAATTATTCAACATGCACCAGTAATGTTGAATAAAGATGGAAGAACAATGCTTCAAGTAGAAATGGGGAATGCAGAAAAAGACTTACACCTTGTAAAGTTTGACTTTTTAGGGCTAATTAGTCTTGATACAGTTGATGATACGTTAAAACTAGCAAATCTAAAATGGAGTGATATTGATTTACAGTATTTAGATTCCAATGGGAAACTAGATGATAAGGATGTTTTGGACTCTATTTACGCCAAAGGGAATACTCTTGGTATTTTTCAAATGGAGAGTCAAACCCCACAAATGCTGTTTAAAAGAATGTATGATGGGGTAGAAAAAGAAAGATATAATGTAGAAGATGTTATTGCTGTAAATGCTATCAATCGACCTGCCATCTTATCTGTTGGAATGCATAACAATTACATCAAGGGGAAAAAAGACCCCTCAACAGTAAATTATGTACATGATGATGTTAGACCTATATTCGAAAAAACAAATTCAATTATGTTATATCAAGAGCAAGCTCTTCAAGTATTTCGATTAGCAGGATTCCCAGAAGAACAAGTAGATAATGCAAGAAGGTCAATTGGGAAGAAAATACAAGAGGAAATGGATTCTCTATATAATGATTTTCATAATGGATTGTCAAAAAGGAAATGGGAAGATAATCAAATTCTTGAAATGTGGAAACTTATTGAAGCTCAAGCTCAATACAGTTTTAATCGTAGTCACAGTGTTTCTTATGGTTTGCTTTCGTATGTGATGGCTTATTTAAAACATTATTATCCTGTTGAATTTATGACAGCTTTATTAATTTCCGAAATAGGAAATTATGAACAAACCGCTAGATATATTGATGAATGCAGAAATATGGGAATTAAAGTTCTTCCACCAGATGTAAATATATCAAATTCAGAATACTCTATAAAACAAAATGGGAACGAAAAAGTTATTCTATTTGGATTGTCATCTGTAAAGGGCATGAGTAGTTCAGTAGTTAAAAAAACGATTGAAGAAAGAAAAATTAAAGAGTTTATCGACATATATGATTACATTGAAAGAGTTAAACCAGATAAGACATCTGTCATCTCTTTAATTAAATCTGGGGCATTTGGAATTAATAATAAAAATAAATTACTTACGGATTTATTTGAATTCGAATACACTCCAATAAAGTGGACTCCTGTTAAAACCTGTCCAACAAAGAAGAAGCTTTATGAACTAAAGTTAATTAAAACTGATGAAGAGTTCAAAGATAAAGCCACATGTATTGAAAGATATAATGAAGTCAAATATCAAGAGTACTTGAAGAAGGAGGAAGAAAGAAAGCAAAAACAGTTTAACGAGTTCTCTGGAAAATATATTAGTGAAAGTGAAGATATGTATGAGTATGAAACTCTATCAATTTTCTTAAATGGTACACCTTTTGACAATTATAAGGATATATTTAAGCCTATAGAACAGTTCCCCGAAGGGTCAGAGAAGATTTTAATAGGAGGAACTATAACGGATATACAAAGAAAGAAAGATAAGTCTGGGAAGCAATATGCATATATTTGGCTGTTAACTGTACACGATGGAATGCAAGAATGCATTGCATTTGCAAGCACTTACTCAGAATACAAAAGCTTGATTGAAAAAGGCTCTAATGTTGTTCTTTTGGTAAAACCAAGTGGAACACAATTTATAGTTTCTAAAATGCGTACTTTTGAGAACTGGCAACAAGCTATTGAGCGCAAAAGAAAGCTCAAGGGAAAGGGTGTGTAACAACACATGGCTTTAATTCTTGGATGTCCTAATAGGGGTTGTCATTACACAATACGATTTTGAACTTTTACAAATTCTCACAAAAAAGATTGTTGTCCACTTTGTAATACAGGTTTAACTCTCATTGAAGACAAATATCCTGTATTTAAGGAAGATAAAGTAAGATGTTTCATGACTACAGAGGTAGGTCAAGATGTTATAGTGATTCCTCTTAAACTTCCAAAATATAAGTTTGGATAAAGGAGGTGATTATATAGTGAGTAAAAAAGTTACATTTTTATTAAGTATGAATTATGTAGGTTGTAACAAGGAAGAAACGATTAGCTTAGAGGACTTAGGTTTAGATGACTTAGAAGGGGAAGAATTGGAAGAATGAATCCAAAAAGCCTATGAAGAATGGGTTTGGGAAAATTTAGACAGTAATTGATGGATTGAAGATTAACTATAATTTTGACTAAAAGTCCAAATATCCATTTTTTTAACACCAGTAAAATACTGATGAAATGGTGTCTATTTTTATAGATAAAATGAGGATTTTATTCATATGGTGGTGTAGAAGGTGATTAACAGCAAAAAAGAATTACAGAGAATTAAAAAAGACCCTATTTATTTCTATGAAAAATACTTTGGAATTAAATTTACAGTATGGCAAAAACTAATAGTTAAGATAATGAATAGAAGAAATTAAAAGAAGAGAAGATGTTAATGTAGCGAAAAACGGAAGTAGCCATGAGTATTGATAGTTCATTTATTGATTTATTTTAAGGATGATTTAATATGGAAAAAGTAATAATTTCGAAAGCAGAATATGAAAGTCTATTAAGAGAAAGTCGATTTTTAGAATGCTTAAACGCATGTGGGGTAGATAATTGGATTGGCTATGATGAAGCATCTGCAATGCTTGAAGAAGAATATGACGAAGATGAATACTATATTGACTTCGACATAGAATAATGTTATAATATATTTACTCCTAGTATTTTATCTAGCTTTATACCCTTACTGCCAAATAAAGTATTAGGAGTGTTTTTATGCATAATGAAATTATTTTTGGTAGTACGAAACAAATAGCAATGTCTAAACTTAATGAAATAATCAATGAGATTATCAATAGTAAAGATGAGTATATAATCAGAAAGACAAGAGATTTTGTAGAAACAAACAAGAGAAATATTACTGCTGTATTTGCAGGACATTCAGCAAGAGGTCACAAGTGCCATAAGGCTTATGTAGATTTAAGAGTTAGTATTGGTATCCTTTACCAAGTAATTCATCCATGCTGTTTCCCAAACGCTTATTACGATGGTAAATTCAACATAGAAATGTTTGGTGAAGTGTAATGGAATTAAAATTAATACTGCCAGTACCGACATCTCTAAATAAATTATATATAAATCAAAGTGTATATAATCCAAAAACAAAGCAATATGTTCCAACTGGAAAACGTATCCTGTCACCAGAAGGGAAGAAAGTAAAATCTAAATTACAAGCAGAAGCACGAATTCAGCTAGAAAAACAAAAGAGTAATTGGGATTTTGAATTAACAAAGGATAAGTTTGTGATACAAGACGTTACAATTCATTTTGCTCGTAGAGGTTCAGATGGAGACAATATTTTTAAACTCCTTAACGATAGTCTAAAAACAATTGTATATCATGATGACGACAAGGTTTATAGTAGAGTAAAGAAAATAGTTTATAATCCTAAAAATCCTCACATTATAGTTGAGTTTAGCTTTTCACCGCAAGTAGGAATTTTTGACTCTCAAGACCAAGCTAAAGTTTTTGAAGCAAGATGTGAGTTTGGTGAGGAAAATGGTTGTTCACGTTACAGAAATGGAAGATGTTCAATACTACAAGACGTTTTAAATGGAACTATAAGAGAAGAGGTAGATATGTCTACTTATTCCTGTAATTCATTTAAGGCAAAAAAATAATGTACAATTGAATCATATTGTGTAGTAAACGNNAAGGGTGAATAAAATGCTAATGCACTTATTAGCTGTACCATTAGGAATTGTTATTTTTGTAGCCATATTATTTATTGTTGGCTTAATATTTGCTTTTCCTAAAGAAATTTTAGGAATCGTAATGCTAATAGTAATCGGTTATTGGTTAGGTGCTAATGTTTTAGGGTTGGTAAGTTAATNNCAAATTGTGTATTAACTTGTAAGTAGTTCTTACAGGTTGGAAAAGAGGGTGATAAATTGAAAAGTAACGATGATGAATTAAAGAAAAGTATAGATGAATTAGTAGATGCGATAATTGATAAACACTATGAAAAACAAGATGATACTGTTTTATTAGTCGGAATTGTAATAGGCATGATGTTCTTAGTAACAGGAATTATTATGGCATTCTTAATGTAAATTACTAAACACTTCGTACAAAATAGGCAATGCCAAAAATTCAAATTGGTTGTATAAATAGAATATTTTGGTATATACTAGACAGTAGTTAATATTATCTAACTACTGTCTTTTGTACTTTAAATAAAAGATATTGACATTAACTTCATGCCAATATAATATATACATAGAACTTTAACATCAAGAAAGATTTCCAGAGAGGATTGAACAATTAAATATGGGAAAGTATTATAGAGAAAATCAAGGAGAAGATATATCAAAAATTCTAACATTAGATAATAGAGAAAAGAAAAGAATCGGCTCTAATATTTTTAGTAGAGCAAGCACAAGAAAGGGTGGAAAAAATCAGCCTTTAAGAACTCAATATTACTATATGAGCAGAAAAGAACGTAATAAATTAAATGGAGAGGTGCTAACAATAAACATGAATAACTTATTAACATTCAAAGAGTTGGAGACAAAGGATATTGAATTACAAAGAGCTTTAATGGAGCATTGGAGAAGTAAGTATAAGATTAAAGATATAATAGAAGCATTAGAGATAAATGATGGAAGATATTATGAGAAATTGCAAGAGCTAGGAATAGAGAGAAAGCGCATATTTAGAAGACATACAGAAGTCTCTCAGCAGGAATTAGAAAAAATGAAAAATGACTTGGTAGATTACGATACCTTAATGTCCATTCCTCCATATCAAAGATACGAAATACTACCTATATACTTTAACAGCTTTGAAACAAGAGAGCTTTCTAAAGCATGGGGTGTTGATGACCAAAGAGTTTACACTATTAAAAATCAGATGAAAAACTACCTAAGTTCCAAAAACGCTAACAGTGAATCTGATGATTTAGACGACAACAGTATTGAGCAAGAAAAAATTTCTGAGAAAAATTCAGAAAAAATATATAAGAAAATTGATAATTTAAGTAATATTATGTATCCTACTAGCATAGATAATAATGAGAAGAAAAATATTGATAATGAGTCTTTCTTCTTTTCTGTAAAACAAAATGGCAACAGTGAATCTATCATTAAAAAGCTAAACATGTTGATTAACTTAATGGATGACAATGAAGAATATGAGTTGTCATTAACAGTTAAGCAAAAATAAATAACATTAAAGCAAAGGGGTATGTTTTTTTTATGAGTAGTTTATATGTATTAATTAGTGTAACAGATGATGGTAGTCTTTACAAAGAACCACAGATTTTTGGAGATGTTACAGAAGCAAAAAAAGAAATGAAAACTCAAACGATTGACTTTGTAAAACAACACGATGGGGATATTCAATTAGATGAATACTTTGCTTATGTAATTATTGATGGAATAACTGTATGTACTTGGAGAATTGCTAAATCTAATGTTGCATAATCAGAAAATATGGCTAGTAACAGTTAAGTTACTAGCCATATTTTTCTATTTGTGTTCCTTTCCACATTTAACTGCAATCTCCACAGCCATTGCTAAAAGGTCACCATCAGACAGTCTACCATTTTTAAGCTTAGTTTTGTACCCTAATAACTCTTGAGCAGTTTCATCAACCAATTTCATAGTAGCAGGAGATTTTAATCTATCATCTAAATATTTCTTTAACGTAGGACTTGTAAATTCCAAATCTTCCAACTCCTTTTCTTCAATATCTTTTTCACTTGTATTCCCTGTACACTCGTTATATTCATCGACAATATCTTTAAGTAGTTGCTCATATGTTTTCTTGTACTTGCTTAAAGCATTAACAGGGTCAGTCTTTCTTTGTGGGTCTAAAATATGGTGTCCAACGAATTGTGTAGGTTCGAACCCAAATTTATAAGCACAATAAGCTGAGTACCAAACATAGCGCTTGTAAGCTTCTTCGAAGTCAACACTCCCACCATAGCACAACTCAATTCCTACAGCAATGTCATTAGCATCATCACCAAACATCTTATTATCTAATGGCTTATCATATATAACATGCCATGCTTTCTCTGGTGTTCCAGTGGTCATGGGAATACATTCTATAATATCTTTACCATCAATAAAAGTGTGAGCAGAAGCTTCCATAACATTTGCTGAGTTTTTATAATAATTTACATTTCCTTTTGCTGTAGAACCTGTATTTCCAGTGTCATGTAGGACTCCAAATTTAGGTTTTCCACCAGTAATTTTAATACCACTTCTACGCAAAGTTCCTTTTTCAATGTAATCTTTTTCTATATTGTATTTCATTTTAAATGACATTATATCACCCCACTATTCTTTTATGACTTTTTCCGCAACATTTGGATTTGTTTCTAACAGATGTCTCATTTCTTCCAACACTTCATCAACCAATTGTTCGAATATTGATTTTGGTATTAACAGCCCTATTAAACCAAAACGCTGAATAAACATATCATATACCATAGAAAACTTTACTTTACCTGTCTCTGATTGCCATGTTTTTTCCGCTAAAAGAACTGCTTCCAGTAACCATGTCTTAATTTGTTCTCTTCTTTTGTCGCTTGGTTGAGTGAAAAATTTATACAAATAGAACGCTACACCAACAGCTACTAAAACGATAACTAAGATATCAACCCAATAAGTTATTAAAAATTCAATCATATAATATCATCTCCATCAATTTCTTCTATTTTTTCAACAACCTCTTTACCATACTTTTTTTCAATCTTAATAAGATTTTCTGCTTTTGCTTTCCAGAAATAGAACGTAAAAATACCTGTGCCAATAGCTGTTAATCCAATAATAATTTCACTTAATGCGCTTAAGTCACCAATCTTATACATCAAGTAAAATGAAGCAGTAAGAATAGCTACTGCAAAAATTAAGAACCCAACAACAATCTTTTTACTAAATTCCATTTTTTCCTTTCTTTTCTTAGCCATTTTTACACCTCCAAGTGTTGACATATTATTTTTACAATGTTAAAATAAACATGTGACAGTTCATACAAAAACAAAAAAATACAATGCAAATATGTCCGAACCTTACATCTATTTCTACTGTATGAACTGTCACCCAATACCTACACTTAATAAAATGTAAGCAACTACAGCCATAATTACATACTTAAAAATTTCTTTCCCCAATCCAATTACATCAATTTTCCCTCTATCTTCATTCTTTTCTTGAGTTTTTTCAACTTCTTCGATACGATTGTTGATATTAGAAATGTCGTCTTTCATTTCCATTTGACTTCGATTTAAATTCGATAAGTTTTCATTAACTTTAACTAGAGTTTTCTCAAAACTATCTAGCTGTCTAGTATGCTCTTTATTATTTTCTGTCTGCATTTCGAGAAGAACCTCCATCTTGTGAAGAATTTCATTGTTTTCTTCTAATTTAGAAACCCTCCTTTCTTGATTATCTACTCTTCTTTCGATACCATCCCATTTTCCTTCCATTTTTGCCAACCTTTCGTTTGCATTATCCATTTCTATTCACCACCAATTAAATGTCTCTACACTTAAAAGTCATTACTATATCTGAAATATCTATCATTTGGCATATTGTATCAACAGGACTTTTGTAAATAATAAATTGGAGAAACACCACTTTGGATATTTCTCCAATTTATAAATAAAATTAAAGTTTTATTCATGCCAAACTATATGATAAATACATATGCGCCTTTTTTTCCACTTACAGTAATTGTAACATCAACATTGTCAACCATTAATATTCTTGGCTCAATCTCAATTCTAATATCCTCATCTACGATATATGGAACTGTGATTTGAGAGAATACATAAGGCTTGTTAGATATGATTTCTGCTTCAAGCTGATTAATTACTTTTGCATTAATTTCAACTTCAAGTTGATTAAACACATGAATATTAATCTCTGAATCTAAGTCTTCATTATATCTTACAAATATTTCTGCTTCTAAATCATTGTCTTCATGTCTTTGGACAGTAATTTCTGTAGCAATTAATGCTTTATTTACTGTAATCTCAGCGTTTGTATCACTCTTGATATTTGGTTCAATTTCTACTAAAATATCATTTGTGTATTTAACATAAACTTCTGAATGAACAAAAGGCTTGTTTGATATTATCTGAGTATATAAGTCACTAGTATCAAGTACTCTGCTAGTTATTTCAACAGGTACAACATCTCTGGTTACAGAAATATCAACATACTTATCGCTGTCTCTTAGAGCTATTACCAATAACTCTACTTCAATATCTGATTTATATGGAACATAAATTTCAGTGTTAACTTTTGGTCTATTTGAAGATATTTCCACTCCGACACTAGACTCTCTGTATGCTTTAGGAGTGATTTCTGTTTCAATATCATTTGTGTAGCTTACAAAGATTTCAGATTGAACAAAGTATTTGTTGACTGATAATTCTGTAAGTATTCTACTTTGTCTTTCATTCTTTACTTCTAATTCAGCTAAAACTTCATTCTTGTCTGATACAGAAATACTTAATTCAACTGGAACTATTTTTTTATTTACAGTTATCTCTGCTTCATAATCTTCGTGTAGCGGTTCATCTATTCTGTGTACTCTAATATAAGTATCTACTGTACTAAATCTAAACGTTGAAGCTACTTCGATTTCTGACAATAAATCACTATCATTTTTTCGTTTTGATTCAATTAATGTTAAAATCTGACTTCTGCCTACACTAAATACTCTGCTATCATAATGATTGATAAATAATTGAGGTGGATTATATGATTCTTTTGTTTTAAATACGACTTGACTATCATATGAATCTTCTGATAGTTTTATAATGAATCCGTTATTTAACTTATCACCTTGAATCCATTGGTTTACTATTTTCGTTACGTCAAATTCTAAATATCTTTCAGTTTTATTGTTAATATACTCGCTAGTTATTAAAGATAACTCTTCTGGCTTATTTAAATAAGTGATACTATACTCTTGCCACTGTTCGCTAACATCATATAAATCAACACTTACGCCATCTGCTATTACGCCACTATAGTAGATTCTTAGCTTGATGTCTGTAACTTTATATGATGGGTTAAACCCTCTTACATCAAATCCTAAGTATGATATCCACTCGTCACCATACATTCTACCAACAACCATTGAAGCGTTAGCTCCATAGTTTATAGTCTCAAATTCTTCTTCCTTACGAACAAATGAGTCTTTATTGGTAGTGTA
>JACYYJ010107147.1_pt4 | contig 13724 bp, 13 predicted proteins | sample 8236861 | NCBI WGS metagenome assembly JACYYJ01 (sample SAMN14103086, study PRJNA606662) | landfill metagenome | isolation source: landfill solid waste | place: India:New Delhi, Okhla landfill site | collected 2017-11-05
CGAGGGCGAGCAGGTCGAAGGCGACGTAGCGGGCCGGGATCTCGCGCGCGAGCCGCTCGATCCGCGAGGCCGCGGGGTGGATCCGCTGGGACAGGGCGTTGAAGTTCTGCGGGTCCTCGACGGCGCCCGCGGGCATCGTGCCGCCGCCGCGCTCGATCGACAGCGCGTCGATCACGACTTCGCCGTCGAGCACGTAGCGGCCCGGCGGGAACGTCAGCTCCGGGAAGTAGCGGACGAGGTCCTTGCCGCCGCGCGACAGCAGCGTCAGCTGGTCGCCGTCGACGAAGGCGATCGCGCGGAAGCCGTCCCACTTCGGCTCGTAGGCCCAGTTGTCGCCCTCGGGCAGGGCGGTCCGGGTCTTCGCGAGCTGGGGGGCGAACGGCGGCGTCAGCGGGAGCGGCACGGTGCCGACCAGCCTAGACGGCGGCCGCAGCGGGGTGGCGATCGCTCGGGGCGGCGGTAGGGCCGCCCGCGAACGACCGGTCGCGGTCCGGCGGGCCCGGCTGCGCGCGCGACGGAGCCTCGAACACATTGGTTGACGAGCGTGCACTGTAGCGGATATGTTCGTTTTCATATGGGTGCTGCGGCGCGATTAGCGGTGTCGAACGTCACCGACCCAATCCACGACGAGAACGAAGGAATCACCCATGCGCAACATGTCCATCCGTGCCCTCGGCGGCCTCGCCGCCACCGCCGCGGCCTGCCTCACCCTCGGCGTCGGCTCGGCGTCCGCCCTGCCGGGGCCGCCGACCGACAGCTTCGCGACGGCGTTCGGCTATTCGCTGTTCGCGCCCAACGCCGACACGCCCGGTGCCAACGACTGGTCGTGCGATCCGTCGGGCTCGCGGCCGCACCCGGTCGTGCTGGTCCACGGCACGTGGGAGAACCGCTACGACAACTGGGCGTCGCTCGCCCCACGGTTGAAGGCCGATGGGTACTGCGTCTTCGCCCTCAACTACGGCGACGACGCCGACAGCGCCGCCGGGCTGCTGCCGTCGCTCAAGGGGACGAGCGACATCGCCGCGTCGGCCGAGGAGCTCGCGGAGTTCGTCGACGACGTGCGGGCGGCCACGGGCGTCTCCGAGGTCGACATCGTCGGCCACTCGCAGGGCGGCCTGATGGCGCGCCAGTACCTCGCGTTCGAGGGCGGGGCGGGCAAGGTCCGCAAGCTGGTCACGCTCGGCGCGACGCACCACGGGACGACGCTGAGCGGCATCGCGACGATCGGCGAGACGCTGCACCTGCTCGGCGTGGCCGAGCCGATCCTCGGTGTGGGCGCGATGCAGCAGGTCGTCGGATCGAGCTTCCTGGCCACGCTGAACGCCGGCGGCGACACGGTGCCCGGCGTTGACTACACCGTGATTGCGACGAAGTACGACGAGGTCACGACGCCCTACGCATCGACGTTCCTGACGGCCGGGCCGGGGGCGACGGTGCAGAACATCACGATCCAGGACGGCTGCCCGATCGACTTCAGCGACCACCTGTCGATGAGCTTCGGTCCGCGGATCTCGGCGATCGTCCGCAAGGCGCTGACCCCGGGCAGCGTCGCCTGGACGCCGTGCCTGCCGAAGTACCCGGTGCTGTAGTCGTGCCGCGGTAGGGCGCACACGGCCGCCCCGCGGGGCGGCGCCACGTGACCTGTCGCGGTTGTGCTCGTACTGCCGGCACAACCACGACAGGTCGGGCGCCCGTCGGGGTCGAGGGCCGCGTCGGGGCCGCCTCGACCCTCCGTCCGTTCCCAGGAACCTCTCAGGTTCGGCGGCGATACTGCGTCGATGAGCGACGAGGAAGCCGCCGGCCCCCGCGTCCTGGTCGTCGACGACGAGCCGAACATCGTCGACGTGGTCACGATGGCGCTGCGGTTCCAGGGCTTCGACGTCGCCACCGCGGCGACCGGGAGCGAGGCGCTCGAGCAGGTCGAGGCGTTCCGGCCGCAGATCATGGTGCTCGACGTGATGCTGCCCGACATGACCGGGTTCGACGTCGCCGAGCGACTCGGCGCCCAGCGCGGCCACGTGCCGATCGTCTTCCTGACCGCGCGCGACGCGACCGAGGACAAGCTGCGCGGCCTGACCAGCGGCGGCGACGACTACGTCACCAAGCCGTTCTCGCTCGAGGAACTGGTCGCGCGGATCCGCGTGATCCTGCGCCGGACCGGCCGCCACGACGACGGCGCGTCGCCGGTGCTGCGGTTCGCCGACCTGGAGCTCGACGAGGACACCCGCGACGTGACCCGCGCCGGCGAGCCGGTGACGCTGACCGACACCGAGTACCGGTTGCTGCGGTTCTTCCTGCGCAACCCGCGGCGCGTGCTGACCCGCGCGCAGATCCTCGACCACGTCTGGGACTACGACTTCGGCGGTGATGCGCGGGTGCTCGAGACCTACGTCAGCTACCTCCGCAAGAAGCTCGACGTCAGCGCCGGCCGCGCCCCGTTGATCCACACGGTGCGCGGCGTCGGCTACGCGCTGCGCGCCCCGAGGTCCGACGGATGACGCTGCGCGCCCGACTGATCGCGCTGCTCTTCGTCCTGACGGCGGCGGCGATGGTCGCGCTGGCGGCGGTCACCTACACCAGCCAGCGGTCCGCCCTGCTCGACCAGGTCGACGCGCAGCTCGAGTCGTCTATCGGCGGCGTGGCGCGGCAGCTGGAGATCGTCAACGGCGGCGGCCGGCTCGGCCTGCTGCGGACCCCGGGCGTGGTCCCGCGTCCGCCCGACGACCGCGGCGACACGACGTCGCGGGGCCGGGTACGGCCGGGGCCCAACCTGCCGCCGGGCACGTACGGCGAGCTGCGCGGGAGCGACGGTCAGCGGATCGGCGTCCCGCTGACCCCGACCCGCGAGTACGGCGGCGAGAGCTCCGCCGTGCCGGACCTGCCGACCGTCCTGCAGCCCGGGCCGCCGTTCACCGTCGACGCGCAGGGCGACGACGACCTGCGCTACCGGGTGCTGGTCAGCTCGCCACCGGGGGCCAGCGGCTCGCTGGTCACCGCGATTCCGCTGAGCGACGTCGACGACACCCTGGCCAGCCTGTTGCGGACCGAGGCGCTGGTGATCGCGGGGACGCTGCTGCTGCTGACTGCGCTCGCCTGGGCCCTGGTCCGGATCGGCCTGCGCCCGCTCGACCGGATGGCCGATACCGCGGACGCGATCGCCGCGGGCGACCTGGACCGGCGGATCGAGGACGCCGATCCGCGGACCGAGGTCGGCCGGCTCGGCTCCGCGCTCAACGGGATGCTGGCGCGACTGGAGCGCGCGTTCGCCGAGCGCGAGGCCAGCGAGGGCCGGCTGCGGCAGTTCCTGTCCGACGCATCGCACGAGCTGCGCACGCCGCTGGCGTCGATCCGCGGCTACGCCGAGCTGTTCCGCGTCGGCGCGGTCCGGCAGCCGGACGAGCTGGACCGGGCGATGGGCCGGATCGAGGACGAGGCGGCGCGGATGGGCCGGCTGGTCGACGACCTGCTGACGCTCGCCCGGCTCGACGAGGCGCCGGACGCGCCGAAGGCCGAGGTCGCGGTCGCGATGCTGGTCGACGATGCCGTCCGTGACGCGCGGGCGACCGACCCGCAGCGGACGATCACCGCCGAGACCGACGGGGCAGCGGTGGTCTGGGGCGACGAGGCCGGCCTGCGGCAGGTGGTGGCCAACCTGACCCGCAACGCGCTGGTCCACACGCCGCCGGGGACGCCGATCACGGTCAGCGCGGACCGCGACGGCGACCACGTGCGGCTGAGCGTCCGCGACGCCGGCGACGGCCTGCCGACCGACGATCCGAACGCGCTGTTCGGTCGCTTCTGGCGCGCCGAAGGCGGACGGGCGCGCGGCCGGGACGGCGCGGGGCTCGGGCTGGCGATCGTCGCCGCGGTGGTCGCGGCCCACGGCGGCACGGTGATGGCGCGCAACCGACCGGAGGACGAGGGCGGCGGCGCCGAGTTCACCGTCCGCCTGCCGCTGGCGTCCGCCGACTGACCCGCTGGCGACGGGCCGCTCGACTGGCCGCTCGACCGGGACGGCGCCGTTGCGCACGCGACGATCACCGGGCGGCGTGTGCGCAACGAACGCGGCTGAGCGCCGATTCCTGCGCACGCGCTCCGGTGCCCCGACGCGTGTGCAACGGACGGGGTCCTGACGTCGCCGGCTACCGGGAGTAGGCTGGCGCGCATGAGGCAGCGGATCCTGATCAGCGGCGCGGCGTCGGGGCTCGGCCTGGCGCTCGCACAGCGCTACGTGGCGGCCGGGTGGCGGGTCTTCCTGACCGACGTCGACGGGGCGGCGCTCGGCCAGGCCGCCGCGAGCCTCGGCGCCTCCGACCGGGTCCTGCGCCAGACCCTCGACGTGCGCTCCGCCGACGATTGGGCGGCGGCGCGCGAGCGCTGCGCCGCCGAGTGGGGTGGCCTCGACGTGCTGGTCAACAACGCCGGGGTCGCGACCGGCGGCGGCTTCGCCCGGACCCCGATCGAGGACTGGGACTGGATCATCGACATCAACCTCAAGGGCGTGATCCGCGGCGCGGCGACCTTCGTCCCGCTGTTCGCCGAGCAGGGGCAGGGGCACGTCGTCAACGTCGCCTCGCTCGCGGGGCTGATCAACCCGCCGCTGATGGCGTCCTACAACGTGGTCAAGGCCGGCGTGGTGTCGCTGTCGGAGACGCTGCGGTTCGAGCTCGAGCCCCAGGGGATCGCGACGTCCGTGGTCTGCCCGAGCTTCTTCCGCACCGGACTGGCGGCGTCCTTCCGGACCCCGGACCCGGCGGTCGCCCAGCTGATGGAGCGCCTGGTCACCGCGTCCGACGTGCCCGCCGAGCGGATCGCGGCGACGATCCAGGAGGGTGTCGCGGCCAAGCGGTTCCTGATCCTGACCGACCGCGACGGCCGGGTCGCCTACGCGGTCAAGCGGTTCCTGCCGCCGCTCTTCCGGCGGCAGGTCCGCCGGCGCGGCAAGCGCCTGCTCGAACGGGTCGGGACCGCAAGCGCCTCCGCTGCGCCGGTGAAGTAGTCGCCATGCACCGCTGGCGTGGACGTGCGCGGACCGCCCCCGCGGCCCGCCCGCGCCCGCCCCGCCATGGCGCCGCCCGGCGTGGACGTGCGTCCTGGCGTTCCGCGCTGCCGGTCACGCCGTAACGCCGGTCGTGGCCCGGGAGCGACCGAGGATGAGGCGCGCCAAGCTCTGAACCGCGGGCGATCCGCAGCCCGCACGGGCCGATCGGGTCGCCTATCCTCGCGGTCCCGCGTCCGCGACCGTTCCGTCGCGTACGCCGTCCGACGCGCTTCCGCCGATGTCCGCCGCCGCGATCCGCCAACGCCGCCTGATCCGCCTGATGTGGCTGGCGATCGCGGCCTCGGTGGCGACGATCAGCCTGAAGACCGGGGCCTGGCTGCTGACCGGCTCGGTCGGCCTGCTGTCGGATGCCGCCGAGTCCGTGGTCAACCTGGTCGCGGCGATCTTCGGCTTGATCGCGATCCACTGGGCGGGCCAGCCGGCCGACGAGGAGCACGCCTACGGGCACGAGAAGGCCAACTACCTGGCCGCGGGGGTCGAGGGCGCGCTGATCCTGATCGCCGCGGTGACGATCGGCGTGACCGCGGTCGAGCGGCTGATCAACCCGGTGCCGATCGAGACCGTCGGCCTGGGCCTGGCGGTCGCCGGGCTCGCGTCGGCGATCAACCTCGTCGTCGGCCTGCTACTGGTGCGGGTCGGGCGCCGTGAACGGGCGCTGGTGCTGGAAGCGGACGGCAAGCACCTGCTCACCGACGTCTGGACCTCGATCGGCGTGGTGGTCGGGGTCGCGCTCGTCGCGATCACCGGCTGGGATGCGCTCGACCCGGTCGTCGCGCTGGTCGTCGCGGCCAACATCGTCCTCGCGGGGTGCGGCCTGGTCCGGCGGTCGGCCGACGGGTTGATGGACCGCGCGCTGGATCCCGACGAACTGCAGCGGATCGACGACGTCCTGCGGCGGTTCGCAACCGATCGGACCGGCTTCCACGCCCTGCGCACGCGGCGGGCCGGCCAGCGGGCGTTCGTGTCGCTGCACGTGCTGGTCCCCGGCGAGTGGTCGGTACAGCGTGGCCACGACTTCGTCGAGGAGGTCGAGGCGGCGCTGCGCGAGACCTTCACCGCGGTCACCGTCGATACCCACCTCGAGCCGATCGAGGATCCGGTCTCGTTCGCCGACGTCGAGCTGGACCGGACCGGGGACGGGACGTAGGGCGCGACGTGGTTGCGCACGCGATCAGCGTCGGGGACGCGTGCGCAGCGAGGTCGGTCCCGGCGGCCTGGTTGCGCACGCACCCCGGACGCCGCGGCGCGTGCGCAACCGCGACGGCTACCATCCGCCCGTGTCCCGCCCGCCGCTGCCGACCTGGATCCTCGCCCCGCTCTCGCTGATCCTCGCCTTCGCGGTCGCCGACCTGACCGGGGTCCGTCCGATCGGCGGCGTGGTGCTGTTCGTCGGAACGGTCTGGTGCGCCCTGGAATGGCGGCGCGACCACGGCCTCGCCCCGGCGCTGGGCCTGGTCGCCGTGGTGCTGGCCGGCTTCGCCGCGTCGCATCCGCTCGGCGACCAGATCGGCGCCTGGCCGTCGGTCGGCGTGGTCTCGGCGGTCGTCGGCGTCGTGATCTGGGCCGCGGTCGGTCGCCGCCCGCGCATGGCGCGCGCCTGACCGGGTAACCGCACCGGGTACCGCCGCCGAAGGCCCGAGCGCTCGACCGCTCGACCGCTCGAGTCCGGCCGGCGGTGCCGATGACAGGTCCCAGGCGCGGCCCGACGTGGTCGGGCCGGGTCCGCCCCAACCCCGGAGGATCAGATGCCCGTTGCGTTTCGGAAGGCCACCACGGAGTGGCAGGGATCGGCGACCGAGGGGAACGGCGCGCTGACGCTCGTCAGCTCCGGCGCCGGAGGCCCGTTCCCGGTCAGCCTGACCTCGCGCGCCGACGCGGAGGACAAGACCCAGACCAACCCCGAGGAGCTGATCGCCGCCGCGCACTCGTCGTGCTACGCGATGGCCCTGTCCAACGTGCTGTCGCAGAACGACACGCCGCCGAGCCAGCTCGACGTCGCTGTCCGGGTCACCCTCGACAAGGTCGGGGAGGGGTTCGCGATCACGGTGGCCGAGCTGTCGGTGGTCGGCGACGTCCCGGGGATCGACCAGGCCGCGTTCCAGGGCTTCGCCGAGCAGGCCGAGGCCGCGTGCCCGGTCTCCAACGCGCTGCGCGGCAACGTCGATATCCGGCTGAAGGCGACGCTCGAGTCGTAGCGGGCGCGGCCGGGCGGCGGGGCGCTGCGTGCGGCCGTCGGGAGCGGGCGACGCGCTCCGCTGCGTCGGCCGCACCGGCCGCGAGACCGGCTCGCGGGTCCGGCCCGCGCTCAGTCGAGGTTGAGCTCGTAGTAGAGCGACGTGGGGCCGGCGCCGCGCCCCTCGTGGCAATCGAAGCCGCGGCGCTCGTAGAGCCGCCGCGCGCCCTCGTCCGCGGTCGTCGTGGTCAGGTCCATGTAGGTGGCGCCGCGACCGCGGGCGTGGGCGATCACGTCGTCGAGGAAGCCGCGGCCGATCCCCTGCCCGCGCCGCGCGGGCTGGACGTAGAGCTCGGCCAGGTAGGCCTCGAGCCCGTCGTCCCAGAGCCCGGGACGGAAGCGCACGACCGCCACGCCGACCGCGGGGTCGCCGGCCAGCAGCACGCTGGTGCCGCCGTCGGCGACGAGGCGCGCCAGCCGGTCGGCCAGCCACGCGGCGGTCGGCGCCGGCTCGTCGTACTCGCGGTTGAAGTCGACGAGCAGCCGGGCGGCGGCGGCGAGGCCGGGGCCGTCGTCCACGGTGCGGGTGGGGTGGACTCGATCCCGCTGCGATCCGCTCATCGTGCTGGCTCGCTCCCGATCCGCCGCGGCGGGCGTCAGTCTCGCGCGCCGAACGCGTCGGGGGCGGGGTCTCGCACCGACTCCGTTGCGACCGGGCCGTGCAGGTCGACGAGCCGGAAGTACAGCCCGCCCATGACCAGGGCGGTCGCCGGCGTGACCAGCGACGTGATCACGAGCTGGACGAAGCCGCCGACCGCGCTCGTCGGGTCGACCGAGACGATCGCGGCGAAGATCGCGCCGAGCAGCGAGATCAGCACGACGAGCGCGAGCGTGCCGAAGACCGACCAGCCGTAGCCGCGGACCAGCGCCCGGCTGCGGTCGAAGCTGCCCGCGATCCCCGGCCGCTCGACCATGAAGACCGGCACCACGACGGCCCAGATCGTCGCCAGGAACAGCCCCGGGACGATCAGCAGCACCAGCCCGATCGCGACGGCGATGCCGGCGAGCACCGCGATCGCGAGCAACGGCAGCAGGACCGGGAGCAGGTCGCGGACCAGCTCGCCCGTCGGCCGTACGTCGCGGCTCGCCCGCACGTCGCGCAGCAGCTCCACGGTGAACGCCAGGAAGACCAGCGTCGGCAGCAGCGAGAGCGTCGTGGCGAGCAGATCGCCGCCGGAAAGCTCCGTCGGGTCGTCGCTGCCGAGACCGAGCAGCAGCATCGCCTGGATCAGGCCGACGATCAGCGCCAGCGGGAATAGCACCGCGAAGTGCCGGCGGTAGACCTCCAGGGCCTCTTGGAGGAGGCCGATCGGCTCGACGGATCCTGGGCGCATGGCGACAGCTTCGCGGGTATCGGCGGCGGACGTCGGGTCAGGCGTCGGCGTGTAGCTGCTCGAGCGCCGCCAGCAGGACCTCGGGCGGCTGCGCCCCGGTGACCGCACCCCGCCGGTCGAAGACGAACGACGGCACGCCGCCGAGCCCGAGCTGCTGCGCCTCGCCGCTCTCGCGTCGCACCGCATCGGCGAACTCGTCGCCGGCCAGCACCGCGTCGACCCGGTCGGCGGGCAGTCCGACCTCGAGCGCCAGCCGGCGGAGCGTCGCGTGGTCGGACAGCACCGCGCCCTCGGTGAAGTACGCCGCCAGCAGCCGCTCGTTCATCGCGTCCTGCTGGTCGAGCGACGCGGCCAGGTGGATCAGCCGGTGGGCGTCGAAGGTGTTCGACGGCCGGGCGGCGTCCATGTCGTAGGTCAGGCCCGCGTCCGCGGCCATCGCGACGACGTTGGCGGTCTTCGCGCGGGCGTCCTCGCGGGTCCCGCCGTACTTGGCGGCGAGCAGGTCGTACATGTCGCCGGCCGGCTCGACCGGAGCGGACGGGTCGAGCTGGAAGCTGCGCCAGACCACCGAGACGTCGTCGCGGTGCGCGAACCGCTCCAGCGCGGTCTCGAGGTTGCGCTTGCCGATGTAGCAGAAGGGGCAGGCCACGTCGGACCAGACCTCGAGCGCGATCGGACGGGAACCCGCGGGTGCGTCGGCCATGGCCAGACGGTATAGAACCGGCACCCGCGCCCCCGCCGGCGCGGCCGACCGCAGGCGTCGGCGGCGTACGCCGTTGCTAGTCTCGCGTGCGATGACCGCCCCACGGATCGCCCCCGGCACCCGACGGCAGATCGGCGTGCCCGCGTGGGCGTTCGCCGCGATCGCCGGCCGCGTGACCGGCACCGCGCCGCCCAATCTGTTCACGACGCTCGGTCGCCAGCGCAAGCTGTTCCGCGGCTGGCTGCGGTTCGCGGGGCGGCTGATGCCCGGAGGCACGCTGCCGCGCCGCGAGTCCGAGCTGGTGATCCTGCGCGTCGCCCACCTGCGCGCCTGCGAGTACGAGTTCGCGCACCACGTGCGGCTCGGGCGTCGCGCGGGCGTCACCGACGCCGACGTCGAGCGGGTGCGCGCGGGCGCCGATGCCGACGGCTGGAGCCCCCGCGAGCGGGCGCTGCTGCGTGCCGTCGACCGCCTGCACCACGACCAGGACCTCGACGACGCGAGCTGGAACGAGCTGCGCGGTCACCTCGACGAGCCGACCGCGATCGAGTTCTGCCTGCTGGTCGGGCATTACGAGATGCTCGCCACGGTGATCCACACGCTGCGGATCCAGCCGGACCGGCCGCGCTGAGTCGGTCCGCCGCGCGGGTCTGCGCGGGGGGTCCCGTTCACGTCTCGGTCGCGGGTCGCGAGCCGCCGGCTGCGAGACTTGCCGGCATGACCCGCGTAGCGACGCTCTCGATCGGCGAATCCCAGTACGACGATCGGTTCTGGCAGATCCTCGAGGCGACCGGCCTCGAGCGCGAGGAGTTCGAGGGCCTCGACTACTTCTCCTACGTCCCGTTCTTCGTGATCGCCGGCGCGACGGTGGCGCCGCGGATCCGCGTCCACGGCGACCACACCCACTTCGAGGGCGTGACGATCGACGTGCCCGAGGGCGAGTTGGACGTCTTCTACGAGGCGCTGCCCCACCTGCTCGCGCAGCTCACCGAGGAGCCGGGCGAGCCCGACCACGAGCACTGACGGGCACGACGCCGGACGCGCGCCGCTCGCTCAGCCGGCGCCGGCGCGGCTGACCCGAGCACCGGTCGGAGCGCCAGCCGCGTGGCTCGACAGCGGCAGCGCGATCAGCACGCGGGCGCCGCCGTGCTCCGACGCGCCGAGCTCGACGGTCCCGCCGGACCAGGCGGCCCGGTCGCGAACGGTGGCCAGCCCGAGCCCCCCACGCGAGACCGCGTCGTCGACCGCCCCGAAGTCGAAGCCGACCCCGTCGTCGGCGTAGTCGAGCACGATCCGCTCCGGCCGACGCGAGACCGAGAGCTGGACGCGGCTCGCCCGCGAGTGGCGCGCGGCGTTGGCGTAGAGCTCGCGCGCGAACTGGACGAGCAGGCCGTCGTGGACCCCGGCGGCGGCGGGATCCACGTGGACCTGCGCCTCGGGGCCGAGCGGCCCGCGGGCGGTCGCCGCCAGCGCCTCGTGCAGGCCGCCGGTGACGCGGGCCGCGCCCTCGTCGATGTCGAGGTCGCTGACAGTCTGGGTCAGGCGGTCGAGTACGACGCCGAGCGTGGCGTCGGCGCGGCGCAGGGCGTCCGGCGACCCGTCGTGGGCCTCGATCAGGTCCTGGCGCGCGCCGAACAGCAGCTGCAGCACGTCGTCGTGCAGCCGCTCCGCGAGCCGCCGCCGCTCGACGTCCTCGGCGTGGAGCAGCCCCTGCAGCAGCTGGTTGCGGCGCTCGGTCGCGGCGAGCAGGCGCTGCGCGCTGTCGGCACGCTCACGCACGACGATCATCGAGATCGCCGCGGCCCACAGCAGCGCGACGGTCATCGCCGGCTGGGGGCTCGGGCCCGTCAGCGGCAGCAGCACGGCGATCACCGCCGCGACGGGCAGCGCGAGCATCGACGGCAGGACCATCGACTGCGCGACCGGGATCAGCAGCGTGACGGGCACGACGTACGGCCGCGCGTCGCCGAGCAGCAGCAGGCAGGCCGTGAGGAAGACGAAATCGCAGCCCAGGGCGGCGTAGTGCCCGCGGTCGCGGCGCGGTGTCCAGAAGAACCACGCCGAAGCGGCCAGGTAGACGCAGGTCGCCGCCGCGACCCAGAAGTAGCCGGGATCGGCGCCGCCGACCAGCAGCGGGATCCCCAGCGTCACGGGGATCAGCGCCGCCCGAGTGGCGGACATGAAGCCGCGCATCTGGTGACGCGGGGCGCGGGGGATCCGATCCGGCCGCGGATCGGGCGCCGCCACGCCGTGGATCCGGGCGCGGACCGCCGCGGCGCCGTCCGGATCGTGGTCGATCTGGACGTCCTCGACCCCCGGACGTGACATCAGCGCGACGCGGCGCAGCTCGCGACGGTGCGGCTCGAGGCCGTTGCCGGGAACGGCGCGGATCGTCGCTGCCGTGCCGTCGGGCGTGGCGCGCACGGCGATCGCGATCGCCGTCGTCGCCGCCCCGGCGATCAGCCCGAGCGCGTCGCGGACCGTCGCCTCCAGCGGCGGGGCGACCGACTCGGGAACCTCCGGGTCGATCGTGACGACGATGTCGGCGTCGCGCGACCGACGCTGCGCGAGGTGGCGGAACCCGGCCTCCATGCCGCCGTGGAGGCCCGGCGGGGCGTAGAGCTCGTAGGCGATCGCGCGGATCCGCGCGATGATCGTCCGCAGCTCCGAGACCAACGCCGTCGATATCCCGGCGGCGGGATCGGCGGTGGCGATCTGTCGGCGGATCGTGCGGACCGGCTCCAGCGCGGTCCGTCCCAGGTCGCCGGCGACCCGTTCCCGCACCGCCTCGCTGGGCCCCCGCGCGAGCGCCGACCAGACGGCGTCGAGGTGGCGCAGCCGCCGCAGCACCAACCGCCGGCCGCGGCTGGCGGCGATCGCGACCACGAACGCCCAGAGCGCGACGCCGTAGAACGCGAGGATCTCGGTCAGTCCGCCGCCGAGCAGCGGACGCATCACGGCGATCGTCACCGCCGACGCCGCGATCGACGGACCGGTCATCGCGAACGCCGCGATCGACGGGAAGACGACGTAGAGCATCAAGGCGTAGCTCTCGTTCGCCCCGCTGGCGGCGCAGGCCGCCAACCACACCGCCAAGTCGATGGTGAGGATCACGTGCACCATCCACGGGCGGTGGCGTTCGGCAGCGCGCCGGAGCGCCACCGTGGTGGAGGCCATGAAGAGGACCGCGAAGACCGCCAGGCCGACTAGTACCCACGGTGATCGGGTGGGCGAGAGGAACGCCAGCGCTGCGGTGACGACCAGCGTCGCTCCGCGTGCCGCGGCGAGCATCACCAGGCTGGTGCGTCGGGCCTCCGCGGCCTGTCCCCCGCCATCGCCGTCCCGTGCCGTCGGGAGCCCGATCGGGAGGGCGCGCGCGGTGCCTCCGATGCGCATCCCGGCCAGTCTAGCCGGGTGTGTACGCGGGTAGGCAAGATCGTACGTGGCGTTCGCGAGCGCTCGGCGGATGTACGAGCGACGAAGACGGTGTGGCGTGTCGGTGTCGCGCCGGTCCGGCAGTGTCGGTCGGTCCGCCAGCGGAGTTGGTGGTGGGAACGTGGGTCAGGGACGGGCCGCGCCGAGGCCGAGCAGCGCGGCCAGCCCGAGCGCGCTGCGCGGGGCGTAGCCGGCGCGCCACAGCCCGCCGTGGACCGCGGTCGCGGCCTCGTCCTGCCACGGATGCGGGCGCGACGGCGCGCTGACGTGGAGGTCGTGGACCAGCAGGGCGGCCATCAGCGTGTTGCTGGTGGCGGGCTCGAAGACCTCGACGCCGAACCGGTGCGCTCCGGCGTAGGCGGCGGCGAGCAGGCGATTCTTGACCACCGATCGGGTCCGGGTCGGCGGGGCGACGTGCAGCGAGACGGTCGTCCCGGCGTCGCGGGCCGCGGTCGCCCGCCAGCGCTGCAGGCGCTTGGCGAGCGCGTAGTTCGGACCCTGCTGCGGCACCAGGCTGTCGATGATCGCCGGACCGCCGCCGATCGGGTAGGCCCGCTGGAGCAGCCGGCCGCCGGAGAGCGCCGCCAGCGGTCGGCCGGCGAGCCGGGACCGCCGGGACCGGCGGGCGAAGACCTCGTTGCCGCGGACGACGGCGTCCTCCGGGGCGACGAAGACGTCGGTCGGGGTGGCCAGGAAGGCGAGCGCGACGTCGTCGCGGGACGCGAGCAGCCGCTCGGTCAGGGCGTCGACGGCGACGGCGACGCGGAGGTCGTGGTCGCCGCCGACACGGCGACGACGGTGCTCGACGCCGGCACCGGCGCGGTCGAGGCGACGATCGACGGCGGCGGGCAGTACGTCCGCTCGGTCACCGTGGCCGACGTGGCCGGTGACGACGCGGCCGAGATCCTCGTGCCGACGGACGCGCTGCGGGCGTACCGCGGCGACGGCACCGCGCTG
>JACYYJ010012547.1_pt2 | contig 13701 bp, 15 predicted proteins | sample 8236861 | NCBI WGS metagenome assembly JACYYJ01 (sample SAMN14103086, study PRJNA606662) | landfill metagenome | isolation source: landfill solid waste | place: India:New Delhi, Okhla landfill site | collected 2017-11-05
ATGAAAATTGTCCCTAATCCATTGGGAATAGTGACTAACAGTCCTTATTTTGAGCGCCAAATTCAGCAGTTGGAAAAATATGTTGATTTTAAGCCGGAATTCAAAGCTGGTACAATCCCCGTCAATTCACCGAAAGTAACGACTGGTAATCTTTCAGGTAAGGCAACACCACCGGGATCTTATTCACCTGGTGCGCGCTTTTTAAGAGCCGCTTATTTAAAAGAACGTGCTGACCAGCCCGCTGATGAAGACGAGGCGATTATCACTAGTTGGCATTTGTTAGACAGCGTGACTGTACCACAAAACTTAACCCACCAACAAACATTTTCAGTTTATCGGGCAGCTACAGTAGCTGAGAGTCGTAGTTATTATTTCCAATCCTATCATCAAGGAGAAATGTCTAAACTTCAATTGACGGATGATATGTTAACGTCTACGGAGGCAATTGTTTACGATCTGCCAGACAAATTAACGGTCAATCAGTTGAATTAATTAACAACCCCAAAAAGCTCAGTGAAATTCTAAGATGAGCTTTTTTATTTTGTGCGCTGACATTGTTTGTACGCTGTAATCGATTGCTGAAAAATGGTATACTTTTAATTATGAGAATATTAGTGAATACAGTGAATGAAACACAAAAATTAGCTGCCAAGTTGGCAAAAAATGTGGCTGCTGGAGACACAATTCTATTATCAGGGGACTTAGGAGCAGGTAAGACTACTTTTACACAAGGATTTGCAAAAGAACTAGGAATTAAGAGGCCAGTTAAAAGTCCAACATTTACTTTGGTACGTGAATATCAAACATCAGAATTTCCTTTATATCATTTAGATGTTTATCGTCTTGGTGAAGAAGGAAATGCCGAAGATTTAGGATTATCTGAGTATTTTGGTGGCGATGCAGTTGCCTTAGTTGAATGGTCACAATATATTAAACCTGATTTGCCCGATGATGTGTTGAAAATTTCGTTTGAAAGGGTCGCTAGCCAAGAAACTCAACGGTTAATTACGATAACAGCAACTGGTAAGCAATCAACACGATTATTAGCTGCAATGGAGGAATAATGGAGATATTTGTACGGCCTGCTGATAGACAGGATGCAGTAAAACTAATGGGACTGTTATTTCAATTACAAGATGAGTCTAGTACATTTATGCTTGAACAAGATCCTGAAACGATTGAAGTGGCAGATGAAGCGGATAATATTGATATTTTGCAGACGACAACAAATAATATTATGTTAGTGGCCGCTACTGATGAGGGGCAGCTTGTTGGGTTAGCTTCGGCTGCCGCCAAGCCTAAGCAGCCAAGAGTTGCTGAAGTTGGTGTTGCCGTGTTAAATGAGTATCAAGGGAATGGGTTAGCACAAGCAATGATGGCTGAAATATTAGATTGGGCAACGACTTTTAGCTCGGTAAACCAATTAGTGTTAACTGTGCAAACAATCAACGAGGTTGCCATCCATATTTATGAGAAGCTTGGCTTTAAGCGAATACCAGAATCCGAAAGTGAAGTTTTGAATAGCAATCATGACTTGGTACCAGCTTTTGACATGTCATGGATAGTAAATGATTGACGAGGTGTACATATGAATTTTGTGGCGATGGATTTTGAAACTGCAAGTGCCAAACGATACAGTGCGGTATCGCTTGGCTTGGCAGTTGTGCGTGATAATAAACTTGTAGACGAATTTTATACATTAATTAAACCGGATAGTTTTTTTGACAAACGTAATACTCGGATTCATGGCATAACTGAGGCGGATGTGCTTGATGCACCCACTTTTCCAGAAGTTTGGGAACAGGTGCAGCAATTTTACACGCCTAATCAGTTAGTCATTGCCCATAATGCATCCTTCGATAATGGTGTTTTGCGTGAAACACTGACGCATTACGGAATTGGCGTGCCACATTATTTATCTTTAGATACTGTACGTACATCGCGAAAGCTTTATCCAGAATTACCAAATCATAAATTGAATACGGTATCAGCAGCGTTAGGAATTGATTTGCAGCATCATCATAATGCACTTGATGATACAGTAGCGGCAGCTGAAATTTTAGTACGACAAGCCACTGATTTTGGTGTTGAACCGTTGAAACAGTTGGTTAAAGTGATTTAATTAAGGAATTAAAAAATGAAGATGTTGAATGAGATGTTTCCAAGTTACAACATTCAGGCGAATGTTAATTTAGGAAATTATACGAATACCCGTGTTGGTGGACCAGCTGATTGGTGCTTTTGGCCAAAAACACAGCACGAATTGCAACAAGTGGTTCGTTTTGCAAATGAGGCTAATTTACCAATTACTGTGTTAGGAAATGCATCCAATCTAGTGATTACGGATGCTGGTCGTCAAGGAGTGGTTATCTTTTTGACAGAAATGCACCAAATTAAAGTTTTTCAAAATAATATTACCGCTGAAGCAGGCGCATGGATAATTGACGTTGCGCAAATGGCTTATGACTATTCACTAACTGGTTTAGAATGGGCTGCAGGAATTCCAGGATCTAACGGTGCTGCTGTTTTTATGAATGCAGGCGCATACGGCGGTCAAATTGACCAGGTCGTGCAAAGTGTGGATGTGATTACACCGATGGGCGAAATAAAAACCTATCCAGTCGCTGATTTAGCCTTTGGATATCGTCATAGTTTAGTACAAGAAACTGGCGATATTATTATCAGTGCAACTTTTGCAATGCAATCCGGTAAACGAGCAGAAATCGGTGGTAAGATGACTGATTTTAACGAACGTCGGGCACAAAAGCAGCCCTTAGAATTTCCATCTTGTGGTTCGGTCTTTAAGCGACCAACAGGATACTTTGCGGGTAAATTAATTATGGATTCTGGCTTACAAGGTTGTCAGATTGGTGGGGCACAAGTCTCTACAAAGCATGCTGGTTTTATTGTTAATCGTGGCCAGGCAACTGGTAGTGACTATGTCAACTTAATTAAGCATATTCAGCATGTCGTGTATGAAAAGTTTTCAGTAAACCTAGAAACTGAAGTTAGGGTACTAGGCAGAAAGTAAGGAAAAGGAGCGTAGGTATGGCTTTACTGCAAACCGTTGTGGGCCTGACATTTTTGGTCGTTTTAGGTAATGTATTAGGCTACTTTCTAAAAAAAGTACCAGTCAGTTTAATCCAAATTGGATTAGGATTATTAGTTGCAATATTTCTAGATGTCGAAATAAAACTTGATACAGAATGGTTTTTGCTTTTGTTTATCGCACCGTTGCTATATTCGGATGCGTGGCGGTTTCCCAAAAAAGAGCTTTGGGAATTGAGAGGACCAATTTTTGGTAATGCAATCCTGTTAGTATTTATTACCACGATTGTTGGTGGCTTTTTAATTTATTGGATGGTACCACAGTTACCACTTCCCGTCGCATTAGCGATTGCGGCTATTTTATCGCCAACTGATCCGGTAGCGGTGTCAGCAATAGCTTCTGAAGCAAAGTTACCACCTTCAATTATGCATTTAGTCGCTGGCGAAAGTTTGATTAATGATGCCAGTGGGTTGGTCGGATTTAAATTTGCTGTTGCAGCTGCAACAGCTGGTACATTTTCACTTTGGCAAGCAACAGGTGAGTTCTTTTATGTTTCTATTATGGGAGCTTTAGTTGGAGCCTTAATGGGATTCTTAATTAACGGCATTGGTGATTGGTTGTCATCACATGCTATTAATGATGTTTCGTTACGAGTTGTTATTCAGTTATTTACACCGTTCTTAGTCTACATCACTGCCGAAGAAATCAATGCTTCAGGTGTTATTGCTGTGGTTGTTGCGGCAATTATTTTAAATATTCATACAAAGCATGATGTTGACTACACTGGTGAATTACACGTGGTTGGTATTAATACGTGGAATGTTTTTGGGTACTTACTGAACGGATACATATTTGTTATCTTAGGAATTGAATTCCCATTAGCAACTCATATCGGGAAAGTTATCCCACTGCCGATGGCCATTTTGTATTCAGTAATTACTTGGTTTATTATCTTTGGGATTCGTGTTATTTGGACGTATGTCACGCAATGGGTACGTTTGAAAAATCATAAGCATGAAACAGCTTCATGGCGAGTGGCAATTACCTCAGGATTAACTGGTGTTCGTGGTGCCGTAACGATGGCCGGAGTTTTATCCGTGCCACTTGTTACCGATAGTGGGGAGCCTTTCCCACAACGAGCATTGATGCTGTTTATTGCAGCAATCACAATTATTCTGTCTCTGGTCGCTGCCATTGTATTATTGCCGATAGTTGGAGGCACAAAGAAAACGCAGGTACCGCCTGGTACTAAAAAAGCTAAAGCGAAAGTCGCTCAGCACATGTCAGAGCCACGTGCGCGGGTCTATGTTTTACAGTCAGCTGTACGAGAAATTGAAGCGCGTCGACGTGAATCAAATCAAATTGTCATTTACGAAATTATAAGACGATATCAAATTGAAATTCGGCAGTTACAATTGCAATTTATGAAAACGGATAAACTCAGTCCAATTTTGGATGCTGAAATGGCATTACGTCAAATTGGTCTTGAAGCAGAACGTAGCGCCATTCAGGGGTTGTTAGTTGACGAACGAATTACGCCATTAGTATTTGCTAGTGAAGGACGTCGTATTGATCGATCAGAATCTGAGCTGGATGATTTGGTTACCCATGATCGCGCAAAGCGAACTTGGCGTCAGATTCGACGTTTCTTGTTAAGTTTTGGTCGCATGATTCGTGTGTGGTTAAGTGATACTTCGTCAGATGCTCTTTTGACTGAATATGAATTGGCAAGACATGAAGCTGCCAAAGAAGCAATTGCAGCAATTTCAAAATACATTAGTACTGATGAAGCCCAAGATTCGCATCTCGATCAAACTGCAGCGTATAATTTAATTATTATGTATCGTTCACGCATAGAACGGGAACGTCATGGTGGTAATGGTGTGCAGAGTGAAGAAGACCTAAAGTTAGAGTTAGAGCTAGTTGGGTTAAATGCACAGCGTGATGCAGTGCAACATCTAACAGAAGCGCATTTTATTTCGAATACAACAAGTAGGAACATTCGACAAAACATTAACTTTACGGAAGCAGGAAAGTTGACTAATTTGGAAGAATAGGAGTTTGTATGAATTTTGATATCGATACATTATTAAAAAATATAAACATTGTCCGTATTATTGATGTCATCATTGTGTGGTGGGTGCTATATCGATTAATGATGTTGATTCGTGGTACCAAGGCAGTAACTTTACTGCGTGGTGTTGGAATTGTTATCATAGTGAAGGTTGTTAGTTGGTACTTCGGTTTAGCTACAATTTCATGGGTAACAGACCAAATTATTAATTGGGGAGTTATCGCGCTGGTTATTGTTTTTCAGCCCGAAATTCGACGTGGATTAGAACATCTTGGTCGCTCGGGTTTGTTCAGGCAAAAACAGGCTTATCAATCCGAGAAGCGTTTAGTTAATGAATTGGATGATGCGATTCAATATATGTCTAAACGACGAATTGGTGCTTTAATCTCAATTGAGATGGAGACGGGATTGGAAGAATATATTGAAACTGGTATACCGATTGATGCTGAAGTTTCAAGCCAACTATTGATCAATACTTTTATTCCGAATACGCCCTTGCATGATGGGGCGGTTATTTTAAAGGATAATCGTTTAGCGACTGCGGCCGCTTATTTACCACTGTCAGATAGCGCCACGATTCCTAAAGAACTTGGAACGCGTCATCGTGCATCAGTGGGAATTTCAGAGGTAACCGACGCCTTGACAATCGTTGTGTCTGAAGAAACGGGTGCGGTATCAATTACTAGAAATTCAGAGTTAATGCAGTCATTATCGCGTGAAGATTATCGCAAATATTTGACTCGTCAACTCGTTACATCAGATGAGACGGCTGATCAATCTTGGTGGACACAATTACGATCATTCTTAAAACGAGGAGATAAGTAATATGAAACGACGTACTGATAAAATCGTGTATAGTCTGTTGACATTAGTTGTCGCCGTCTTTATGTCTGCATATACTGATTCGCAATCAACGGCCTCTAATCGTCGCTCTAATGATGATACTAGCCAACTATCTACTATTGGTAAAATAACATCATCTCAGTCTGAAACGGTTAGTGTTCCTATTCAATTTTCAGGAATTAACACGGATGATTATTATATTAGTGGTGCACCAGATAATGTTGCTGTGACAATAAGTGGACCGTCAGCGTTAGTGACAGCTGCTAAAAATACGAAGAACTTTCAAGTATCAGCAAACTTAAAGAACTTATCAGATGGTACGCATACAGTTAGCCTTAAAGTTACCGGTTTAAATAAGGATTTGACGTATAAGCTCAAAACACCTAAGGTAACATTGACCATGTATAAGCGAACTTCTTCATATTATTCAGTGAAAACTAATTATAATAAGGATGCTATTGCTGACGGTTATACAGTCGGCACAGTTACTTCATCAGTGAACAACGTGCAAATTATGGGACGCCAAGCAGCAATTAATGCAGTGGATAATGTTGTGGCTGATGTACAATTGAAGCGAGATACCAAGAAGACCGTCAGACAAAAGGTAACGCTACAAGCAGTCGATGTTAATGGTAATCCAGTTGATGTCGCTGTGTCACCTCAGGTAACGACAGTTAAGGTCCCAGTCAAAACAGGTAATGGTACAAGACAAATACCATTGGACCTAAAGACGAAAAATGGTAATGCTTCAGAATTTTCATTGTCTGGATCCATTAATGAAGTCGCCGTACAAGGGAATACTGATGTATTAGACAAGATTAAGAATGTCGAGGCTGTTGTAGACTTATCAGGAGTAACGACAACAACAGAAAAAGATGTCACGATTAAAGTGCCAGATGGTGCCGAAAGTGTCGATCCAAAAACAGTATCGGTGGTTATAACGCCGAAGGAGTAGAAAGAGAAATATGGTTGAATTACATTATTTTGGAACTGATGGCGTGCGGGGCATTGCCAATAAAGAATTGACGCCTGAGTTAGCATTTCGTCTAGGACGCATGGGTGGTGCAGTATTAACACGCCATGCCGTTGATCACCGGCCACGAGTGCTTGTTGGACGTGATACAAGAATGTCAGGACCATTATTGGAACATGCATTGATTTCTGGCTTACTCTCTGTTGGTATTGAGATTCAACGGTTAGATGTGATTTCCACACCAGGTGTTGCTTATTTGGTTCGTGCACAAAAAGCTGATGCTGGTGCGCAAATTACGGCGTCACANNTGGTATTAAGTTTTTTGGTTCTGATGGTATGAAGTTATCGGATGAACTAGAAGCTGAAATTGAAGCCTTGCTTGATGCACCAGAAGATACGCTACCACGTCCAGCAGCTGAAGGATTGGGAACGATTTCTGACTTTAAAGAAGGAACAGCCAAATACTTAGAATACTTGCAGACAACAATTCCAAGTAGTTTAGATGGTATGAAATTGGCTATTGATGCTGCTAACGGTGCGACGTCAGGCTTGGTAGCTAACCTATTTGCCGACATGGGAGCGGACTTTGAGACAATGGGTACATCACCAGATGGTGTGAACATTAATCAAAATGTTGGGTCAACGCATCCAGAGGCATTGGCTGACTTTGTGCTTGAGAATGAAGCGCAAGTTGGTCTAGCTTTTGACGGTGATGGTGATCGTTTGATTGCCGTAGATGAAAAAGGACAAATTATTGATGGTGATCAAATTATGTTTATCGTCGGTAAATATATGTCGTTACACGGTCGTTTGAAGCAAGACACTATTGTAACGACTGTGATGTCTAACATCGGTATGTACAAAGCAATGTCAGAAAATGGTCTTAATTCTGTGAAAACTGCAGTGGGAGACCGCTATGTTGTTGAAGAAATGATTAAGTCTGGATACAATTTAGGTGGTGAACAATCTGGACATGTTGTCTTCTTGGATTGGGCCACGACTGGTGATGGGATGTTAACAGCGTTACAGTTGTTACACGTGATGCAAGAAACAGACAAACCATTATCTGAACTAGCTGCAGAAATGACAGTCTACCCACAAAAGCTTGTGAATGTGAAAGTTCAGGATAAGAAAGCAGCATTATCAAATGAGACAATCAAGCAAATTATTGCTGAAGTTGAAGCCGAAATGGGAAATGAAGGTCGCGTACTGGTTCGCCCATCAGGTACACAAGACTTACTACGAGTTATGGCCGAAGCACCAACTCGTGAAACTGTTGATGAATATGTTGATCGAATCGTCGCAGTTGTTGAACAAGAGGTTGGTGTTGATTAATGTCAGCAGATTTTCAAACGTTAGATATTATTGAAGAAATTACACGCAATGATGGGTCAACGTATAAGGAAATTGGTAACCTGTTGCACAACGGTCAAGCTGAGTATGCTGTTGAAGAGGGTATGATCAAGAAAGTTCGCATTTTAAAAATTAACATACCGCATTCCAAGAATGTCGAAAGTTACGAAAAATTTGTTAATGATAACTTTGAAATACCTGCAAACATTGCGATTTCAAAATATACTGAATGGCAACGGACACCAGAGATGGATGCTGTTGTTGAAAAGATTTTAGCTGAAAATAAAGTGAGCTAACTTTAAGAACCATGAAATACGATTACATCTTGAAATTATCAAGTGTCATGATTGTATTTCATGGTTCTTTTTTTGTTTAGTCAGTAGTTAAGGCATTCTTTATTGTTGACATACCATTATACGTCATATAACATAATAGTATACAGTATATAATATAAGGGAATAAGGCGAATGCCCTTGAATATTCAAGTACCATGCTTTTTCCGTTATAAACAGAAATTTGTTATTATAGGTAGTAAGCAATTTTGTGAAAGGTTGACCAGTAATGAATATCGGATTATTTACAGATACCTATGCACCTCAAGTTTCTGGTGTTGTATCATCAATTCAGACACTCCGACAACAACTAATAAACCGTGGACATCGGGTATATATTTTTACATCAACTGACCCTAATGTCCCCAAAGAAGTTTTAGAACCCGATGTTTATCGTTTTCCAAGCTTTCCGTTTATAGGGTTTAAAGATCGTCGGTTATCATATCGTGGCGCAATTCAAGCAATTCAGTTAGCTAAAAAACTTGAGCTTGATATTGTGCATACACAAACAGAGTTTTCATTAGGGTTAATGGGGAAATTAGTCGCTAGACAATTAAAAATACCCGTTGTGCATACTTTTCATACAAATTATGAAGATTATTTACATTATGTTGCTAATGGTAAGATTATTCGACCAGCTAGTGTGGCAGTGATTGCACGTAGTTACATGGCTGGTATGACTGGTGTCATTGCGCCATCTCGGCAAACATTTGATACGTTAACAAAATATAAAGTTTCTGCACCCATTGAGATTATCCCCACTGGTGTCAATGTGCAGCATAATGAGCAAGAGGATAAAAGTACTTATTTACGTGAAAAATTGGGCTTAGATAGTGAAACCCCTGTTGTTTTATCATTAGGACGAGTTGCTTTTGAAAAAAACATTGATACGGCATTGACTGTATTTGCTGAGGCGTTAGATCAAGTCCCCGATGCGATGTTTGTGATTGTTGGTGATGGACCAGCAATGTCTGCCTTAAAGGACCATGTGCGTTCGTTAGAAATTGCCGACCATGTCATTTTTACTGGAGAAGTGGACCATCAAGAAGTATATGGTTATTACAAATTAGCGGATGTTTTCTTATCAGCTTCTGTATCAGAAACGCAAGGATTAACTTTTATTGAGGCAATGACAGCTAATACACCAGTTGTTGCTATGCGTAGTCCGTATTTAGAAACAGTTGTGCTGGACGAAAATATTGGTTCACTTGCCGATGACAGCTATGATTTATTAGCACCACTAGCCATGTATTTAAATGCAAAGAAACAGCAACAGGTTATTGGCAATCCAACAACGCGACAGAAAGTATTGCATGACATTGATCAAGTAACTTTTGGACAACGAGTGTTAGATTTTTACTCTGAGGCATTAGTTGTGTACCATGAAGAGGAGGATATGGAAGAGGCTGATAGTAATGATTTTGAGTATGCAAAATCATTTTTGTCTAGACCTCCTTTCCATAAAAATGAAAAATGATTCGAATCACAATGTTCTCTGCGGCTGAAACTGTCCCTGGTCAAGGAGTAGGGTCTGCTTATCGGGAACTAGTCAACTTATTAACTGATAGGTTTCCAGACAAGTTTGATTTAAAATTTAATAGCTTATCAAGGACTGATATTAGTCACTATCACACCATCAATTTTGGATTCTTTTTAAATACCTTTTTACCAGGGAGAGGTACAAAAATTGGCTATGTGCATTTTTTACCAGAAACCTTGGAGGAGTCCATTAATTTGTGGTCACCAATTAAAAAGATCTTTTATTGGTATGTGATGACATTTTATAAGCGGATGGATCAAATTGTGGTGGTGAATCCAGTATTTATTGATAAATTAGTTGCGCTAGGTGTTGCTAAAGAAAAAATTACTTTTATTCCTAATTTTGTCTCAAAGGATGAATTCTTTCCTATACCGGATAATCAAAAGGCAGGTATTCGTCAAAAATTATCTTTACCGGAAGATGCATTCATTGTTTTAGGGGTTGGACAAGTACAAGTTCGTAAAGGGGTGTTGGATTTTATTCAATTAGCCAAAGATAATCCAAAATGGACATTTGTTTGGGTTGGTGGTTTCTCCTTTGGGGCAATCACAGCTGGTTATGAAGAATTAAAAAAAGTTGTTGATAATCCACCAAAAAATTTAATTTTTCCAGGCATAGTAGATAGAGACCTGATGAATGACTATTATAATGTTGCAGATGTTTTCCTGTTACCAAGTTATACAGAGTTATTCCCCATGTCTGCTTTAGAGGCATTCAGTACAGGAACACCAACAATTTTACGCGACTTGGACTTATACCGTGCCATTATTGATGGGTACTATTTGCCAGCCAATGATAGGGCGGGCATGCAGACCCAGCTTGATCAGTTAGCAACTGATCAAGAATTACAACATCAGGTTGCTAAACAGTCATTAGCCGCCTCTGAATATTATTCAGCAACACATGTTTCTAGAATTTGGGAAGATTATTATATAAACCAGGTTCATGAAAAAACTGACGGAGGACATGAATGACAAGGCGAAACGGCATTGTATTTGTTCTGATGATGGTGGCTGGTATCGCTATATTTGCTTGGTCCTTTCGGGATATCAGTATGGACCAACTGATGCAAGACCTACGCGGTGCTAATTGGTGGTGGCTATTAGTTGCATTACTAGCCATGGTTATTTATTTATTGCTGGAATCAATTGTTGTGAAGGTTTTTGTTGATGATTCTAATGAGAAGTTATCATGGTCTGATGCAATTCGGGTTCCTTTGGTTGAACAGTTTGGGAATGGTATCACACCATTTGCAGCAGGTGGTCAACCCATGCAATTAATTACGCTTATACAGGCGGGGATAGATCCTGGACGAGCAGGGTCAATTTTATTGATGAAATTTGTTGTTTACCAAGCAATGATTGTCATTAATTTCTTTATTGCCATTATCGTTGGCTATCAATTTATTGCTGATAAGCTAAAGGCATGGTCTTTATTTGTTATTTTGGGATTTATTATTCACTTGATTGTAATTATTGCGTTATTATTAGTCATGTATTGGCCAGGACTAACTAGAATGCTCGTTAAACTAGTATTTAAGCCGATTAAATGGATTAAACCTACAAAGGCAGTGCAATGGCAACAAATTGTGGATGAAAAGATTAAGAACTTTCATTCTGAAAGTATTAGAATGAGTCATGATTGGGGGGCGTTAGTTAAATCTTTTGTTTTGACATTGATACAATTAATGTTCTATTACTTGATTCCGTATTTCATTCTATTAGCTTTAGGCGTGTCACATGTTAATATCATTTTAGTGATGTCGCTACATGTATTAATTGTTATGGTGATTTCTTTGTTTCCAATTCCTGGTGGTACAGGTGGGGCTGAAATCGGATTTTCAATGCTATTTTCAACTTTTTTGCCCAACGCAGGTTTATTAGTCTGTGCGATGGCATTGTGGCGTATTATTACCTATTATTTAGGAATGTTTGCTGGTATTATAGCCTTTAATATCAAATCTAAACAGCGAGGTTAGAAGTATGTTGGCGGAAAATGATTTAAATAAAATTGTGCGAAGAATTCAGGCCATGCGGCGTGATGATCGAACAACCGTTCAACAACGTGATTTTAGTGTGTTTGGTGTTNNCTGTTGTGACCGTGTTGTATGATTCTGTATCAGGTATCTTCGCACTAGAAACAACGGAAAGAAAACAGCGTCGTTTTGCTTTTGATGATGTTGATTTGTTAGCAATTGACATTTATGAAGCATTGGTTGAATTCAAAGAATCGTTCTAACAAACCATAAGATATGTTTATGGTGTTTTTTATACAATGTTAGGTTGTTAACCATAATTTGGTTATTTGTATTCAACATAAGAGACAGTTAAAAAATATTTGGAGAGAATAAAATGCAACGAGTTATGTTAGCCATTAAGAAAAAATGGCCAGATTTCAACGATACCGTTGGCTTCTTCTTGCTATCTGTATTCTTAGTATGGCTAAAAACATACTGGGCATATAAGACAAGCTTTTCTTTAGGTGTTAGTGGCACCTTACAAGAATTTATCTTAATCATTAATCCACTACCAACAGCGATTATACTATTGAGTATTGCCCTGTATTTTAGAGGTAAATTGGCCTACTGGCTAATGGTTCTGATAAATTTGATCCAGTCAATTTGGCTGTTTGCTAATATGCTGTATTATCGAGAATTTTCAGACTTTTTGTCATTAAATATCATTAATTCCGGTGGTTCAGTTGATAATAACTTGGGTAAATCAATCACAGGTATTATTAGCCCATTTGACTTTTTAGTATTCTTGGATATTATTATTCTGGTATTACTATTAGTTTTCAAACGAATTAAGTTTGATAAAAAGGTTGTTCAAAAGCGGTTTGCTGCTTTGATGACAATCTTTGGAATTGTGTTGATGCTTGTCGGCTATGGTATATCAAGTAAAGATCGTTCAGGTTTATTGACAAGAACATTTGATAATAATTATATTGTTAAGTATCTTGGCTTAAATGAATATGCAGCATATAATGTTTTCAAAACGAAACAAACTGCGGACATCAAAAAAGATGCGTCCGCTGATGACCTTAACAAAATCAAGGATTATCTGAAGGACAATAAGACCTTACAAAATTCAACTTACTTTGGTAAGGAAAAGGGAAAGAATGTAATTGTCTTCCATCTAGAGTCATTCCAACAATTTTTGTTAGATTATAAAGTTGATGATGTAGAGGTTACGCCTAATTTGAATAAGTTCTATCATGATCAGAGTACATTGTCATTTGATAATTTTTACAACCAAGTTGGTCAGGGTAAGACAGCTGATGCGGAAATGATGCTTGAAAATGGGTTGTTCGGTACAGCATCGGGTTCTGCGATGGTCAATTATGGAACATCTAACACTTATCAAGCGGTACCAGCTATCTTAGATCAACAAGGTTATACATCGGCAGCGTTCCATGGGGATGTCGCTTCTTTCTGGAACCGTGATAATTCTTATAAGTCTTGGGGATACGATTACTTCTTTAGTAAGCCATATTATAAAAATGCAAATAATTCAGATTATAATATTGGATATGGTA
>JACYYJ010112664.1_pt1 | contig 13613 bp, 14 predicted proteins | sample 8236861 | NCBI WGS metagenome assembly JACYYJ01 (sample SAMN14103086, study PRJNA606662) | landfill metagenome | isolation source: landfill solid waste | place: India:New Delhi, Okhla landfill site | collected 2017-11-05
AAGCTACTGATAATAAAGAAGAAGAAAAAGAAACAAACGAAGAATAAAATGTAAACACCTTAATTATTTTCGTGTAGAAGCGAATAATTAAGGTGTTTTTTGCCTTAACTTAATTTCGATAACATATCCTTCGTCATACTACATAAATCGTACTTCGGTTTAAAGCCCCACTCTTCTTTTGCTGCTGTTGCATCAATAGAATTCGGCCAGCTATCTGCAATCGCTTGTCGGATTGGATCCACATTATAGGATAACGTAAACGCTGGAATATGCTTCTTAATTTCCTCTTCAAAATGTTCTGGCGCAACGCTCATCGCCGTCACATTAAATGCATTCCGGTGTTTTAATTTATTCGGGTCTGCTTCCATCAGTTGAATAATCGCATCCAAAGCATCTGGCATATACATCATATCCATATACGTGCCTTCTTGAATGTAGGAGGTATAGGCTTGCCTTTTCACCGCTTCATAATAAATTTCAACAGCATAGTCGGTAGTACCACCACCCGGGAGTGTTACATATGAGATTAAACCTGGAAACCGTACCCCTCTCGTATCCACTCCAAACTTATGATAATAATAGTCACAAAGTAGCTCACCAGATACCTTGTTCACTCCATACATCGTAGTAGGTCGTTGAATCGTGTCTTGCGGTGTCTGATCCTTTGGTGTAGAAGGTCCAAAAGCACCAATAGAACTTGGTGTAAAAAACTGTGTATTTAGCTCTCTAGACACTTCTAGTGCATTTACGAGTCCACCCATATTTAAATTCCATGCGAAAAACGGATTACTCTCTGCCTTCGCGGATAATAATGCAGCCAGATGCATGATCGTATCTACTTCGTATTTTTTCGCAATTTCACTCATTAACTTTCCATCGGTTACATCTAGCAATTCAAATGGACCACTTTCTACGACTTCACTATCTATTTTACGAATATCTGTAGCGATTACATTACTCGCCCCATACTCTTCCCGAAGCTTTGTGACTAGTTCCGAACCAATTTGTCCTAAAGCACCTGTTACTAAAATTCGTTTCATCGCATTCCCTCCCGCACGAGCTCATTCTGTTTACTTAATTAACCCTAGCTCTTTTCCTACTTTTTCATAAATACCAATTGCTTGATCGAGCATTTCCTTCGTATGAGCTGCAGTTGGCATGTTACGCACACGTCCTGTCCCTTGAGGCACAGTCGGGAAAACGATGGATTTCGCATAAACTCCCTCTTCCACAAGCCGCTTACTAAATTGCTGTGTAAGCTTTTCTTCCCCAATAATAACCGGGGTAATTGGTGTTTCACTATTACCAATATCATAACCAAGGCCCTTTAATCCTTTTTTCAAGTACTCACTGTTTTCCCACATTTTATTTTGTAGTTCTGTACTTTCCGTTAAAATGTCGATTGCCTTTGCACTCGCAGCAGCATCAGCCGGTGTCACTGCAGTGGAGAATAAAAATGGTCGGCTACGTACCTTTAGCCAATCAATAAGCTTCTGTTTCCCCGCGACATAACCACCAATAACCCCAATCGCTTTCGATAAGGTTCCCATTTGCATGTCTACTTTATCTTGTAATCCAAAGTGTTTGACGGTTCCAGCGCCTTTACCTAATACACCTGAACCATGTGCATCATCAACATAAACAATTAAATCAAATTCTTCAGCAATCTCTACAATTTCAGGTAGCTTTGCAACATCTCCATCCATAGAGAATACACCATCAGTAATAACCATTATTTTTTTATATTGGCCAGACTCGACTGCTTCCTTAGCTTTCAAACGTAAGTCATCCATATCAGAGTGATTGAAACGAATAATTTTTGCGCGAGATAGACGACACCCATCAATAATGGATGCATGATTTAATTCATCGGAAAGAATCGCATCATTTTTATCCATTACAGCAGAAATAGCTGCCATATTGCAGTTAAAACCAGATTGATAAGCAATTGCAGCCTCTGTGCCTTTAAATGCCGCAAGCTTTTTCTCTAACTCAATATGAAGATCTAAAGTTCCATTGATGGTCCGAACAGCCCCTGCACCAACACCATGGGATTTTACCGCTTCTATTGCAACTTCCTTTAGTCGCTCATCCGTCGCTAATCCTAAATAGTTGTTAGACGATAAATTGATTAATTCTTGACCATTAATCGTAATAACTGGACCATTCGCTCCCTGTACAGGATCAATCTCGTTATACAGTCCCTTACTTTGTAAATCCTCGATATTCTCCGTCAAAAATGCATCAAGCTTTTTACTAGTCATTCCAAACACTCCTTTTTTTGATTTATATATATTTCAAGGGAACACAAATGTTCACCTCATATGTACATACACATGATGCAAAACCTATTACTTAAAGGATATTCTAGCATAACTATGAAATATGTTCACTTCATAAAGACATATTTATTACGTTTAAATGCAATATGTTCTAGTATTCCACGAATGTATCATTTTAGTGCTTATCTTCCCATTAACCTACTCCTCCTCAAACAGATTGAATACAGTGACTATGAGTATGTTATGTCATCGATTAAGAAAGGAGTGACAGAAATGGATAGAAACCTGTTAGATAACATAGAAAAATCAACAGGGGTAAAAACAGAAGAAATAATGAAAGTTGTAAAATCCTTTCAAAACGCTAATTTTAGTGATGAAAAAACAGTTCGCAATGTAATAAGGAATGTTGCGAAGGTATCCAACAAACCTGTATCCAAACAATTGGAAAACAAACTAGTAGATGCAATTGTGAGGAAAAACATCCCAAGCCTAGACCAAATTAAGAAAAACTTCAGATAAATAATTCCTATTCCACCCAAGTGGTAATGCATCCTTTTCTTTCCAAGTCCATGATGATGTGCTATACTATTACTAAATTACGATGAGGAGGGATTTAGATGATGAACACATGTGCGCACGCTCTTGATACAAATTGCTTGTATTTTTATCGTGCGATTACTCATGATTTTACTGCTAACGGGATACGTATGCCCTTTTTTAGCAACTAAATCATGAACATGTGTTGGATCTCTAAATCCTTATTACGGTAAATAAAGAGAATTACGTGATAGATCCACACTATCTTAGTGTGGATCTTTCTATATTTGAGCGTATTTTTGCCTAGGGTAAGTAGATCTTTCCCTAGGCTTTTTTATTAAGATGGAATCGGAGGAAGAATCAATGTTAATTACGTTAAAGGAAGCAAAAAAGATTTATGGTGGCGATATCATTTTTGAAAACATTACGTTTGAAATGAAGGAGAAAGAACGAATTGGCTTAGTTGGACGGAACGGAAGTGGGAAAACAACCATTTTCAAGCTACTAACAAAGCTAGAATCGTTAGATAGTGGACAATTATTTATTAAAAAGGATGTGAAAGTAGGCTACCTCGCTCAGATTCCATCCTTTGAAGGTAGTGTTCTACAATTTCTTCAATCTAGCTTTAAAGAGCTTACGCAAATAAAGGACCGTATGTCTCAATTGGAACAAAAGATGCAAGACCCAAACCATTTTGAAAAAGCCTTACAGCAATATGGAGAGGTTCAAGAGCAATTCGCTCGATTAGGGGGCTATGAAATGGATTCCAAAATGGAAAGGGTAGCAAATGGATTGTCCATACATCCCTTGCTTACCTCTTCATTTTCAACTCTTAGTGGAGGAGAAAAGACAAAGGTTGGGCTTGCAAAGGTATTATTAGAAGAGCCTGAAGTTCTTTTATTAGATGAACCGACAAACCATCTCGACTTACATGCGATTGAATGGTTGGAGCAATACATTAAGGAATATCACGGGGCTTGTTGCATTATTTCTCATGACCGTTACTTTTTAGATCGAGTTGTCAACAAAATTGCCGATTTAGAGTCCGGAGAAATCACTTTATATACTGGCAATTATTCGACCTTTGTAAAGCAAAAGGAAGAAAAATTGCTCGCAGAATTTAAAGCATATCAAGAACAAGAGAAGAAAATAAAAAAGATGAAAGAAACAATTAAACGATTAAAAGAGTGGGCTAACCAAGCGAATCCACCAAATGAAGGACTGCACAAACGGGCTAGAAGTATGGAAAAGGCTCTAGAAAGAATGGAAAAAATCGATAAGCCTATAATGGATCCAAAGAAGATGAATTTAGCTTTTACTAGTGACAAACGAAGTGGTAAAGATGTAGTACGATTAGAACAGGTTTCCAAAACGTTTGGTGAGCATCTCGTCTTATCGGAATTAGACTTACACATACGATACAAAGACCGCCTTGCTATTGTAGGTCCAAACGGAAGTGGCAAATCTACCTTACTAAAAATCATAATGGGTGAAATCCCCCCATCTTCTGGTAATGTCGTAACAGGAACACAGCTACAAATCGGTTATTTGTCTCAGCACGCTTTACAAGAGGTGGATGCAAATACAAAAGTAATGGATTACTTCCGAGAACATATCCGTGTCACAGAAGGTCAAGCACGAGAAATTTTAGCTCGATTCATGTTTTATGGTTATTCCGTTTTTCATAAAATTAGTCAATTAAGTGGTGGAGAGCGTATGCGACTAAAGCTTGCCGTCTTTATGCACCAAAATATCAATCTACTCATCTTAGACGAACCAACGAACCATCTAGACGTAGACTCACAAGAAGTATTGGAGGATGCGATTGAGAAGTTTAACGGCACCGTTCTTTGCGTATCCCACGACCGCTACTTCTTAAACCAGTGCTTCCAGGAAACAGCCTACCTGTCAAATGGCAAGCTGGAACGGTTTTATGGAAATTATGATGAAACAAAGGACAAAATGAGTAGTTAAAGGGCAAATACAGGTTTTAAAAAATCCGAACGAAGGAATCCATTTCATCCAAACCTTCGTTCGGATTTTACTTTTCTCTCTTTGCATATGTTACCGAATTCGATTTATTCGTCATGAATACAAGGTTGCCCAGCAATAGAAATTGTAATTGCACATTTATTCGAATAACCTTATATTAATACTAGGTGATTCATTTGAATAAAAAACACATAACAACCATTGTTTGCTTAGCGATTATTAGTTGTATTCTTATGTTTGTGATAGAGCAAGTTTTACAAACCACGTATTTTGTTAAAACTCTAGCCAAAATCTTTGTATTTCTTTTTATTCCAATCGCATATATTCGCTTTGTTTTAAAAGAAAATATTCTAGATTTCTTAAATGTAAAGCACGTGGACTTGAAACGATTACGATTAGGCTTTCTTTTTGGGATTGCCGCAATTGTCATTGTTATTACGACCTTTCTACTTCTACAAGACTATATAAATACAGATGACATTATATCTGATTTAAAGACTCGCTTACATATTACTCCTGAAATTTATCTGTTTATTGCAGCTTACATCACATTTGGAAATTCATTGCTAGAGGAGTTTTACTTTCGTGGATTTATTTTCCTAAATATCTATCAAACCAATTACAAGTGGTTTGCTTATCTTTTTTCTGCTGCCTTGTTTGCAGTGTATCATGTTGCTATTTTTGCAACATGGTTTAATAGATGGCTAATTCTATTAGCTCTCGTTGGCTTGTTTATCGTTGGTATTATTTTTAACTGGCTAAATACAAAATCGAACAACTTTTTAAACTCCTGGCTCTTACATATCTTAGCGGATATCGCAGTTGTTTCTATTGGATATTATTTATTCCAAGCTTCTTGAAAAATAAGGGCGTCCTTATGTTTGGCGTTTGGATATTTTATTACTTAGATCTCGTTCCACTATATTTTTTGCAGGAGCTTGGGCTTGTATTGCAGCGCCCCATTTGGAAAGCGCTTTCATTTGTGTGTCAAATAACATAAGATATTAGTAGGGACATATTTTAAATTACGGGAGGTCGATACGATGAAACAAAAATTTGACACTATGGTCATTCACGGTGGTTATGATTCCAAGGAACACTTAGGGAGCCTCACTACTCCGTTATATCAAACTTCTACATTTACTTTTGACTCTGCAGAACTTGGGGAGCTGCGCTTTGCTGGTGAAGAAGATGGCTTTATTTATTCACGTTTAGGAAATCCTACTGTAAAAGTGTTAGAAGAACGTATTGCACAGCTAGAGGGTGGAGAAGCAGGGCTTGCATTTAGTTCTGGTATGGCTGCAGTATCCGCAATATTAGTCGCATTAACAAAAATGAATGATCACATTATCTGCTCTCAAGGAATCTATGGCTGTACATTTGGCCTTTTATCCTTAATGAAAGAAAAGTATAACATTCAAACCGATTTTAGTGAGATGCGAAGTGAAGAAGAAATACGCTCTTTAATCAAACCCGAAACGGCTTGCATTTATATGGAAACACCTATAAATCCAACAATGAGATTAATAGATTTAGAGCTAGTCGCACGTGTTGCAAAAGAGCATAACATACCTGTTATTGTGGATAATACTTTTTCTTCCCCTTACTTACAACAACCGTTAAAACACGGGTGCGATCTCGTCATTCATAGTGCAACAAAATACATTGGGGGACATGGAGATGTGGTAGCCGGATTAGTTGTAGGCAAGAAGGATTTTCTATCTCAGGTTGCCATCACAACTCAAAAGGATATTGGTGGCATTTTATCACCGTTTGATGCTTGGTTATTGCTAAGAGGCTTAAAAACGTTATCCGTACGACTGGATCGTCATTCCTCTAATGCTAACAAAATTGTAGAAAGACTTAAAAACCATCCAAATGTTGCGAATGTATATTACCCAGGTGATGCGGAGCACGAAGACTATTACATTATGAAAAAACAAATGAGGCAAGGCGGTGGATTGATATCATTTGAAATTAAAGGAAATAAAAAGGATGCGCAAAAGGTATTAAATGCATTACAATTTGTAAAAATTGCAGTTAGCTTAGGCGATGCGGAAACATTGATTCAGCACCCAGCTTCGATGACACATGCCGTTGTACCAGAGCAAGCACGTCACAAGATGGGAATTACCGATTCTCTTTTACGATTATCCGTGGGCTTAGAGGATTGGGAGGATATTTGGGATGATATAGAGAAAGCATTAAACATTCTATAGTCCTATAGGAGGAAGAGGTACATGGAATGGATTCGAAGTTTAGCACTTAAGCCGAAGAAGCGCTCCAAGCTACGTGGCTTCCTAGGAATTCAATATTATCGACTAAAACGCTATACCGAATGGTTAACTACTAGTAAAACCTATTCTAGGAAAATAGCCGAACAACCATTACCCTACGTATATTTCACCCACCAGACTCCTCTTTATCGTAGGTTAAAGGATGTTGAAATGTGGTACCAAGAAAACAAAGTACAGAATTTAAACATTGCCATTAAACCGTTAAATGGAATCATCCTACAGCCTGGAGAAACATTCTCTTACTGGCGACTAATTGGAAAACCAACCAAAAGAAAAGGATATGTGGATGGAATGCTTTTATATTATGGTAGCTTTAAGCCAGGGGTTGGCGGCGGACTATGTCAATTATCCAATCTAATTTACTGGATAACCCTGCACACACCTTTAACAGTTACCGAGCGACACCGCCATAGTTATGACGTTTTTCCGGATGCCAATCGCAAGCAACCATTTGGAAGTGGTGCCACATGTGCTTATAATTTCTTAGATTTACAGATTCAAAATAATACAGACCATCCATATCAACTACAACTCTATTTAACGGATACACATTTAGTTGGCGAATGGAGAGTATCTACTCCGCCCATTACATCTTATGAGGTTTACGAGAAAGATCAAAAATTTACATTTGAGCATTGGGGTGGCTATATTAGACATAACACCATCTACCGAAAAGTATTTAATTCCCAAAATGAACAAATTGATGATGAATACATTACGGAAAATCATGCACTTATGATGTATGAGCCCCTATTAGAGAACGAAAGCTGAACACTTTAAGTGTTCGGCTTTTTTTAAATTATAGGCACAACTAGTGACAGACAACCCCTAGCAGGATTATAATTGTTTTTATTATTTAGATATAAATAGAATTGGGGAATAGGAATGAAACGGGATGAAATGAAAATAGGTATTATGTATACAGCCTCTGCTTATTTACTCTGGGGGTTTCTTCCAATATTTTGGAAGCAAGTAGATCACATATCTGCAGGTCAAATATTGGCCCATCGAATTGTTTGGTCCTTTATTTTTATGCTTATGCTGTTGATCTTCACGAAAAATTGGACTCGTTTTATACAAGAGTGCAAACGCATTATGAAAGCAAGGAAAAAATTAATTGGTATTACTGCTGCATCGTTACTCATTAGTCTGAACTGGTTAATTTTTATTATTGCCGTTAATGATGGACACGTGCTACAAGCAAGCTTAGGATACTACATCAATCCATTAGTAAGTATTCTACTTGGTGTTCTCTTTCTAAAAGAAAAACTTACGCTATGGCAAATAGTCGCAACTGCATTAGCAGCAATCGGCGTTATTTATATGACATGGCAAGCAGGTGTATTCCCATTGCTATCTATTATTCTAGCATTCACTTTTGGACTATATGGTCTGTTAAAAAAATTAGTCCCTTTGAATTCGATGTTTGGTATAACAATTGAAACCATGATTGTGACACCAATTGCACTCCTGTTTCTCGTGCAAACGAATATAGGTAATTTTCATACGATTGACGTTCTATCAAGTACAACCGGATTTCTATTACTGTCCGGTATTGTAACTGCAGTACCACTTCTGTTATTTGGTGCTGGAGCAACCAAAATTCCATTATCGATGGTTGGATTCCTACAATACATTGCACCAAGTCTCATGTTAGTTCTAGGCGTTGTGCTTTATCATGAACCATTCACGCATGACCACTTCGTTACGTTCTCGTTCATTTGGGCAGCATGTGTTGTGTATACATTGTCGCGTACAAAGTTATTTGTTCGAGCGGAAATGAAATTGATTCCGAAAAAGAAAGCCGTTTAAGGACACGGGTCTCACTCCCGTGTCTTTTTTTTCATATGGACACTTATATCTCCATCACTCCCATGTATGTATTCCTGTGATTAGGAAAATATTAGTAAGGAATACATATAAGGAGGCTATGGTATGGAAAATTCAAATCAAGCGATGCCTACATACCCAAAATCGTATTGGCGAGACTCGGTAGACTTACCAACCTTTGATGCTCTAGATAAAGATATCACTGCTGATGTCACAATTGTTGGAGGCGGAATTACAGGTATCACAACTGCATATTTGCTACAAAAGGAAGGCTTTAAAGTCGTTTTAATAGAAGCAGGACGTATTTTAAAAGGAACTACTGGACATACCACAGCGAAAATTACTGCCCAACATGACATAATTTATAATGAATTTATTCAACACCTTGGAAAAGAGCAAGCAAGAGCCTATTATGATGCGAATATGGAAGCAAAACAGTTTATCAGCAAAATCATAAAGGAAAATGGAATCGAATGTGATTTTAAAGAACAGGATGCCATTATATACTCGACAACAGAACAATCCCTTAACACCTTAAAGACAGAGCAAGAAGCCTATGAGAAATTAGGGATTGAGCATGAGTTTTTAGATGATATTCCTATTGAAAGCATAAAAGCGAATGGTGCACTCGTCATGAAAAACCAAGCACAATTCCATCCGCTTCACTATTTAAAGCATCTTTTAGATACATTTTTGAAGGATGGCGGAACGGTTTATGAAAACACAACAGCCATTGACGTAGAGGAAGCATTAAAGCCAAAGGTGATTACATTAAACAAAAATAAAATAGAGAGTCATTACGTCATTTCTTGCTCCCATTTTCCTTTTTATGACTTTAAGGGTGGGTACTTTGCTCGAATGAAGGTGGACCGCTCCTATGTAATTGGTATAAAGCCGAAAGAGCCCTTCCCTGGTGGAATGTACTTAAGCGCCGATCAACCAACCCATTCTTTACGTTCTGTAACAGTAGATGGTGAGGAAATTGTTTTAGTAAGTGGAGAAGGCCATAAAACCGGCCATGAGAAAGATACATTGAAGCATTATGAGGCACTGGAGCGTTTTGCCAAAGAAACGATTGGTGTAGAACAATTTTTATATCGTTGGTCCGCCCAAGACTTAACAACCTTAGACAAAGTTCCGTATATTGGCCGAATCAAATCGAATGACTCCTCCATATATGTAGCTACAGGCTTTCGAAAGTGGGGAATGACATCAAGCACAGTTGCAGCTTTATTATTTAGAGATATTTTGATGAAGAAAGATAATCCATATCGAACGTTATATGACCCAGCCCGCTTTCATGCTGACCCTAGTATCAGGCAGTTTATCGGTCAAAACCTAGATGTAGCAGGACATTTCATTAAAGGGAAAATCTTCTTGCCGAATAAAGAAGTGCAGGAATTAAAGCCAGGTGAAGGCTCGGTCGTACAAGTGAACGGCAAACGGGCTGGAGCATATGTTGATGAAGAAGGAAAGCTACATGTAGTAGATACTACTTGTACCCATATGGGCTGTGAATTAGAGTGGAACAATGGTGAACATTCCTGGGATTGCCCATGCCATGGATCCCGCTTCTCTATTGATGGGGAGGTCATGGAAGGTCCAGCAGAAAGACCACTCGATAAAATTGACCTTGAATAATAAAAAGGAAGCTGCATTCGAATGCAGCTTCCTTTCATTTTAACAGTGGATTTAACGTATTAATTAAATCCTGTAGTTGTTTTGACTGCTCATAATAGAGCTGTTTTGCTTCTTTATCCTTCGTTTGCAATGCAAAGCCTTCTAAGTCCGCTTGTATTTTCCTCAATTGGGCTGCTAGCAATGGTTTTGCAGGTATGTTTTGAGGGTCCTCCGAATCATCCACGTATAAATCTACATAAACATTACCTTTAGAGTCAATTTGGGCAAGAAACACATCTTTAAAATCACTTGCTCCTTGCTTATTAATTTCCCCTAATAGCCATTCTTTTGTATAACCATATTTCTTCACGTTTTTCTCGATTAATTTACCATCTATAATTACTAATTGAGGGCGATGCTCATCTTCAACTAATAACCCTAACGTTTGTGGAGTTATCGGTTGATTAGCTGCTTTTTGCATGACACTTACTTGTCCGTCCGTTTCTAGCACAGCAAGTTCTACGTCCGCCAGCTTAAATGCATTTTTTTCTCTAAGTTTTGTCATAAGGTCATCAAAGGTGAAACGTACTTTTTTCAAATTTTCCTCTAGCACTTTTCCATTTTCGATTAAAACCGTCGGGCTACCTTCCGCAAGTTCGCGAAACCCAAATGATTTCAAGGTTATGTAGCTCACAATTAGTAAAAACACAGACCAATATATTAGACCATAGACTCCATTTAAAATCTTTGTGTTTTCATCTAATGTTATGGTGCCTGCCAAGTTCCCTATTGTTATGCCTACAACATAATCAAAAAACGTGAACTGGGCAATTTGCTTCTTTCCCATTATTCGGGCCAAAACAAATAATACGATAAAAGCAATTAATGATCGAACGAATATTAATATATACTCTGGCATGCTCACTACCTCCCATACATACTTTTTCCAAATTAGAAGAAAATATGAGTAGCAAAAAAGTAGGAGGAGCAAATTTATGAAAAGGATAGGAATACGTTTTACGGTGTTCATGTTGGTATTCATACTTTCTGCATGTTCTGCTAATAAGGAAACGGTTACAAGCTTTCATGATTCCTTCAAAAATATGGAAGAATCCATGGTCAGCCCTGCGGATTGGGGCGAATTAGAAAAAGAAGCAAATAAGATAAGAAAGAAATATGAAGATCATTTATGGAAGATGCAACTATTAGGAAACAAAATTGAATACGGCTCTTTAAAGCATGAAATAAGTAAATTAAAAGCAGCTATTCTATCCAAGGACGAAGCACAAGTTTCCATACACATAGCGACTATAAATTCTTATTTATCCTCAATCTTCAACTACGATCCAGATAATCCACCGGACGAGGGAAAGAAAAAGGAAAAGAAAAAAGAATCCTAAAGCCATAGAAGAGAAGCAGGCTCATAAAAAATCCAAACCAATACAAATTCTTACTGGAAGAAGATGTGATGGTTTGGATTTTCGTTATTTTATATATATTTTAAAACCCTTTATATTCTGGTTCCTCTTGCTCAATTTGAGTAACACGTGGCTCTAAGCTTTGTACGATTGCTTTCGCTTGCTGTGCTGCGCTATCATACATTTGCTTTGCTTGTTTATCTTGTGTTTGCAAAGCAAATTGTTCTAAGCTCGCTTGTGCACTTTTTAAGCCTGCAAGCGTTTGTTTTACTTGAGCAGATACTGTCATATTTTATCCCTCCATAAAGAGAAGTAAGGTACATGATTATTATTTGTAAAGAACCCCCATCTATTTATGAAGATCATTGTAAGTTATTGTAAACTTTTATGAATCCAAATCGCTGCCTGTGATCCTTCACCTAACGCGATGGTTACTTGTTCCGAATGGGCTACTACATCCCCTGCCGCCCATACATGTTTGACATTCGTCATTTTCGTTCTTGGATCGGTAACGATATGTTTGTTTTCCAACCGCTCTACACCAAGTTGCTTTGCTAGGTCCGATTCCACTTTATTTCCTCCAAATGCAACAAATCCACGCTCTCCTCTTATTTCTTCACCACTTTCAAGTGTCACCCCTTGAAAAAGGTTCTCTTCAATCTGCACTTCATTTATAGGTTCTGTGCGATACTGAATGTTGTGTTGGGCCAATTTTCTGCAATTATCTTCTGATATAGGTTTTTGTTCATGATTGATATAGGTTAATTCCGTTGTCCAGTAGGTTAACGTTAAAGCCATGTTCGCCCCAACGTCACCAGAACCCATAACAATTGTTTTTTTATCCTTTACTTCATATCCATCACAATCAGGACAAACATATACGGACGTACCAAGTGTAGGTTCTACTTGTTTAAAAATCGGAATACGGTCCATAATCCCTGTTGCTAACAATAAACGCTTAGCAGAAAAACGATTCCCCTTTTTAGTGGTTAATTGAAAAGTTTCTCCATTGGGATTAATATGCTCCACTTTATCGATATGAAATTGCACACCCAATACTTCCGCCTGTTTTTTTCCTATTTGACGAAGTTCCAAGCCACTAACTCCATCAGGGTATCCCAATATATTATGATAGCTCCTACAAATGGTAGACCTTCCAAAATCCGCATCAATTACAAGAACACGATGCTTATATCTACCTAATTGGATAGCAGCTTGAATCCCAGCAAATCCTCCACCAATAATAATGCAATCATATATCATGTAAACCAATCCCTTGATGTTCTATTTATGTTTCATCGGGATACTCCTTATATACAGGAAAAGGTTCTAACGATATTTCGCTAGAACCTTTCTATCCTACTTTAATAGGTTATCCATTAAAGTCGATAAGTTAAACTAACCATTGCTGTTGGAAGGGGATGATCCCCTTCTTTTCGGAAGTTTCCCTATATCTGTTACATCCTCTTTACATTTGCTGCTTGAGGACCTTTTTGTCCATCTTCCACATCAAAGCTTACTGTTCGTCCCTCTTCTAAGGTTTTAAAACCATCACCTTCAATTGCAGAGTAATGAACAAATACATCATCTGAACCTTCTACTTCAATAAAACCATAACCTTTTTCTGCGTTAAACCA
>JACYYJ010042464.1_pt1 | contig 13541 bp, 11 predicted proteins | sample 8236861 | NCBI WGS metagenome assembly JACYYJ01 (sample SAMN14103086, study PRJNA606662) | landfill metagenome | isolation source: landfill solid waste | place: India:New Delhi, Okhla landfill site | collected 2017-11-05
CGCGACGCGCTCGTGGCGAGCGTCGGCGAATCCTTCGTCACGACCGAGGATGAAGCCCGAATCCGGCATTCCGGCGGCCGGTCGACGATCGACCTCCTTCATCGCAGAGAATCCCGGCAGGATGCTCCGGATGCCGTCGTCTCCCCCGGCGGCCACGACGAGGTCCTCGCCGTTCTGAATCTCGCAGCGGAGCACTCCCTTGCCGTCGTGCCGTTCGGCGGCGGCACGAGCGTCGTCGGTGCGCTGAATCCTGAGCGCGGCGCGCACCACGCGGTGATCGCTCTCGACCTGCGGCGCTTGAGCGGCCTGCTGCACATGGACGAGGAGAGCGGCCAGGCACGGTTCCTCGCGGGAACCACGGGGCCCGAAGCCGAGCGTCTGTTGACCGAGCACGGTTTCGAGTTGGGGCACTACCCGCAGAGCTTCCTCTACGCCACTCTCGGCGGTTTCGCCTCTGCCCGCTCCTCTGGTCAGAACTCGGCGGGAAACGGACGGTTCGATGCCATGGTCACCGCTCTTCGGGTGGCGACCCCGACCGGCGAGGTCGTGCTCGGGGGCTCGCCGGGTTCTGCGGCCGGCCCTGATCTGATGCGACTGTTCCTCGGGGCGGAAGGGATTCTCGGCGTCATCACGGAACTGAGCGTGCGCGTTCACCGATTGCCGCAGACCCGCATCTATGAGGGCTGGTCGTTCCCGGACTTCACATCGGGAGTCGATGCTCTGCGTCGCGTCGCGCAGCTGGGCACCGGACCCACCGTGATCCGCCTCTCCGATGAAGCGGAGACGGGAATCGGACTCGCTCAGCACGGCAGGATCGGCAAGGCGCTGTCGAAGGGGTGCAGCGCCGTCACGGTATTCGAGGGCGATGCAGGGGTCGTCTCAGCCCGGCACACCATGACGAAGAGCGTGCTCGCGGCCGCAGGTGGTCGCTCGACCGGCACTGCTCCCGCTGAGGAATGGAAGAAAGGCCGGTTCGGGGCACCGTACCTTCGCGACGCGCTGCTCGATCACGGCGTCTTCTGCGAGACGCTCGAGACGGCAGCGGTCTGGGCGGATGTCGCGAGACTGAAGTCTGCGGTCACTGACGCACTGCGATCCGGCTTCGCCGATCACGAGGCCAAGTCGCTCGTGATGTGTCACATCTCGCACATCTACCCCACCGGTGCCGCACTGTACTTCACGGTCATCGCGAATCTGCGGGGAGATGTGCTGTCCGAGTGGGATGCGATCAAATCACGGGTCAATGACGCGATCCTCGGCGCCGGCGGCACGATCAGCCACCACCACGGTGTCGGTCGCGACCACGCACCGTGGTTCGCGCAGGAGGTTGGCGACAGCGGCATCCGAATCCTACGTGCGGTCAAGGCCGAGTTGGATCCCGCCGGAATCATGAACCCCGGCGCGCTGATCCCGACCGATTCGGCCGGCTGAGATGCGGAACATCCATGTTCTCGTGAACCCTGCTGCGGGGCGCGGCGCGGGTGCGTCGCGGGGCGAAGCCGCGATCGCCCGATTGCGCGAACGGGGCGTTGTGCCAGTGGTGCACACCGGCGGTTCGGTCGAGGACTCTCGACGACTCGCGCAGGACGCGGTCACCGCCCGCGCGGATGCCCTGGTCATCGTCGGCGGCGACGGAACGCTGGCCACGGTGGTCGATGTCCTGGCGGACTCCGGCATCCCCCTCGTGCTTGTTCCTGCCGGGACCGGCAACGATCTCGCCCGAGCGCTGGGAATCGCGTTCGGATCCGACGAGGCGGCAGCCGACGCCGCAGATGCGGCCATCGACGGCATTCCGCGTTCGCTCGACATCGGTGAGGCGATCTCGGGCGATTCGACTGCGCGCTTCCTCACGATCGCCGCTTTGGGATTCGACGCCAAGGTGAGCGAACGGACGAACAGCCTGCGCTGGCCGCGCGGAGGTGCGCGCTACTATTTCGCCCTGCTGATCGAGCTGATCCGATTGGCACCGATGCGTTTCACCCTGCGCGTCGACGGCGCCGACGTCCCGGTGGCGGACGGGATCCTCATCGCGATCGGGAACACCCCCAGCTACGGCGGCGGGATGCCGGTCTGCCCCGGCGCCGACCCGCATGACGGCCTGCTCGAAGTCGTCCACATCGCACCGATCGGCCGGTTCTCGTTGATCAGGCTGTTCCCGCGCCTGCTGCGCGGCACGCATGTGGGTCTGCCACAGGTGACGACCATTCGCGGCACCGAGGTACACGTGTCCGCCCCGGGACTCCTCATCTACGCCGACGGCGAGCGCATCGGCACCGAGAGCGCGCGGATCCGCGTGATACCGGGTGCGCTCCGCATCCTCCTGCCAGGCGCCACGGATCGTTGAGCGCGCGCAGCGAGACGAAACGCGCCGCGATATGGTGTCCCCCGTGACGAGGGTGTGGTCAGACGGATGGGAATGGGCGTGCTGCGGCGATCCGTTCGCCATCGGTGACGACGTGAACTTCGGCATCCGGTCTCGAACGCCTCATCCGTCCATGGCCGACATGCTCGGCCCAGAGCTCCTCAGCACCATCGACGCCATCGAATCCCACCATGAATCGGAATTCCCCGACCGCGTGCAGGGACGCGTGATCGCCGTACATGCAGTGACCTACGAGATCACGCAACGACGGACGCTGCGACGCCCTGGGCACGGTGCACCGCCCGATGCCGTGATGCCCGCAGACGGCGAAGAATGGCCGATGAATCGGCTCGAACTCGGCAACGGCTTCTTCGCCGGATCGCAACCATCGAGGTACGTCGTAGAAACGGTGCCCGTCCCGCACAGCGCCGCACTCCAGAGCGTGGGCGGTGTCGGACTGCCCGCACAACCGCCGCCGGTACTGCAACCCGGGCACGCACTGGGCGGATGGCTCATCGACGTCGACGAAAGCTAGCCGTGCTCGGCCTCAGCGGCCGACGAAGCCGGCGAGCTCGCTCGCCACGGCGCTTCCTTCACGGACGAAGAGCGCTGGCTTCCCGAGCGGCGCATCGACCACCTCGCTGACGACGGCAGTCGAGTCACCGAAGACCTCTCCGGTCCAGATGTTCTGCCAGCGTCCGGGCGGGAAGGCGACCTCGACCGTGGTCGCACCGGCGGAGAGCACCGGTGCCAGCAGCACATTCGGTCCGAGTTGCAACTCCTGGTCGGCGGCACCGTTCAGGTCGGCGGCAGGATTCAGCATCCATGGGTGCTGAACCGCCCCGGTCAACCCGCCCAGAGCCGCCAATCGCTCACGTTCCGGAGCCAGCGCGACGAAAACCCGGGTGAGCTCGCCGAGTGCCGTGGCAAGCTCCTCGTCTTCTGCGGGCTGCGCTGAGTGCGCCGGCCGGTTGCCCTCATGTGTGCGGAAGACCGGCTGCAGCAGCGAAGCCTCTGCCCACCTGACGACGAGCTCGTCGTCGCGGACGACATCCGCAATGACGGGCAGGTCGACGCTGGTATAGCCGCCGATGTCGCCATGCACCTGCGCCATTCCGCTCGCCGACAGCGACTGTGTGAGAGTGATCGTCGAAGCGAGACCGTCGGTGCGCGACCAGTCCTGGGTCTGATCCCCCAGCCACAGCGCATCCGCCTCACCTGCTGAGAGCGTGCCACCGCTGCGGTGCCACACGAACCCCTCTTCTGTCAGACCAGCCAGTTCGAGCGCGCGCTGATTCACCTGTTGCCACAGCACCGGCCACCGCACGCGCCAGTTCTCGCCCGAGCCGCCGGCGAGCACAGCCTCCGGCGGTGGACCCTCTGCGAAATCGGCCATCCACCCGGATGCTCCGACCCCGGCGACCTCGTCGGCGATGACCTGCGCGAACCATTCGCGAGCATCCGGATTCGACAGGTCGACGGTCGCCGCTGTGAAGCCGTGCTGATCGGCATCGAGCACCTCCCCGTCACCATCCAGTGCGAGGTACCCGGCGGCCGCCGCTTCGGCGTACAGGTCGCGCCCGCCTCGTGCCGCCGTTGCCGCACCGCTGTCGGCCGACAACGACGCATTGACGTAGGTGAGCACCCGGATGCCCTGCCCCTCGAAGTCGGTGACCAGCTCATCCCACCCCGGGTACTGCTCGTCGTCAAGGCTCCAGTTCCACTGCAGCCGTTCACCGAAGTCCGTCGTGCGGCGCCCGACCCAGTCCTGCAGCCACACCGCCGCGAGCGGAACGCCCGCCTCCCTCAGCATTGCGACTTTCACCCGCACCTCATCGGTGCCGCCCTGGATTCCGGCGATCATGCCGTCCTGCGTCCACGACGGCGGCGGATCAGCCGCACCGGCCCAACCGGACTGGATCTCGATCGCTTCGACCGGCGTCGAAGCCGCAGCGAGCGCAAAGTCGGCTCGGCTGTCCCAGACTTCCCAGATCATGCGGTCGTCAGGGCGCAGATCCACCGACGAGATCGCCTCCCCGCGATAGACCATGCTGCGAGAGCGGTCGGTGACACCTGTGGCGCTGGGCAGGTACGTGGTGTCCTGCCCACCGGCAGCGGATGCGGCAAGATCGACGAGCAACGAGAGCGGCTGCTCACCTCGACCGATGCCCTGCTCGCGCGGGATGAGCGGGATGCGCTCACCGCGCAGGTTCCATCCCGCCGACTGAGCACCGAAACCGTGTATGCCTTCGTCGGCATCCAGCGCGGCGGAGAGGTACATCCGGTTCGCGGCCGGGTCGACCGAGACCGTCACGTCCAGCCGTCCCGGCGCGCCTTCGCTCAGGGCCAGCTCCCACGAGATCGTGTCGGCGTCTTCCAGCGTTCCGCTCAGGATCAGCGAGCCGTCGGCACCGAGCTGCGCCGACGTGATGCGCTGCGTCGCCCATGCCTGATCCCGATGATCGCTCACACGCACCAGGCCGAGGTCATCGAGAAAGCGGGCGCTGCTGTCTGCCGCAGTGAGGAACGCGTCACCCGACACGGTCTCCCACACTGGAGCGACAGCATCCGGATGCGTGACGTGCAGCGCTGTATCCAGGCGGACGGTGAAGCCGCCGACCTGCCACTGCCCCGCTTCTCCTTCCGCGAGGACTGCGCCGTCCACGATCAGCTCGCCACGCGGCGGATCGGCGAGAGCCGTCGACGGCGACGGCAGTTTGACGATCACGAAGACGGTGCCGAGGATCGCCGCAGCGACGACGAGAGCGAGAGCGGCCAGGCCGATCCGGCGTCCGATGCGCCGACGAGGGCGCGGTGCTGCTCCGGTGTCGGTCACACGGTCAGTATAGGTAAGCCGTTCAGCGGCCCATGGTGATCATGTCCGCCGTCCGTCCCCGCACAGGCGTCGTCCCGAGCACCCGGATCACGGTGTTCCGGCCGAGCAGTACCGGCCCGCGCGCGGGCCTTCCCATCGTCATATAGAAGAACGAGCGGCGCTGCGCGCGGGCCGCTGCACGAAGAGCACCGCGCTCGTAGGCCGCGAAGCCCGAGCGGCCTTCGCGAAGCGATCGTTCGATGGCCCTGGCGAGATGCACGGCAGCTGCCCACCCGAGGTTCATCCCCTGTCCGCCGATCGGGCTGGTCTCGTGCGCGGCATCCCCGACGAGCACGATCCGTCCGGTCGCCAGACGAGCGGCGCGGTGCTGCCTCGCCTGGAAAACGGTCGGTCCCGTACCGGCAGGAAGGTCAAGACGGATGCCAGTGCGCTGCTGGATCGCATCAGTGAAGGCCACCGCGTCGCCGAGAGAGCGCAGCGGGTCAGATGCGACCCAGCGCCGCCTGCCGCCCGGAAGCGGGAACGACTCGACCAGCCCTCCCGGCTCGCAGTGCAGTTGCGCGCGCGGGCCACGGCCCGGGTCGGGGATGTCCACCATCGCATACCACCCTCGACCCGGCCGCGAGCGCCAGCCGATCCCGAGCTGACGCCGGATGCCGCTGCGCACACCGTCGGCGGCGATGACGAACGAGGCGGTGACATCGCGCGACGTGTCTACGAGCAGCCTCACGATGGTTCCCTCGTCGTCCACCCCGGTGACCGCATGGCCGAGGCGCAGCGCGCTCTCCGACAGGTGCGCCAGCCGCTGTCTGAGGAGTTCGTCCGTCCGATGCTGTGGCAGGATCAGCACGCGCTGCCGCTCCGTGAACGCGATCGATGCCAGCACTCGCCCGCCGCAGATCACTTCGCCGCCCTCGAGCGCCAGTGCTTCTTCGCGCACCTTCGCGCCGATCCCGCCCGCATCCAGCGCGGCACTGCCTGGCGGATGGATGCCGATTGCCCGAGACCGATCGTCGGCGCCGTCACGCGCGTCGAACACCGCGACGTCGATGCCCCGTTGCGCGAGCAGGCACGCGATCAGGAGCCCGACCGGTCCGGCTCCCACGATCGCGACATCATGGTCGGGCATCCCACGCCTTCCATCGCAGCTCCAGTCGAGAAGGAAACGCCTGCCGCACCTGCCAGCCGTCCGGCACGACGGCCGCGATCTCGCGCGCCGTGTACGAGCGGCGGATGCTGGTGAGCCCATCTTCCCGGATGAATGATTCCGCGAGCAGGTTCCGTGCGAACGGCAGCGTTCCCGCGGCGAATCCCCAGTACGCGAACCTGCTGCGGGCGATGTCGCGATGCACCACGAGCCCGTCATCACGCGAGAGCGCGACGGAATCCCGCAGCAGCGCAGGCAGGTCATCTCCGGAGAGGTGATGCAGCAGATGATTGGAGATCACGACGTCGAAGCGCTCTCCGGCATCCACCAGTTCGCGAGTGAACGCGTGACGGTATTCGACCCCGCCCCCGCGTTCCTGTGCCCACCGGATCGCCCTGGCGTCGGCATCCAGTGCCGTGACGGCGACCGCGAGACCGTCACGGCGCGCCCACGCGGCGAGCGCCCGAGACACATCACCGCCGCCGGCACCGACATCGAGCAACCGGATCGGCTCGCGGCGCGCACGTCGCCGGATGTCGCGCCGATACACCGACTTCCAACGCGATACCACGGCGTTCACGAGCGGGAACCGCTCGTACGTCCGCTCCAGCATCCGAAGATCGACCTTCGGATCGTCCATCAGCTCCCGTGCGTCGATGTCACGAGACGAGAGATCGACCATCAACTCGGCGCGACGACCGTCATGAGCGCGGCCTCTGCCGTCAGACCGGGGCCGAACGCCATCGCCGCCACCCGTTCGCCGTCGCGTGCGCCCTCCTCTTCGAGAATGCGTCGCAGTACGAACAGCACGGTGGCGCTGGACATGTTGCCGTACTGGCGCAGCACCTCCCGCGCGGGGCGGAGCTGCTGCTCTGACAGCTTCAGGCGCTCTTCGACGCGATCGAGGATGCTGCGCCCGCCGGGGTGGATCGCCCAGTGCGCCACCTGCTCGCCGATCGTCGCATCGTCGAATGCACCGGCGAGGACGGCGTCGTCGGTGTACAGCGGGCGCAGTGCATCGAAGATGTGATCGCCGATGAGCTGAGGCACCGCGGTCGACAGCACCATCTCGAACCCCTCGTCTCCGATCATCCACGCCATGTCCTTCTTGCCCTCCGGAATGATCCCGGTGTGGAACCGGTCCAGAGCGAACCCCGGCACGGACGAGTCGAACGAGCGCGCGGTGACCAGTCCTGCGGCCGCGCCGTCGGCGAACAATGAGGTCGCCACGATCATGTCGGGGTCTTCCGACGACCGCAGATGCAGCGTGCACAGCTCCACGCTGACCACGAGGACGACGGCATCCGGATTCGCCGCGCAGAACTGGGCGGCGGCCCGCAGCGCCGGCATCGATGCGTAGCATCCCATGAACCCGAAGTGATATCGCTCGACGGTGTCCGCCAAGCCCAGAGCACGCACGATCTCGTAGTCGGGGCCGGGGGCGTAGAACCCGGTGCACGAGACGGTGATCACGTGGGTGATGTCGGCGGCGGTGATGTCGGGATCCGCTTCAAGGCTCTGCCGAGCGGCATCGACGTACAGCTTCCATGCCTCGCGCAGGTAGATCTCGTTGCGCACCTTGGTGCCCGGCGACAGCAGCGCCCCGCTCTCCCGATCGAAGAACTGCGGACTCTCCACCGTCGACGAGAACGACAACTCATCGAGCACCGTATATCTGGTGTCGATGCCCGACCCGTTGAATGACGCGGTCACGATCCTCTTCGCCAGTCGCCCGAGATCGGGCTGAGCGGCGAACACATCCCGTACCTCCTCCTGCCGCAGTGTGGTTCCCGGAACGATCGTCTGCAGGGAGCGCAGGATGGCGGTATGGCTCATGAGGTCACTCAAGCACGCTGTGCCCTCCGGCAGAAGGGGGTTGCGTCAGAAACCCGACGCCATCAATGGCCCAGCGCCCGTGCGAGTTTCGAATCGGATGCCGCGGGGCGCGCGCCTGCGGCGAAGACGGCGGTTTCGATCGCGGCGAAAAGATCTCCGCGTCCGGCGGAGTCAGCAGGGGCACTCGGCCCGAGCTCGACCTCCCACTCCCGCCATTCCCGCTGCACGGGTTCGTTCACAGAGTCGGACTGCCGCAGGTCGGTCGCGCGGACCCGGTCGTCGACGAACTCGGCGATGACGCCGTCGGGGCCGGTCAGCAGGTACGCGGTACGACGGTTCTCGATACGTGCGAGCGGCGTGAGCGGCGCAGTCGTCCAGCGCGCGAGGGCGTCAGTGACGGCATCCGGGATGATGCCTTCGGCCAGCGGTCCTTCATTCAGCGGCCAGGCGATCTCAAGACGCCCGTCACCATCACGCGGTCCCTTGATGTGCCAGCCGGCATCCGGTCCTCCGGTGCGGCGGCGCACCGCGACGCCCGCGCGGGCGAGCGTCGTGTCGTCGGTGTCGAAATAGCGCGCATCGAGTTGGCGCAGCTCGCCGGAGGTGACGGCATCCACACCGTCGATCCCGGTCCAGGCGGGCAGAGGAGTATCGACGTCGACGTCGTACTTGCGCTCGACTTCGATGGTGCGCGACGGCTGAGTGCTGCCCTCAGTCATCGTTCGTGGTGAGATCTTCCAGCGCCTCGTCAAACCAGTAGTCGACCTCGGTGGGGCCGTCGCTGGATCCCGTGTTCTGCGCGTCACCGCGGCGGTTGTAGACCACCTGCGTCTCGCTGTAGGGAACGATCAGCTTGTCATCGGCGTCCTGGACGGGGACGATCTGCCCGTCCAGCGGGCCGCCGTGGAGTCGTGCGATTGCCATGAGCACACCATAGTCTTCAATCGATGGCGATGCAGTCTTCATCCGCGAGCGATGCAGTGCTCACCCGATGGCGATCCCCAGCACGGCGCCGATGATCATCCACGGTCCGAACGCGATGCGCGTGGACCGGTTCGCACGCCGGAACGCCATGAGAGCGAGGGCGTAGAGCGCGCCCAGGACGAACGCGGATGCCGCACCGATCGCGAGCACCTCCCAGCCGTGCCAGCCGAGCACCAGCCCGATGAGCGCGGCGAGCTTCACATCGCCGCCGCCGATCCCGCCTCGGCTCATGCCACGGAGCACGGCGTAGAACCCGCCGAGGATCAGCATTCCCGCCAGCGCCCCGATCAGTGCGTCGGTGCGCTGCCTCGCCAGTGCGTCGATGCCGACCAGCGCCAGTGTCGCCGCCAGAGTCGGCAGCACGATCCGGTTGGGCAGCCGATGAGTGCGCGCATCGATCGCCAACAGCCAGGCGCCGATGCCCGTCAGCCCCAGATGCGCGGCGAAGACCGCGACGTCGTACGGGGAAACGGAGGGCATGCCGGAAGGCTACGAGAAACCCGGGTTCCCTGGTTTCGCCCTGTGGATAACCCGATGTCCGATGTGCGAATTACGATCAGAGCACAGCTTGATTTATTCGTAGATATATTCGAGGATGGATGCATGGGCACCGCACTTCCCGCCCCCACGGACTTTCCCCTCACGGGCACCGCCTCCCGTGCGCAGGAGGTTCATCGTCTGCGCAGCGAGATCTCTCGCATGCAGCGGCGGCGCAGCGACGTCCCCTATCTTCCGCTCGATCCCGCGTTGGAAGGGCTGCTACCCGATTCCGGCCTGCGCGTCGGGTCCTCGTACTCGATCTCTCCCTCCCCGAGCCTGCTGGGCGCTCTGTTGGCTGCTCCATCGCAGAAGGGGTCGTGGTGCGCGATCATCGGCATGCCCACGATCGGCGTCGAGGCGATGAGCGACCTCGGTGTCGAACTGGAGCGCCTCATCCTCGTGCCCGATCCCGGTTCGCGCTGGCTCACCGTCGCCACGGCGCTCTCCGAGGTGATCCCGATCATCGCCGTTCATCCCCGCAGTCGCGTGGCGGATGCCGATATCGCCCGCTTGAACGCGCGTCTGCGCGATCGCGGCTGCACGCTGCTGGTCACCGCACCGTGGCCGCAGAGCGAGGCGACGATCCGGGTGGAAGAGACCGAGTGGCACGGTCTTGGCAGCGGTTGGGGACTGCTCGCCGACCGCACCGTGACCCTGCGCGCATCGGGTCGACGGTTCGAATCCGGGCGCCGGGTACGCGTGCAGATGCCGACCTCGCTCGGTCGGGTGGGGGCCGCGCCCGCTCCTCTGCGCCCGGTTGCGCCGCTGCCTGTCACACCGGCCGCCGCCGCGGAAACGGCCGCTTCGGTGCCTGACCTCTGGGCGGTGGCCGGATGACCTCACCTCCCCGTCATCTCGTGCTGTGGCTGCCGGACTGGCCGGTGCGCTCGGCACTCGGTGCGCCGCCCGGCGACGAGCCCGTCGCCGTCGTGCATGCGAACACCGTCGTCGCATGCTCGGCGTCCGCCCGCGCACAGGGGGTGCGGCGAGGTCAGCGCCGTCGGCTCGCGCAGACCCGTTCGCCGGGACTGCGGATCCTCCCGTCCGACCCGCTGCAGGAGCAGCGCACGTTCATACCGGTGCTTCGTCTGCTCGAAGAGCTGGTGCCGGGAATCCAGCCACTGCGCCCCGGATTGGTCGCGCTGCGCGCACGGGGCGCCGCCCGCTATTACGGCGGCGAGGAGCAGGCCGCGCATCATCTCATCGATGCTCTCGCCGCACACGCTCACCCCGGTTCCCGCGCCGGCGTCGCCGACGGGCTGTTCACCGCCGAGCAGGCGGCACGCCTGACCGATGCGACCGGCTCCGACCCCGTTCGCGTGGTGGCGCAGGGCGATTCGCGTGACTTCCTCGCCCCGCTCCCGGTGCAGGTGCTGGGCGATGAGCAGATCACCTCGCTGCTGACAAAGCTCGGTGTGCGCACCCTGGCCGATTTCGCCGCGCTCGAGGCAGATCTCGTCCGTGATCGGCTGGGAGAGAGAGGCATACGGTTGCACGATCTGGCGGCGGGAGCCGACTCCCGTCCGCTGACGCCGCAGGCGCCCGAGCCGCAGCTCGCCCGCGAGATCGTGTTCGACAGCCCCCTAGCGCAGGCCGAGCAGGTGGCCTTCGCCGTGCGACAGACAGCGGATGCCGTCGCCTCAGGACTTGCCGAGCTCTCGCAGGTGTGCACCGAGGTGCGCATCGACCTGACCGACGACGACGGGGGCGTCTCGTCGCGGGTCTGGATGCATCCGACCTCGTTCGAGGCGAGTGATCTGGTCGACCGGGTGCGGTGGCAACTCGAGGGGGTCGCAGCGACCTTCGCCACCACGGAGCGGGTGGGTGCGGGCATCCTCGAGGTGCGCATCACACCCACGCGAGTCGACGCCAGCGCTCATCACCAGCCGGGGCTGTTCGGGCAGGGGCCGGAGCAGCGACTGCATCACGCTGTGTCGCGCGTACAGGCTCTGCTCGGGCATCGCGGCGTGGTCACCCCACAGGTCACCGGCGGGCGCCGGCTCGCCGAACGACAACTGTTCCAGCCGTGGGGAGACAAGTCATCGCACGAGCGGAATGCGGCGCTGCCCTGGCCGGGGAGCCTGCCGGCACCGCTCCCCTCCGAGGTGTTCATCCCGCCGCTGCCGGCCCGCGTGACGGGTGCTGACGGCACGCCTCCGACTATCGATGAACGCGGGATGCTGTCTGCTCCGCCGGCGCGCATCGAAGACTCCGCCGTGCTCAGCTGGGCGGGTCCATGGCCGCTTCGGGAGCGGGCGTGGGATGCCGATCGCGCCCGTACGGCGCAGCGGTTCCAGATCGTCGACGAGTCGCAACGTGCCTGGCTCGTCCTCTGGGAAGACGGTTCCTGGTGGATCGAGGGGAGGTATCGCTGATGGGCTGGCACAACCCGGCGATGTCGTGGAAGGAGCTCGAACGGACCCTCAGCGGCCTCCCCCATGGCTCCGCCGAACCGCCGATGACCAGAACGGATCCCGGTCCGGTCAGCCGGCGGCGCAAAGCGGCCCCTCCACCGTCGATCACGCTTCCTGAGAATGCCGTCCCCTATGCCGAGCTGCACGCGCACACCTCGTATTCCTTCCTCGACGGTGCCTCCCCGCCCGAGGATCTGCTCGCCGAGGCCACCAGGCTCGGCCTCACCGCTCTCGCGATCACCGACCACGACGGCTTCTACGGCGCGGCGCGGTTCGCCGAGGTCGCCGACCTCATGAAGATCCCGCTGCAGACGGTCTTCGGTGCCGAGCTCTCGCTGGATCTTCCCGCCCCTCAGGGCGGCGCTCCCGACCCTGTCGGCGAGCATCTGCTCGTGCTCGCCCGAGGCATGGAGGGATACCACCGGCTCGCAGGCGCCATCACCCGCGCGCAGCTGCGCGGTGGCGAGAAAGGGCGCCCGGTCTACGATCTCGACGACCTCGCGGCGAGCGCGGACGGGCAGTGGACGATCCTCACCGGCTGCCGCAAGGGCGGAGTCCGCCAGGGGCTCTCCCGAGGGGATGCTGAAACTCCCCTGCGACGCCTCGTCGATCTGTTCGGGCATGACAGTGTCGCCGTCGAGCTGTTCGACCACGGCGATCCGCAGGACTCCCGCCGCAACGACGCCCTCGCCGATCTCGCAGCTCTTCACCGGCTTCCGGTCGTCGCGACGAACAACGTGCACTATGCCGCTCCTCACCGCGCCGGCCTCGCCGAAGCCGTCGCCGCCGTGCGCGCCGTGCGCAGCATGGACGACCTGGACGGCTGGCTCCCCTCACACGGGTCGGCGCATCTGCGCAGCGGCGCGGAGATGACCGAGCGGTTCCGCCGCTACCCCGGCGCGATCTCGCACGGTCTGCGCATCGCCGAGGAGTCGGCGTTCGAGCTGCGCCGGGCGCGCCCCGCTCTGCCCCAGCAGAAAGTTCCCGATGGGCATACCCCGATGAGCTGGCTGCGGCATCTGGTGTGGGAGGCCGTGCCTGTCCGGTATCCCGGTCTCAACGAAGACGGCCGGGCACGCATCGCGCGCGAGCTGAATGTGATCGAGGAGAAGGACTTTCCCGGCTACTTCCTCATCGTGCACGGCATCGTCGCCGAGGCCAAGCGTCGCGGCATCCTCTGTCAGGGGCGGGGTTCGGCGGCGGCGAGCGCGGTCTGCTATCTGCTGGGCATCACCGCCGTCGATCCGATCCTGTACGGGCTGCCGTTCGAGCGGTTCCTCGCCAGCACCCGCACCGAGGAGCCCGACATCGACGTGGACTTCGACTCCGGTCGCCGCGAGGAGATCATCCAGTGGGTCTACGAGCAGTACGGGCGCGAGCGCGCGGCACAGGTGGCCACCGTCATCCAGTACCGTCAGAAGA
>JACYYJ010083109.1_pt3 | contig 13534 bp, 16 predicted proteins | sample 8236861 | NCBI WGS metagenome assembly JACYYJ01 (sample SAMN14103086, study PRJNA606662) | landfill metagenome | isolation source: landfill solid waste | place: India:New Delhi, Okhla landfill site | collected 2017-11-05
CTTTATAATGGATCTGTTCAGTCGATAAAGAAAGTAGTACCTGTTGATCCTCAATTTGAAGCACCTAAATTATCTACAGATCCATTGTTCGTGAATTATGGTGTATTAATTGGTTATAGTGGTAGTTTTAAAGGTGATTTATTAATACGCGCCAACAAAGAGGTATTTAGTGCGATCGGTGAAGCTCTTTATGGAATGCCGTTATCAGATGAGATGCTCGATTCCTTCTCAGGTGAATTAGGCAATATGATTGCAGGGGGTCTTTCGACACATTTAGCTGAACAAGGTATCGAAACGGATATTACGCATCCCACTGTAATAAGTGGTGATGCCAAATTAACTGGATTCAAGAGAGTGTTAGAAGTCCAAATCCAATTTGTGAATATTGGAAGTATGACGATGGCACTGTTAATCAATCAATAATAAGTAGGTGGTAGTAATGGAAGAAGTAATGACCAAAACGATAATATTTAAATTAAATGATCAAGAATATGGGGCCAATATTGGACAGATCCTATCCATCGAACGATTACAAGAAATAGTTGCACTACCACAAACATCAGATTTTATTAAAGGTATTATTAATCTTCGAGGAAAAGTTACACCTATTATTGATCTTCGGACAAGATTAGGCATAGGGGAGCTAGAAGCAACAGAGCAAACTAGAATTCTAATTGCAAATGTACGAAATATTCAGGTAGGATTGATCGTCGATGAGGCGACAGATGTGATCGATATAACCAATGATTTAGTAGAAGAGACACCTGAATTAGTTAGTGATGTAGATCACCGGTATTTAAAGGGTGTAGCAAAGCTTGAGGATCGAGGTATGTTACTACTTTTAGATTTAGACCATGTGCTTAGCTATGAGGAATTAGATGAGGTGCAACAGGTTATAGACGAATAATGTCAAAAGTTTTGAAAAAACTCGCATTCCATCATGATGAATGCGAGTTTTAATATGTTTATCGATACTATTTGGTAAGATTGGTTTGTTTGATATGAAAATATATCTTAGGCTGAATGTCTATAGTTGGGTAGGTTTCTTCCCATTCTTTTTTGTTCCAATCTCTAAAAGTACTTTTGGCAGAGGCTCCGATCATCAATGGGTCGATATCAAGCTCTTGAAATTTTTTAATTAACTCAGAGCACTCTTCCTCTAATTTCTCTCCTATTTGTTTTTCTAGTTTTCTTTTGTTTTGAGGCTTGTCCAGTCCCAACGATTCTGCTTCTGCAATATATCCTTCAATTTTTACGGTAATCTCAAGCTTATTTTTCGAAACCCATTTCTTCTTTTGGTTGGATTGAATCGAAATGACGGAAAGTGATTTATTTTTTTTCTTCCATTCGAATTGATAAGTCGCATCATTACTATCCTCATATAAAGCTTTAAAAGCAAAAAATGAATCGGTTCCAGTCTTGTATACTAATTTGTCATGATTAAAAAATCCTAATCCGACGATATCTACAATGGTTTCTCTATCTGCTATTATCGGCATAAATGGATCCATTCCCTCACCGTAATAACGATAATTGAGATCATGTAAAGTCATTTTTGGTAAATTCCTTTTAATATTGCTGTCAATCAAGCTTTTGATATAACGAGGAAGTGTTTGCTCTAATTGATATTGTTCCGATAAGAGGTTCTCTGCCCTTCCTTCAACGATTAGAGGATGAAGCATTCTCCCAATGTCAGGCATTTCGTTAATCCCCTGTAAAATGTCCGAAATTCCTATTTGCGCTACCTCCTCTCCAAAAAGAACGGAGGTTAGCTTACCTGTTTCCACTTGAAAAGGTGCCTTATGTTGAATTTGTGAGGTAATTCCTTGTATAGAGCTAGATTGACTTGTGTATGCAGCGTTTTCTCTCGTATCTGCTTGTTCACTATATCCATATAATGGAGATACTCCTGTGCCGATGTATTCCTTGGTCGATGCCTCCCAATCAAACCCATATAGCATAATAATTTCCACATCATCGATAACCTTTGTTTTTACACAAGCTGTCAATAATAGAAGTGAACAAAAAATTATAGAACTTTTTTTAAATAGTCTCATGGGATTTTGTCACTCCTGATTTGATTAACTTCAAAATATAGAGAAAAGGGATGTAGATGAACAACAAACAAAAACCAATTTTAGATAGTATGTTTGAAAGTTGTTCAATCATTAAATAATCTTTAACTAAGAACATAGAGATGAATCCTATTATTGCGAGAAATATGGAGATGCCTCGAAACGAAACTTTACTGATGCGATAATAGCATTGTACGCTTCCCCAGAAGTAAATACAGCTTGTCGCGATGATTACGATAAAATGAAGACTAATTCCAACATATTCAAATCGCTCAATGAGAGGAAAGCTAATAATCTTCCATACGTGTAGAGATGGCCATGCTAATAATTGAATTTGTTCTTGATTAAAATAAACGAAATTAGAAAGTGCTACAAGTAAGTAGATAAGGGTGGTTAACCCATTAGCACTTACTGCCCATTTTAACCCTTTGTGAAATTTATGAATAAATGGTGCAAACATTAGAATCAACTCGATTCCTAAATAACCAGTAGCCATTGGTTCCACAGATTTTACGATATTCCAATAGCTAGTATTCATAATTGGTAATAAATTTTCCATATGTCCATGTTGAAAAGCAATCAAAATCGAGAAGGACAAGACAAGTGGAATCCAAAAGCTAAAAAAAATAAAGCCTACAACCGTTCGAAATCCTCCTAATACAAGATATAAAATGAGTATATATAGAAATAAAGAAAACCAACCAATTGAAAGATCTTGAAAATACCAGACTTGGATCACCTCTATATAGGATCTCATTACATAAAAAGAGAGAGAGAGTAAATGAACACCAAAAAGAAGGGAGAGTAAATTACCAAATCGTTTGCCGAATATTGAGTGATGAATATCGATTAAATCCTGGCCATCCGGCACTATTTTCCATACAATAACAATAATGATGGTTGTAAGAAGCCATGTTAGTAGAATCCCTATCCAGGCATCATATCCTGCAACCTTTGCAATTCTTCGCGTAAAAGTTAATACCCCTTCTCCCATCTGAGTTCCGTGCAGAATGTAAAGAACTAGAAATGGGGAAACCATTTGAGAAATATCTATCTTTCGTTTTTGACTGCTCATAAGTTCCCTACTTTCTTTTCCCTTCCTTTGCCAAAGTTCTTTTTAATTGAATCCGATTTTTATCAATTGAAGAAGTAAAAATAGGTCGCTTCCCCTGTACACTGAAGGGTAATCGTACAAAGGCATCCTTTAGATCAGGCCATCTAGGTGGATAGAATGGCTCTGTAAATGGCCTTCCTAGGGAAGTAAGCCTTAATAGATGTGTAACAAGAAACATAATCGCGAACGCCAATCCGATAATTCCCCACATCTGTGCAAGAATAATGAAGGGGAAACGAAGTAGGCGAATTGTGTTACCGATGCGATAGATAGGTGTTGTAAAAGAAGCCAGTGCTGCTAATGCAACTAAGATCAATAAGACATTACTCGTAATACCAGCCTCAACAGCTGCCGTTCCAATAACAATACCCCCAACGATACCAATGGTTTGGCCAATTTTCGTAGGAAGTCTCGCTCCAGCCTCACGTAAAAGTTCAATCGTTAATTCAAGAATAAGCACTTCCAAAATTGGTGGAAATGGAATATCCTTTCGAGAGGAAATGATTGTACCAAGTAAATCAATCGGTACAACGTGATAATGATAAGTTAAGACAGCAATATACAATGGTGTTACTAAAACAGAAAACATCACCGCAAAAATTCGAATGATACGAAACGCTGTTGCAAGTGGCCATGTAAGAAAATAGTCCTCATAGGATGCAAAGAACTCGACCAATGTTGTTGGTCCTGTTAACACATGGGGGGAACCATCACAAATAATCGCAATTTTCCCCTCAATAATTGCACTAGTAACTCGATCTGGTCTTTCGGTATCCATTAATTGTGGAAATGGTGAGGTAGAATTATCTGCAATCATTTGTCCAATGAAAGAACTGTCGATGATCTGATCATATTCAATATCTTTAATTCTCTGAATAATGGTATCGATATTTTCTTGATTGGCTATGCCATCAATATACATGATCGCTACAGACGTTTTTGTGACTTTACCTACCTTTAATAGTTTCATTTGCAAATGTGGTAATTTGATTCGTTTTCTAATTAAGTTCACATTCGTATGCAGATCTTCTATAAATGCAATCTTAGGTCCAATAACACTAAATTCTATTTCAGGCATATCCACATTTCGGTCAGTTTCAAACTTAGCAGGCATTAGTAGTACTTGTTGGTCATCGTCTTTTAAAGTGATCGCAATAAATCCTGATAGTATTTTTTCTTCGATTGCCCCTAAATCAGAGGTCACTTCTGTTTCATCAAAAGGTAGTATGTTTTTAATTTCTTGAACATTATGGATAGATAGATCCTGGAAATATGGTAAGAGATTCGTTTTAATTTTTTCTGTATTGATTAGGGATTGATAATAATAGACAGTAATAGCCGAATTATTGCCAAAACGTAATTGCTTGAAATCATCGCTTTCTCTCATGAAAGTGATAAGGTCTTGAAAGCTCTCAATAGAAGGAGAGTGATTTGTTTTTTTCCATAATCTACGTAACATAAAATAATTCCCTCTCTATGCTGTAAGCTCCATTTTTAAAATGGACGATTGTTTTTTAGTCTAGATCAAAATCATAATCCTATACATGAAGGATTTGTTTACAATTTATTGGCTTTTTTTCATTTGGTTCGTTATGATCACAATAAAGACATGAGGAGGTAATCGAAGATGAATTTTGTCCAAACAGAACATGAAAAAAGATTGTATAGGATGGCAACAGAATTATCTATCAAAATTCGTGAAAGACGGAAAATAGCTGATCAAGCGGCTTCATTGCCTATCGAAACGATAGAGGATCTAAGAAAAGCACACTATCTATCATTAACTCTTCCGAATAAATATGGAGGAGAAGCTTTATCCTTATATGAATTCTTACTATTGCAAGAAAAGCTAGCGGAAGGAGACGCGTCTACTGCGCTTTCTGTAGGATGGCACTTAGGAGTTGTCAAGGAATTAAGTGAGGAGCATATCTGGGAAGAAGCAATGTATGACTTTCTTGCCAAAGAGGTGGGCGAAAAACAAATGCTCGTAAATCGTGCAGCAACGGAACCAGCAACTGGTAGTCCAACGAGAGGGGGAATTCCTGAGACGAAGGCAGTAAAGAAGGGAGATCAGTATGTTATCAATGGTAGAAAGTCCTTTACCAGCATGGCAGAGGTGTTGGACTATTTTATCGTTACGGCATATATTGAAGAAAAGAAAGCGATTGGCTCGATTCTCATACCGAAAGAGACTAATGGTCTTCATGTCGAGAAAACATGGGATACTCTCGGTATGAGGGGTACGGGTAGTGATGACTTGATTTTAGAAAACTGTCAAGTGCCAAGTAAGTATTTAGTAGAAATTAATGATAAACCGAAAAAGCCAAAGCCAAAAGGATGGCTATTACATATTCCTGCATGCTATTTAGGTATTGCAATGGCTGCAAGGAACGATGTCATCGAATTTGCTAAAAACTTTCAACCTAACAGTTTAAAGCATCCGATATCTGAAGTAGAGCATGTGAAACAGAAAATGGGAGAGATAGAGTTAAAATTAATGCAAGCACGATATTTTATGTATAGTGTGGCAGAAAAATGGGATCAACATCCAGAGTCAAGAAAAAGCCTCGCGGGTGAGTTAGCAGCAGTAAAAGTAGTTGCAACCAATGCTGCAAATGAGGTAGTCGATCTTGCCATGCGCATCGTTGGTGGAAGAGGGCTATCGAAAACAATGCCATTCGAACAGTATTATCGTGATGTTCGTGCAGGTCTACACAACCCTCCAATGGATGATATGGTATTACAGATGTTAGCAAAGAACGCTTTTTCTTCGTAAATAGACACCAGACTATATTTGATACATAAGCTATAGAAGAATAGCTTAAGGATGATGCTAAATGGGAGCAATTGTTGATCCGAGGAAAATATATACCTTTGAACAGATGAAGGTGGACATCGACTGTCTTTGTATCAAATATCCTTACTTAGCAAAGGAAATAATCGGTTATTCGGTGGAAAAGAGAGAGTTGTTTGCCATAAAACTTGGTACAGGTTCGAAAAATGTCCTATTAAATGGTGCACATCATGCAAGGGAATGGCTAACGACAGCACTTTTGATGAATATGATCGAATATTATTGTGAGTTAGTGCAATTAAAAGCAGATTTCCGTAAATTGCTACAGGATGTTTCAATTTGGTTTATCCCGATGGTCAATCCAGATGGGGTTACTCTTGTACAAACAGGAAGTAATCTTCCTTTTCTCCGCACATTAAACAATGAATCAGACGATTTTCGTGCATGGAAGGCAAATATCCGTGGAGTTGATCTAAACAGACAATATCCAGTTGATTGGGAATCAATTGATGATCAAATGAAGAAACCAGCACCTGCAATGTATAAAGGGGCACAACCTTTAAGTGAACCAGAAGTAAAAGCATTGTATCAATTTGTCCTTGAGAAAGACTTTTGTAATGCTGCTTGTTATCATTCTTCCGGAGAAGAAATTTTTTGGAAATATAAAATTACTGGCGAACTTCTAAATCAGGCAAAAGGATTAGCTAACGATTTGGCAGAGCTGACAGGTTATCAGCTTGTTGAACCAGACGGTGAACCAAGTGGTGGGGGGTTTACTGATTGGTTTTTGATGCAAATGGAAAGACCAAGCTTCACGATTGAAATCGCCCCATATATTGGACCTAGGCCAGTTCCAATTACCTATTTTGATCAAATTTGGGAACAAAATAAAGAGGTTGGTATCTTTTTAGCTGAAGCATGTTTAGGTACCTAAACATGCTTCTTATCCATGCGTCAATCTTAAGCCACTTGCTGATGATGCTTACCTTTTATGCTTCTAATGTGATCGTTTGCTTGTGAGAAATAACGGCTTGATATGCTGCCAATAGCTCTTCAAAGCGATCCTCCCATTTTTGCTTGTGTGCATAGCGAACGGCATTTTCCTCTAATTGTTTTCGCCAGCTATCGTTACCTAAGATGCTTGCGATAGCAGTAAGGTACATAGAATAATCACCCTTGTCACAAAGAATCCCTGTAAAGCTTTCCTTAATAATCGTTTTCACACCACCTGCATTAGCTCCTACAACTGCTGTACCACATGCAAGTGCTTCAAGTACTACATTTCCGAAGGTCTCACTTTCAGAAGGAAATACAAAACATTCGCTAGAAGCAACTATTTCCGCTACTCTTTTTTGTGGTAGAAAACCAGTGAATGTTACATTATTATTTTCGATTTGACTCTCAAGGCTTGCTTTGGCTGGACCATCTCCCACAATCATCCAATGGATTTGGTCATTGATTTCTGCTGACATATGATTAATAAGATAGCATAAAGTCTCCATATTTTTTTCTGGTGCAAGTCGCCCTACATAGCTGAGTATATATTTTTTCGATATATTATATTTTTGTCTGATTTGATCCTTCGAATAGTTTGGATGAAATATCGAAGAATCGACACCACGCTCCCATACTTGAATGTTGGAGAAATTTCGTTTATTTAATTGTTCGAACGTATAGGTTGATGGAACAAAAATGCGGGCCATAGATTGGTGGAACCATTCCATATAACGCCATAATGGTTTGGATAATAGAGGAAGATGATAATATTGAAGATAGTGATCAAAGTCAGTATGATAGGAGCCTACTAAAGGAATATCGAATTTTTTGGCATAGCGAATTCCGCATAAACCAATTGAAAAAGCCGTTGCAACGTGGATAATATCAGGATTAAAGGAATGTAAAAGCTCCTTGATTTCATTTTTGTTAGGGACTGAAATACGACAGTCTGGATAAAGTGGGAAAGGAAAGCTTGATTGCAAATAGATTTGTTTCGTTCCTTGCTCCTTTCGACTCCTTTTTGGTGAAATAACAATATAAGAATGATTCGTCTTATCCAAATAACGGGTTAATCTACCTAGTGTTTTCGCTACACCATTTACATCAGGGAGAAACGTGTCTGTGAAGATGGCGATTTTCATTTTGTCACACCCCTCGTATATTGAGTCCTTCCATTCAAACATATGTCGAATAAATGTAAAGAACAACTTATTATTGTAAAATAAATGTAAAACATAAAAGGTGTGGGCAAGTAGAGGAGGGGAATGAAGGATTTTTTTATGATGAAAAAAACCGTATAAATCTCTTGGTGGATTTACACGGTTTAAAAATCAATTTTACCTCTTACTGGCAGGAAGGGCAAAAGCCATAAATTTCGAATTTGTGATCATCTATCATATATTGCTTTAATTCTTCATCAATTAGTTCCATAGGGCAATGATGAATTTCTTTCGTTACTCCACAGTTTTTACAAATAAAATGATGATGATGATGGTGATCACACTTCAGTCGAAAATGTTTTTCTCCATTCAGTTCTGTCGACTCTAAGATACCAAGCTGATCAAATAAGTGTAAATTCCGATAGATGGTATCAAAACTGATCCCCTCGTAGTTAGGTTCCATATTTTCAAGAAGATCTCGTGCTGTTCTATAACGATTCTCCACAACGAAGAAATCAATCATATGCTCTCTTTTTTCTGTATATTTATATCCTTTTTCCTTTAACAAACCTAAAGCTTCTTGTTTATTCATTTCAACACCTCACCATGGCTTTGATGCTTTCTATTAAGCAAGCTTTGAGTTATTTTTTTACCGATAATAGTAGCTATTAATAAGAAAATTAGAAGAACCACAATCGTTCCCCCTGGTGGAATTTCGAGGTAATATCCACTGATAAGTCCTAAAATTACTGCTACCTCTCCAAATATTATCGCATAAATAATCGTTTGTTTAAACCCTTTTGCTATTCTTATGCTTGCGGCTACAGGCAAGGTCATTAGGGCAGAAACGAGTAACACTCCAACAATTCGAATCGAAGCTGCAATGACAAGTGCTGTCAGTAGAATGAAAATAAAATGAATTCTTTTTGCATGAATCCCAGTTACTTCTGCGTGTTCTTCATCAAAAGAAAGAAGAAATAATTCCTTATAAAACAAAAAAATGACGGCACAAACAATGATAGCTATTACGATAATACTAAATAAATCGTTTCTACTTACCGCTGAGACAGATCCAAACAAGTAGTTATATAAATCCGTGTTAAATCCGTTGGCAATGGAAATAAAAATAACACTTAAACCAACGCCCCCAGATAATATAATCGGGATTGCCAATTCCTGAAAGGCTGTATAAACACGTCTCAAACGTTCAATTAATATAGCACCGATAACGGAGAAGCCTAGTCCAGAATAAAAAGGAGTAATCCATAGAATTCCAGTCTTTTTTTCCATTAATAATCCAAATGCAATACCCGCTAGAGTGACATGTGATAATGCATCAGCGATTAAGGAAAGTCTTCTTACCACAATAAAAGCACCTAGTAATGGTGCAATAATACCAATGATGATACCAGTTAAAAATGTATTTCTTAAAAATTCGAATTCTAATAAATTTGCTAACATGAATGTTCCTCCGATTTAGTGCTGATGTGACACGAGATTCAGTTGATGTCCATAGAATTGAGAAACCTCTTGATCCGTCATTTCTTGGAATACTTTAGGATCACCATGAAAATGCAACGTTTTATTTAGACATACAACCTGTGATGCATGATGAGTCATTGTGCCGATGTCATGAGTAACAAGTAATAATGTAATGTTTTTCTTGTTTAGCTCATGAAGTAAATTAAAGAATTTTTCAACGTTCTCCGCATCTACTCCAACTGTTGGCTCATCAAGGATAAGTAATTCAGGGTCACTTACTAAGGCGCGAGCGATAAAAATTCGTTGCTGCTGTCCTCCTGAGAGATCTCCAATATTATCATGACTATACGCCTCCATTCCAACAAGAGCAATGGCTTGTTTAATCTTCTGCTTATCTTGTTTAGTAAATCTCCTAAAGTATCCTTTTTTTGAGGTTAAGCCCATGGCTACTACCTCCTCTACGGTTGCGGGGAACCCACGATTAAAGGTATTGGATTTTTGTGATACATAACCAATTTTGTTTTTTTGTTTAAATCTTTCGATGGATTGCCCGAATAAAGAAATAGAACCATTAGTTGGTTTTTCAAGACCAAGTAATAGCTTTATTAAGGTAGTTTTACCACCACCATTTGGACCAACTAAACCAATAAACTCACCGGATTTAATGGAAAAATCTATATTCGATAATGCTTGTCTGCTACCATAATAAAAATCGACACTATGCATGTTTACAATGTCTTCATTCATAGAAAAACTCCTTAAAGAAATATATAGAAACATTTTATCGTAATCATTCCGTTTTGTAAATATGAATTACTTGCTTCCATTAATTCATATCAGCTAAAATAAGCATAGCAAGTTAGACTAGCAAAGGATGGAGGAAAATCGATGAGTATTAAATTTTTTTGGTATCCAAAGTGCGGTACTTGTAGAAATGCAAAAAAATGGCTAGATGAAAATGGTGTGGATTATGAACCAATACATATTGTCGAAAATCCACCATCTGAAGAAGAATTAAGAGCAATTGTTCAAAAAAGTGATCTTCCGATAAAGAAATTCTTCAATACTAGTGGGAAAAAATATCGTGAACTAGGTCTAAAGGATAAAATTAACGAAGCTAGTGAGGAAGAATTAATTCAATATTTAGCTTCAGATGGTATGTTAATTAAGCGACCATTAGTTGTGGGTGACGAAGAAGTAACGTTAGGATTTAAAGAGGAAATATTTGACCAAACTTGGAAATAACGATTATATTAAATAGAGGAGAGCATTTACAAAAAGCTAATTAATAGTGGGGGCGTGCGAAACCCCACCAGTCTTAGTTTATGGAGGGTTTTAGATGAATTTACCAGAATCATTATTGTATTCAGAAGAACATGAGTGGGTAAAAAAAGAAGATGGAAAAGTAAGAATTGGTATTACAGATCATGCCCAATCAGAACTTGGTGATATTGTATTTATCGAATTACCTGAGGTTGGAGATGAAGTAGAAGCAGACGAGCCATTTGGCAGTGCAGAATCTGTGAAGACGGTCTCTGAGCTATATGCACCGGTTAGCGGTAAGGTCGTTGAGGTGAATGAAGATTTAGAGGATAGCCCAGAATTAGTAAACGAATCACCATATGAAAAGGCATGGATGATCGTAGTGGAACCTAGTGATGAGGCAGAATTTGATGATTTAATGTCTGCAGATGACTATGAGAATATGATTAATGAAGAGTAATCATTACGACAAGTTGGCATTCGCATAATAGGCGAATGCTTAATTTGTATAAGAATCTGTTCCGTTTTCATGTTAATACTCATAACTTTTATCCAATTATCCATACAATAAAGTAAGACTTCTAATTAGGGATGTCTTAGAGACAGATACTAATTTGTCTCCGGTGTTTGTAGTCTGATGAAGTAGGTGAGCCAATGCTAAATATAGATACAAAACTAATTATCGTGGAAGGTCGAACAGATAAAGAAAAAATTGAAAAAGTTATTGATGATCAAGTGGAAATTGTTTGTACAAATGGAACCATTGGATTAGAACGGCTAGAAAATTTGATTGAAGCTTATCATATGGATCATCGCGATGTTTATATTCTAGTAGACGAGGATAATGCTGGAAAAAAGTTAAGGAAACAATTATCGAGAGAACTACCGCATGCTGTGCATATCTATGTTGATAAAGCTTTTAGGGAGGTTGCGGCAACCCCGGAACCTGAGCTCGCGGCAGCATTGATTTCTTCACACATCATGATAAATCCGAACTATTTGCTATAAAGGGGATTAATATGAAAGAAATAACAAAAGACAACTGGCGCCCATTTCACAAACCAGCAATTGTTTTTGTTCATACTCCTTTTTGTGCAACCTGTCAATTAGCAGAAAAAATGTTACATGTATTAGAAGAGGCAGACATCGATCTGACGATACATCGCATGAATGCCTCTTTTTTTCCAGAGTTTATGCAAAAAAATAAAATAGAGAGTGTTCCATCCCTATTATTAGTAAAAGAAGATGTGGTGGAATCACGATTATATGCGTTTGAGTCTGTTACGAAATTGTTTGGGGTGCTAGAAGATTGGAAGCAAAAATGGAGTATTTAGTAAAAAATACGAGTATTTAAGAAAAAATGGATAAATACCGTAATCATCTAATGATATCCTTCTTTAATGGTTACACAGTACTTCAGAATCGCCGTCAGTCAAGTTGGATGATAAAGAGGTTGATGGTAAAATATTATCTGTAATCAAAAGAAAGGATTGATTTATTATTAATGACCAACAGTTACATCTTAACTACACGACAGAGATGGAAAAAGCTATGCTACAAAACCATGGAGTTGGCTATGCACAATACAGTAGACAACTTTCTAAGCGAATGAACGTAGAAAGAGCTAGAGAGAAAAGTTACATGGAAAGCCAAAGAGTAGTCCAAGATGTAGAACGTCAAGTCCATAGATAAATCATTATAATAGAAATAAATAGAACAACAGCTGATTTTAGGCTGTTGTTTTTTTGCTTGTTACGAAGAAAACTAGTACTCTACGGTTACAGTTACAACACTATAATCAGTATTTAGAGTTTTCTGAGAAGATTGTTGTCTTGGAATGTTCGATCATCTATGAGTAATTGTGATATAATATGAACCGAAGCGATGTTTTAATGGTTGATTATAGATTCGAAATAGTATAAGATTATAATGAGAATAAAGTGAGAATGGATGTAAATTTCACTTAATATCAAGATAAATATGTTTTGGAGGTTGTTATTTATGGCTAGATCTACTTTAGAAATTAAAGATCTTCATGTTGAAATTGAAGGTCAGGAAATATTAAAAGGTGTTAATTTAACGATTAATGGTGGGGAGTTCCATGCGGTAATGGGTCCAAATGGAACGGGTAAATCTACCTTAGCATCAGCAATAATGGGACATCCTAAATATGAGGTAACAAAAGGACAAATCCTATTAGATGGTGAAGATGTATTAGAAATGGAAGTAGATGAGCGTGCACAAGCAGGTTTATTCTTAGCAATGCAATATCCAAGTGAAATTAGTGGTGTGACCACATCTGATTTCTTACGTTCTTCTGTTAATGCACACCGTGAAGAAGGAGATGAAATTTCTTTAATGAAATTCATCAAAGAAATGGATTCTGCTATGGATTATCTAGAAATGGATAAGAACATGGCACAGCGTTACCTAAATGAAGGTTTCTCTGGTGGAGAGAAGAAAAGAAATGAAATTCTTCAATTAATGATGATCCAACCAGCTATTGCAATCCTTGATGAAATTGATTCAGGTCTTGATATCGATGCACTGAAAGTTGTAGCAAAAGGTATTAACAAAATGCGTAGTGACGATTTCGGTTGCTTAATTATTACACACTATCAACGTTTGCTAGATTACATTACACCTGATC
>JACYYJ010005925.1_pt2 | contig 13492 bp, 14 predicted proteins | sample 8236861 | NCBI WGS metagenome assembly JACYYJ01 (sample SAMN14103086, study PRJNA606662) | landfill metagenome | isolation source: landfill solid waste | place: India:New Delhi, Okhla landfill site | collected 2017-11-05
GTGTCGAAGGCCAGCGAGGACTTCCCCGACCCGGACAACCCGGTGAACACGATCAGCGCGTCACGGGGCAGGTCAAGGTCGATGCTGCGAAGGTTGTGCTCGCGCGCACCCTTGACTATCAAGCGGTCAGCCACCCGGCCCCACTCCTAACTTTCCGAGGTCGCGATCCATGCTATGCGCCGGTACCGACACGCGGTCGCCGGCCGGGGACCCGGCCTGTAACGTCGGCCACATGACCGTCATCGCCGATACCTACACCGGACATGTCGAGCCTGGTAGCGGGGCCCGCCGCGACCTGCCGGGCGCCACCATTGTCAAGGTTTCCGTGGGTCCGATGGACAACAACGCCTACTTGATCACCTGTTCAGCCACGGGCGAAACGCTGCTCATCGACGCCGCCAACGACGCCGAGACGCTGCTGGAGGTCATCGGCGAGCACGCGCCGAAGGTCTCCCTCATCGTCACCAGCCACCAGCACTTCGACCACTGGCAGGCGCTGGAGGCCGTGGCGAAGGCCACCGGGGCACCGACCGCGGCGCATGAACTCGACACCGAACCGCTGCCCGTGGTCCCGGACCGGACCCTGGCCGACGGCGACACCGTCACCGTCGGCAACCTCGAGTTCGCCGTGATCCACCTGCGCGGCCACACCCCGGGCTCGGTGGCCCTGGCGCTGACCGGCGACGCCGTCGGCGGGGTGCCGCAGTTGTTCAGCGGGGACTGCCTTTTCCCGGGCGGGGTCGGCAAGACCTGGCAGCCCGGGGACTTCGAGCGACTGCTCGACGACGTCAGCACCCGGGTGTTCGACGTCTATCCGGATTCGACGGTGGTGTATCCCGGTCACGGAGACGACACCACGCTCGGCGCCGAACGCCCACAGCTGGGCGAATGGCGCGAGCGCGGCTGGTAGTTCTGTCGCGAAGCTCTTAGCTGGTCGTGTGGACGATCAGCACGTCGATCTTGGACCGCCGGGCGACGTTGGCGGGCACCGAGCCCAACAACCGGCCGGCGATCGTGCTCAGGCCGACGTTGCCGATGACCAACAGGTCGGCGTTGACCTCTTCGGAGAGTTCGACCAGCGCGTCGACGGGCGCGCCGACGATGGCCTTCTCCTCGATGTTGGTGGCGCCGGCCGCCTTGGCCCGGTCCTTGGCCTCCCGCAGGATGGCGTAGATCGGGGCGTTGCCGGCGGTCTTGTAGCCCTCGTCCTTGAGCACGTCCGAGGCCCGGGTGTCGTCCTGCGAAGGGAAGTACGCGGTCGCGATGATCACCTTCGCGTCCGGACCCGCGGCGAGGGCGCCCGCCCGGTCGACAGCACGCAGCGACGAATCGGAGCCGTCCGTGCCGACCACCACGGTCTTGTAGCCGCTCATCCAAACCCTCCCAATAATCAAATTGTCAGCCGGTGTGTTACCGGTTTCGTAGTACGCCAAACGAGACAGTAACCCGTCGTCAGCCGTCGATGGGTGCAATTCGCGACACAGCCGTCGCTTCGACGTGCTATTTTGCCCCGCGACCAGCGCGTAAGGGCGCCGCCGGGCACCGAGGTGAGGTTGCCGACACCGCGCCGCGCGTCGCGCGGTCGCACTCAGCGGCGCCGAGGGTATGGCCCAACTCACAACCATCCGCCATCAGCTCGCGGTGGGTCGAAACCCATTGCCGGACAGTAGCATTTCGACCCCGCCACGCGGGCCGTCCACATCGCCAAACACCCACATCCGGACCCGGGCCGTGCCAAGATCATTGCCATGGGATCTTTCCTGGCGCGCACCGCGCTGACGGGGGCCGCACTCTGGATCGTCACGTTGCTGGTGCCCGGCGTGTATTTCGTCGGCGGCAGCAATACCTGGCAGAAAATCGGCATTGTTTTGGTGGTGGCCGCCATCTTCGGGCTCATCAACGCTTTCCTCAAGCCGATCGTTCAACTGCTGGCCATTCCGCTCTACATCTTGACCCTGGGACTCATTCACATCGTCATCAACGCGTTGATGTTGTGGATCACGTCGTGGATCACCCGCAACACCACCCATTGGGGACTCGACATCGACCAGTTCTGGTGGACCGCGATCTGGGCGGCCATCGTGCTCTCGGTGGTGAGTTGGGGTCTGTCCCTGCTGGTTCGGGACACCCCGGTGGGTTCGCGCCGAGGCTGACCCTCCCCCTGGCTCGGGCGCTCCGGCGAGAGCGAAAGGAGAACGGATGCAAGTCCCCAAGGCAGTGCGCTGGGCGCTCGGCGTGACCTGTGTCGCCGTCCTGGTGGTGGCCGCGGGCATCGACGCGAACCAGAGCGGCTCCGGCGCGGACGCCCGGGCCAAGCTCACGCTCAGCGCCCCGGCGGCCGCCGGCGGCGGATGGGATCTGGTGGCGCGCGAATCCCAACAGGCGCTGCGCAGCGCCGGCATCGTCAACAACGTTCAGGTGGTCAACGTTCCGGGTGCGGCCGGCACCATCGGCCTCAGCCAGATGTCGCGGCTCGAGGGTGATCCGACCACCATGATGGTCACCGGCACCGTCATGCTCGGCGGGATCGCGCGCAACGAATCGCAGATCGACCTGTCGGACCTGACGCCGATCGCCCGGCTCGCCGAGGATTTCGACGTCGTCGCGGTCCCCGCCGATTCCCCGTTCCAGAGCATCCACGAGTTGGTCGAGGCGTGGCGGGCCGACCCTGAGGCGATGCCCATCGGCGGCGGATCGGCCGGCGGCGTCGACCACATGATCGCCGCGCAGTTGGCCCGCGAGGCCGGCATCGATCCCGGCCAATTGCGGTACGCCGCCTACGCCGGCGGCGGCGAGTTGACCATCAACCTGCTGTCCACGGCCCCGGGCACGCCGGGCGTGGGAATCAGTGGTTACAACGACTTTCGCGACATGCTCACCGAGGGCCGGCTGCGCGCGCTGATGGTCGTCGCACCGGAACGGCTGGAAGGCCTCGACGTGCCGACGGCCGCCGAAGCCGGCTACCCCGAGGTGGACATCGTGAACTGGCGCGGCCTGGTCGCCCCCGCCGGGATCGACCGGGCCGAGCAGGAGGAGCTCATCGAGATCACCACCGAGATGGTCGACACCGAGCACTGGGCGAACGTGGTGGACCGCAACCGCTGGAACGAAACCGTGCTCACCGGCGACGAATTCGGCGAGTTCCTGCGCCAGGAGCAGGACCGGGTGAACGGCATTCTGCAGGATCTGGGGCTGGCATGACGACCGACGAGCCGGCCACGCGGACCGAATCGGCGCCGCCGCGCTACTTCTGGACCGGCAAGAGCGCGCTGGTCATGCCCGGCCTGCTGGTGGCGCTGGGACTGTTCCTGATCTACGGCATCAGCAGCATGGAGGTCGCCGACGATTCGGAAATCTTCGGCCCCAAGGCGTTTCCCGCGATCACGGCGGGGTTCTGCTTCCTGATCGCGGCGCTGCTGACCTGGGTCATTCTGCGCAATCCCGAAGTGGCCGAACCCATTCGGGATGAGGACGGCAAGATCGTGGCCCGGTTGACCAGCAACTGGCGCTCCACCGGGCTGACCATCGGCTCCTTCGTGGTGTTCGCGGTGCTGCTGATCCCGGCCGGCTGGATCATCGCCGGCGCCATCGTGTTCTGGGGCGTCACCGTCGGCCTGGGCAGCACGCAGTACGTGAAGAATCTGCTGATCGGCCTCGCGGCGTCCTCGATCATGCAGCTCATCTTCTCCGGGCTGCTCGGCCTGAACCTTCCACCCGGCGTGATGGGGATGTTCTGATGGATTCACTGACTGGCCTGCTCGGCGGCTTCGCCGACGTCCTCACCCCCGTCAACCTGATCTACGTGCTGGTCGGCGCGCTGATCGGTACCGCGGTCGGTGTGCTGCCCGGGCTCGGCTCGGCGATGGCGGTGTTCATCTTCGTGCTCGTGGTGCCGCTGGTGCTGTTCAACATCCGACAGATGCGCAAGAACCGGGAGGTGCGGGGATGACCGCCGCTGTCACCCAGACCGACGCCTCGCTGCAGGACGCCGAGACGGCCATGGGGGGTGGACCGCAGCGGCGCAGCGCCGCCTCGTCCGCGCGCAACCTGCTGGGCAACCGCATCGGCAGCGCGATCGCGATCGTCATCGCGGTGCTGTGGACCGTGCCGACGTTCGGGCTGTTCCTCAGCTCGCTGCGCCCGGAGTCGGACATCAAGCGCACCGGCTGGTGGACCTTCTTCGGCAACCCGGTGCTGACGCTCGAGAACTACGAGCAGGTGCTCGGCGGCTCGACGTCGACCAACCTGTCGCTGTACTTCATGAACTCGCTCGTGATCTGCATCCCGGCGACGCTGCTGCCGCTGGCGCTGGCGATCATGGCGGCCTACGCGTTCTCGGTGCTCGAGTGGCGCGGCCGGGACACGATCTTCGTCGTCGTCTTCGCGCTGCAGATCGTGCCGCTGCAGATGTCCCTCATCCCGCTCCTGCGGATCTTCTCCGGCACCGCGGCGGCCGACGCGTTCCCTTACCTCGCGGTGTGGGTGGCGCACGCGGCGTTCGCCATGCCGCTCGCGACGTTCCTCCTGCACAACTTCATGTCGGAGGTGCCGCGCGATCTCATCGAGGCGGCGCGCATCGACGGCGCAGGTCCTTGGCGCATCTTCCACTCGGTGATCCTCCCGCTCGCCGCTCCAGGGCTGGTGGCGGCAGGGCTTTTCGCCTTCGTGCGGGGCTGGAACGATTTCATCTTCGCCCTCACTCTCGCCGGTCCTGACCGACAGACGCTCCCCCCAGGCCTCGTCAACACCTTCATCTCCGAGGCCAGCACGTCATGGCCCGCGCTGATGGCGGCATCGCTGATCGTGTCGGTTCCGGTCTGCATCGCATTCATCCTCCTACAGCGCTTCCTCGTCGGCGGCATCACCGCCGGCGCGGTAAAGGGCTGAATCCCATCCATCCCATCCGCCACCATCACCATCCGAACCATTCGCTTCGAAGGAGAATCATGGTCACCGAAATCTCACGTCGTTCTCTGCTTCGCTACTCCGCCCTCGGCGTCGGCGGCGCTGCTCTGTTCGCCATCGCGGGCTGCGCACCCGGTCAGTCCGGCGGCGCTGCTGTCACGCCAGGAGACGGCGAGGCGACCGACTTCACGTTCGCTTCATGGAGTCTGTCGGAGGACGCCGCCAAGCCGACGATCGAGGCGGCACTCGCTTCGTTCTCACAGAGCGAGGGCATCACGATCGACCCCACCGCCTACCCGTACAACGACTACTTGAACCAGCTGACTCTGCAGGTGCGCGGCGGGCAGTTCTCCGGTGCCGCGCAACTCGACGTCGCGTGGCTTTCTGCGCTGGCCGCGCTCGGAAAGCTCACCGATCTCTCGGCATTCGCGTCAGGCCGCGGCTACACCGATTCCGCCCTCGGCGCGGGCACCTTCGATGATGCGCAGCTCGGCCTTCCCTGGACCATCGGCGCCGTCGGCCTGATCGGAAACCAGGAGCTGATGGATCGCGCCGGTGCTTCGCTGACGCCGGCGACGATCGAAGAGTTCGAGGAAGGGCTTCGCGCCCTCAAGGGCATCGGAGTCATCCCCTATGCCGCGAGCACGAAGACCGCGCAGTTGAAGGACATCATCGTGTGGATGCAGACCTTCGGTTCGCCGATCCTCGATGGCGACAAAGCCGCGATCGGTGATGAAGCGTCTGTCAAAGCCGTCGAGTGGTACAAGAAGCTGTACGACGAGGGACTGATCGCCCCGGATGTTGATCGGGCGGCCGCTCGCACCCTGTTCGCGCAGGGGACGACAGCGCTTTATGACGACGCGCCGGTCGGTAAGTCGGCGGTGCTCTCGCAGTCGCCGGATTCGGGCCTCGGCGACAAGATGATCCCGATCGCTCGGCCGACACTGGCCGCCGGCGAAACACCCCAGCACGTGCTCTGGGGCCACCTCGTCGTCGTCGTCGACGGCGAGGGATCCGCCACCGCGGCCGAGTTCGCCCAGTGGCTCACGAGCGATCTGAAGCAGAGCGAGTCGTATTTCAGCGCGCTCGGCCTGCCGCCGACGACGGAGGAGGCGCTCTCCTCGAGCGCCGTGACCTCGAACACCTTCGTCGAGGAGTTCACCTCATCGATCACATCGACGGCGAAGCCGAGCCCGCTGTGGAAGTACCCCGCCTACGGCCAGATGGAGACCGCCATCGCCGAGCAGGTCCAGGCCGTGCTCATCGGACAGAGCTCCGCGAAGGATGCGATGAAGACCTCCGGAAACGCCATCACGAAGTTGCTCTGACCGACCGTTCGATCCGCCCGCGCGCGATTCGGCGCGCGGGCCCCTCCCCATGCCATGCGAAGGAAAGCCATGCGTACTCAGACGTTCGAAGCAGACATCACCGTAGTGGGAGGAGGCCTCGCCGGGGTATGTGCCGCGATTAGCGCAGCGCGCCTCGGCAAGCGGGTGGCGCTGATCGGCAACCGTCCGGTCCTGGGTGGGAACTCATCGTCAGAGGTACGGGTGTGGGTTGTCGGCGCGACCGCACACGGTGTCCAGCGCTTCGCGCGCGAGAGTGGCGTGATCGGCGAGCTCTACGTGGAGAATCAGTATCGGAATCCGGAGGGCAATCCGATCATCTGGGACGAGGTCGTCCTCGACGCGGTCAGAGCTGAGGCCAACATCACCCTGTTCCTCAACACCGATGTGCGCGAGTTGGAGACAGGGGAGGTTGATGGTGAACGGATCGTCACCTCCGTGCGCGGATGGACGATGGGCTCCGAGATCTGGACGACCTTCAGCAGTCCCTATTTCCTCGACTGCACCGGTGACGGACTCATCGGTCACCTGGCAGGCGCCGAATACCGCATCGGACGTGAGGCGCGTCACGAGTTCGATGAGGCATGGGCTCCGGAGGAAGCGGATGTCGAGCTTCTCGGCTCGACGATCCTCTTCTACACGAAAGATGTCGGAAGGCCGGTCGACTTCGTCGCACCTGAGTCGGCCAAAGACATCACGAAGACTCCCATCCCGACCTCCCGTATCCTTCGCTCAGGAGATTCCGGAGCGCACTACTGGTGGATCGAGTGGGGCGGTCACCTCGACACCGTCGACGACAACGAGGCCATCCGCGATGAACTGAAATCAGTGATCTTCGGAATCTGGGATCACATCAAGAACTCCGGTGACTTCGACGCCGAGAATCTCGACATCGAGTGGGTCGGCGCTCTGCCCGGCAAGCGCGAGTATCGTCGCTTCCTCGGCGACTATGTGCTGACGCAGAACGACCTGCTCGACCAGGTCGACCACGAAGACGACGTGGCCTTCGGGGGCTGGTCAATCGACCTCCACCCCGTAGAGGGGATGTACGCGACCAGTCCGGGAGCGCATCAGCGTTACTCGAACGGCACCTACGGAATCCCGTTCCGCAGCTACTACTCCCGAGATGTGGCGAACCTGCTCTTCGCTGGGCGTGACATCTCGGCGTCACATGTGGCCTTCGGGTCGACGCGTGTGATGGCCACATGCGGAGCCGGAGGTGAGGCTGCCGCCACGGGAGCGGCCCTGGCGCTCGATCTGGGAGTTCGCCCGCGTGAGCTCGCGGCGCGACACGCTGATGTGCTGCGCCAGCTCGTGCTGCGCCAGGATGGGTCGGTCTTCGGCGTCCGCAACACCGACCCGGATGATCTGGCGCGCTCCGCACGCATTGTCGCCTCCTCAGTCGCACGCACGGTCGATCCCGTCGAGCTGTTCCCGGAAGCCGACCAGACAGCGTTCGCCCTCGAACGGGACCTCGGAGTTCTCGTTCCGGTCGATCCGCGCCTGGAGCATGTCGACGTGCTGGTCGAGGTCGCGCGCGATACGAGGCTCGCTGCCAGCCTCTGGACGACCGGCCATCGTCAGAACGCGGTCCCGATCGACAAGCAGCTGCAGGTGGAGGTCTCACTGACCGCGACGGAGGGACCGCAGTGGGTCCGCCTGCCCTTCGAATGGACGCCGGACGAACCCGAGAACGTCGTCATCGTGCTCGAGGCTGCAGAAGGTGTGTCGGTCATTCTCGCCGAGGCACAGGTGCCTGGCGTCCTGGCGCTTCCGCACAAGCCTCAGGCGGATGGTGATGCGAACGTCATGGTGGAGGAGTCCGAGAGTGTCGTGGCGTGGCCGGCTATCCCGTTGCGGGGCAAGACAGTGCGCGTGCGCCTTTCGCCGTCCACCGAGGCGTTCTCCGAGCAAAAAGCCGTGGGCGGGTATCAGCGGTTCTACGGCGGACCCAACATGTGTATGTCGCAGCCGGGCGCGACTGAGCATGCCCTCACGCTCGAGTGGGATGAGCCGCGTCAGCTGCGCAGCATCCGACTCGTCTTCGATGATGACACCGACGTCGAGCTCAACACCCTGCATCACCATCGCACGCCGGACCGGATCTTCCCCGAGCTCGTGCGGGACTACGTGCTCGAGACGCGGTCCGGCGACCAATGGCACGAGGTGGTGCGTGTGGAGGCGAACCGTCGCCGGCAGCGTGTGCACGAGGTGAGTCAGACCGCCGATGCTCTGCGTCTGCGGGTGCTTGCGACGAACGGTGCACCCCAAGCGCGCGTGGTGTCCCTACGCGTGTACTGAGACGCGCCGCTCACGCGAGCAGCGCACCGGAACCCCCGAGAAAGAAGGAACGAATGACGAAGAATCGATGGCGATCTTCTCTTGCTGCTGTCGCCGCCGCCGCACTGGTCGCGGTAGCGGCGCCAGCAGTCGGCGCTGAAACGGAAGGGTCCCTGCAGGACGATTTCGATGTGCTCGCCGAACACTGGACGCCGGTGGCCGGCACCTGGGAAGCCTCCGAGGGCGCGGCGCGCGTCGTGACGCCGGGAAGCTCGCGCGGATCGATCCTCGCGCTGACCGGCCAAGCGCTCGAGAGCGTGAGCACGACGACTGTGGACTTCCGCACCGAGGGTGGGGGCGATGCCGCCTGGGCTGGGGTCACCGTGCATCGCGACGCGTTGGATGACGACTACACCGAGTCCGGGTACACGGTACTGCTGCGGAACAACGGCGAGCTCGCCGTCATCGAGGCAGCGGGAGGCGGGGGTGTGACCTACCTCGATCGCGTGGCGACATCCGCTCGGCCGGGCGCTGATTGGGTGACGCTCACGATCGAGCTCGATGGGCCCTGGCTCGCCGTGACCATCGGGGAGGATGCCGAACCCGTGCTGACCGTCTCCGACGACACTTTCGACCAGGGTGGGTTCTCGTTGGCTGCTCACCGGGACCTACGGATGGCGGTCGACACCGTCAAGATCGAAGGCGTCGTCGAGCGGGAAGAGCCGCTGCCGGCAGACTGCATCGTGTGGTCGGGCGAACCCGGCGACTCCGGTGAGCGCGGGGCCGTACTGAACAGCGACACGAGGATCGCCGCCGTTTCCGCGCGCATCGACGCCGGAGCCGAGCCTCAAGCCTCAGGCTACGAACGGCTCATGGATGACGTGACTGCCGGGATGCTGCGCGAGCCTGCGCCTCCGAAGCACTACTTCGTACCGTTCTTCTACAACGATCCCGATGCCCATCGCGCTGCTCGCGACGGCCTGCAGAACGATGCGAACACGGCGTATCAGCTTGCGCTGGCGTACCGACTGACCGGCGATGCAGCGTACGGGCAGCATGCCGCGGAATTCATCGACGCGTGGACGAGCGGCGTCGAGTGCGTCCGCACCAGCGAGGACTCGGCACTGGCTTTCAGCTACCACTTTCCTGCGTTCGTCTACGCAGCCGAGCTGTTGAACGGGTCGCCGGTGTGGTCGGAGGAGGGCGAACGCGCGTTCGCGGGATTCCTGGAGCAGACAGCGATCCCCGTAGCGGGCTCGATCCTGCATCGCACCAACAACTGGGGCAGCTGGGCGCTTGAGCTCACCACCGTCGCGGCGTCGTACCTCGACGACGAGGCAGCGATCTCAGCTGCCGCCGTGCGGGCGACTGAACTGCTCGAGCATCAGATCGACGCGAACGGTCACCTTCCCGAAGAGGTCAACCGCAACAACGGCGTGGGCGATTACGGGATCTGGTACACGCACTTCTCTCTGCAGCCGCTGTTCCTGGTCGCGGAGACGCTGTCTTCATATGGCATCGACCTCTTCTCTTACGTCAACGCCAACGGCGTCGGACTCCAGGATGCTGCGGACGCCGCCGCGGGGTGGGTCGCCGACCCGGAAACGTTCGAGTATTTCACGGGTGACATCTCCGACCTCGCCAACGTGCGAACGGTGGATTACCTGCGCGAGGCCGGCGTGATCGCACACAGCATGAGCTACTTCGAGCTCGCGCAGAATCACTACCCGTCCGACGCGCTCGCTGGAGTGCTCGCCGAGGAAGGGGCGATGACGAGCATCCACTCGATCCCGCACCTGAGCCTCACGCACGGCGGGCTGGCGAATCCGGAGGACGAGGGCTCAGGTGACCCGGGCACTGAGGAGCCGGGCACTGAGGAGCCCGGAACCGATGAGCCGGGCACCGATGAGCCCGGAACTGATGAGCCCGATGTTCCGGGCGCCGATTCCGGCGCGGACGATGATGCCAGCGGGTCGAGCGGGGATCTGGCTGCCACGGGCGGTCACGACTACACGCCGTGGTTCAGCGTAGGTCTCATCGTGATCGGGCTGGGCGTTACGGCGCTCGTCGGATGGAGGCGTCGGATCCACCTCGGCTGACGTAGTTCCTGATAGGTGTGGGTCCACCGGGAGCGTCGACTCTCGGAGGACCTACATCAGGACTTCGGCGGCTCCATCGGCAATTGCGGTCCGTGGTTCCACGCCAGGATCGCCGGCTGCTCGCGGTCGTAGCCGAGCACCGAGACCGATCCTGCGCCGAAGGTGATGGATGCCCCGAACCGCGGTGCCTGCCGCAGGAACACCGCGGCGAGGATGCGCAGATAATGGCCGTGAGCGACGAGGGCGACATCGCCGTCGGCCATCGCCGGCAGCACGCGGGTCAGTACGCGCGACGCGCGCGCCGCGACCTCTTCGACCGTTTCGCCCGGAGTCTCGCCGCGGATCACGCCATGAGTGAAGGCCGACCAGTTGTAGCCCAGCTCGGCGCGGATGTCCTTGGTGGTACGCCCCTCGTACCCGCCGTAATCCCACTCGATCAGCAACGGGTCGATGTCGGCGTCGAGCCCCGCAAGCTCTGCCGTGCGGCGGGCACGCTGCAGCGGCGAGGTGAGCACGAGCCTGAAGTCGTAATCGCGCACGAGCTCGCCGGCCGCGCGGGCGAGCTGTTCGCCGTGCGGTGTCAGCGGAACGTCGGTGCGTCCGGTGTGCCGCCCGGTGCGCGACCACTCGGTCTCGCCGTGCCGCAGCAGCACCAGGTGGCCGGTGGGTGGCGGCGGGCCGCCGCTCTGCGTCGTCACGCGGCCAGCATGTCAGCCGCCGATCGCCGACATCGGGCGCGCCGGCTGGAGGAAGCTGGGGTCGTTGATGCCGTGCCCCGGCAGCTTGGTCATCATCGCCGCGCGCCAGCGCTCGGCGATCTCCCCGTCGTCTGCCCCGGCCCGCAGCGCACGCCGGCGGTCCTCGATATCGTCGCTTTCCAGCACCATCGTCACGTGCGCGGCGGTCGTCCGCGGGTCGGCGCGCAAGCGGCGGCACATCTCGAGCCCCGCGAGATCGTCCATGACCCAGTCGACGAAAGCCCAGATGGGGCCATCGACGAGCTGTCGCGGCCCGTCCGGATAGAGGCGCGCAAAAGCAAACCGCGTGCCGGCCTGCTCGAAACCCTCGAGCGTCTCGGCGAGCTCGTCGGTCAGGAAAATGTTGATCGCGTCCACAGCGGCAAGTCCCCTTGTCGCTTTCGGCTTGCCCCGTGCTTGTGACGGGTTGGTGACAGGGGAATGTCGGGCCTGCAGCTCGGAACCGCGGCGGTGACGGCGCGTAGTCGCTACGATGAAAGGCGAACTCGAGCGCTATCCGTTGACCGGTCGATTCCTGATGGGGCGCCTTCGTCAGGCGATGTCGGACCGTGAGAAGGACATTCTCGAAAGCTGCATCACCGACGTGCGCGAATACGATGACGGGCACCGCCTCCTCGCTCGCGGCGAAGTGTGCGAGCGCAGCACGATGTTGATCGAAGGCTTCATCGTGCGCGCCATTCATGAGAACGACCGGCGTTATATCGTGGGGATGCAGGTGCCGGGCGATTTCGTCGACCTGCACGCGTTCGCGCTGAAGCGGCTCGATCACGACGTGGTGACCCTCGGTCCGGCCAAAGTCGGCACGGTGATGCACGAGCGCCTCATCGAACTCATGACGACCGAACCGCATCTGTCACGGGTGCTCTGGTTCTCGACCCTGCTGGACGCGGCCCTGCACCGGCAATGGCTGCTCAAGCTCGAGCAGCTCAAGGCCAACCGCCGTGTCGCGCACCTGCTGGCGGAGATCTGGCATCGCCTCGATATGGTCGGCCTTTCGCGAACGGACGGCTTTCGCTCTCCGCTGACCCAGACCGATCTCGCGGACATGAGCGGGACGACCGCCGTGCACATGAACCGCGCGATCGGGGAACTGCGCCGGCTCGGGGTGGCGGACTTCCGGCGCGGGACGCTGACTTTCACCGATCGCGCCAAGCTCGAAGAACACGGTGACTTCGACCCGGCCTATCTCTATGGTCCGGGGGCGCTGCACATTGGCAGTTTGCTGAATACGCAGGACTGAAATCCGGCAGAATCACATTACAATGTGATTTCTCATTGCAGAATCACATAGTGCTGTTTAAATGCAGCGCATGACCGAACTCAGCACAGCAGCCATCAAGCAGAAGATCCAGTCCCTTGTCGATGCCGGCAAGATGTCGCGCGCCGGCATCGCGCGCGCCGCGGGCCTGCACGCCAACACCTTGCGCGATTGCAGCGACGAGGGCTGGAATCCGACCGCCGACACGCTGGAGAAGCTGGCCGCGTTCCTCAAGGCGAACGACGATCGCCCGGTGCTCGCCACTATCGAGGAGATCATCGACGAGGCCCGCAACGGGCGCATGTTCGTGCTGGTGGACGACGAGGATCGGGAGAACGAGGGCGATCTGGTGATCCCCGCCCAGATGGCCACGCCCGCCGCGATCAACTTCATGGCGACCCACGGCAAGGGCCTCGTCTGCCTGTCGATGACCAAGGCGCGCTGCGACCAGCTCCGCCTGGAACCGATGAGCCGCAATAACCGCAGCCGCATGGAAACCGCCTTCACGACCTCGATCGAGGCGCGCGAGGGCGTCACCACCGGGATCAGCGCGGCCGACCGCGCGCGCACGATCAGCGTTGCGATCGATGCGGCGCACGGGCCGGACGATATCGTGACGCCGGGTCATGTCTTTCCCCTCGTCGCCCGCGACGGCGGCGTGCTGGTCCGCGCCGGACATACCGAGGCGGCGGTCGATATCTCGCGCCTCGCCGGGCTCAATCCGTCGGGCGTGATCTGCGAGATCATGAACGACGACGGCACGATGGCGCGGCTCGACGACCTGATTGCCTTCGCCCGCCGTCATGACCTGAAGGTCGGCACGATCCGCGACCTCATCGCCTATCG
>JACYYJ010128684.1_pt1 | contig 13487 bp, 7 predicted proteins | sample 8236861 | NCBI WGS metagenome assembly JACYYJ01 (sample SAMN14103086, study PRJNA606662) | landfill metagenome | isolation source: landfill solid waste | place: India:New Delhi, Okhla landfill site | collected 2017-11-05
CGAGCTCGATCCGGTGGCCGCGCAACTTCACCTGGTTGTCGGCGCGGCCGAGGAACTCCAGGACTCCGCCCGTTCGGTAGCGGCCGAGGTCGCGGGTGCGGTACCACCGCTCGCCGTCGACCACCGGGAACTGCTCGGCGGTGCGCTCGGGATCGCCGCGGTAGCCGAGCGCGACACCGGCACCACCGATCCAGAGTTCGCCGGTGACCCAGTCCGGGCAGTCGCGGCCGTGCGCGTCGACCACCCGGAACCGCTGCCGGGGCAGTGGAAAGCCGTACGGCATCGAGCGCCACGCCGGTTCACCGGCCTCCACGGCAGGCACGACGCCGTTCGGGCCGGGCTCGTAGACGTTCGACCAGATCGCGGCTTCGGTGGCGCCTCCGAGCGCGGCGAAGCGGGCGTCCGGGGCGTGCGGGCGCAGCCGTTCGGCGAGGTCGAGCGGCACCCGGTCACCGGACACCAGCACGGTCCGCAGTGTCGACAGGCTGCCGTCGTCCGCCGCCACGAGCAGCATCTCCAGCAGTGCGGGCACCGTGTTCCACACCGTCACGCCGTACTCGGCGACGAGTTCGCTCTGCGCGCGGGCGTCCCTGCGCTGGTCCTCGGTGACGGTGACGAGCGCGGCGCCCACCGACAACATCCCGAACAGGTCGTACACGGACAGGTCGAAGTCGAGGGCGGACACGGCGAGTACGCGGTCGCCCGGCCCGACGCCGAAGCGCTCGTTGACCGCGACGATCGTGTTCAGCGCCGCCGCGTGGGTGATCTCGACCCCCTTCGGCTCCCCCGTCGAACCCGACGTGAAGATCACGTACGCCAGGTCCTCGCCGGACCTCGGGCAGGGTGCTTCGAGTGGTTCCGCCGAGCGCAGCCTCCGCGGGGACACCGCGGGCACCCCGGGATCCGTGTCCTCACCGGGGTCCTGGACGATCAGGAGCGTGACGCCCGCGCGACGCAGGATGCGCTCGCGCCGTGCGGGTGGCTGCTCGACACCGATCGGCACGTAGGCCGCGCCCGCCGCGAGCACCCCGAGCACGCAGGCGAGTTGCTCGACTCCCTTCGGCAGGCACACCGCGACGAGGTCGCCCGGCCGCACTCCCCGCTCGACGAGTCCACCCGCGACGGCGAGCGCCTCCGAGGTCAGCTCGGCGTAACCGCGCGAGCCATCCGGACCGAGGACGGCGGGCGAGGACGGCGTGCGCGCGGCCAGAGCGAACACCGGATCGTGCAGTGTCCCGGAGGGCGCGGGCGAGTCGTCGGCGAAGCCGGGCCGGTCCTTCGGCTCCACCCCACGCGGATCGGGTGCGGGGACGTCCCATTCGGACTCGACGGCCCACTCCACGAGAGCCTCGACGGCGTTCACCAGCGCGTCGGCGACCCCGGGCAGGAACACGCCTTCGGCGATGTCCCAGTGCACGTGCAGCGCGCCCTGCCGGTCGGTGAGCTGCACGTCGATGGCGACCTGCGGGTTCTGCGACATCGAGTGGACCGGCTCGCCGAGGCAGCGGCGCACCTCGGGTTCGAACAACTCACCGAGGCCGAGCGCGCTGGTGAACACGATCGGCGACAGCACGGCCTCGCCGTCTCGGTGCGACAGGTCGCGGAGCACGTCGATGCCGGAGTAGGCGGCGTTCGCGAGGCGGGCGCGCAGCCGGTCCTGCAACGCCCGCGCCCGCCGCGCGAACGGCATCGGCTCGCCCGCGTCGACGTCGAGCAGCACCATGCCCGTGAAGTCGCCGACCATCGTGTCGACCTCGGGATGAACCGGCTCGCGACCGTAGAAGGGGACGGTGAGCAGGAACCGGTCCCGCTCGCTCCAGGCCGCCAGCACCTCCGCGAACGCGGCCAGCACGAGGGACGACTCGGTGAGCCCGGCACTTCGGGCGCGGGTGGCGAACGCGCGGCGTGCTCCGGCGGGGACGCTGAACGAGCGCTGGATCGTGGTGTGCCCAGAGATCCCGGCGAGGTCCCGGGCGTAGGGCAGGGCGGGCCCGGAGTCGGGCAGTTCGGCGAGCCGCTCGCGCCAGTACGCCTCGGCCCGCTCTCTCGCCCGCGCGGTCGCGGCTCGGGCCGCGACGGTGTACGCGGGAAAGTCCACCGCCGGTGGCGCCGGGTCGAAGCCGGGATCGGTGTAGCGGCGGACGAGTTCGTCGAGCAGGATGCGGAAGCTCGTCGCGTCGCAGACGAGCATGTCGATCTGGACGTGCACCCGGCCACGGCCGCCGGGCAACAGTGTGAGCCGCACGTCGAAGACCTCGCCCCGGTCCACGGCGAGCCTGCGGTGCGCGAGCCGGTGCCTCGTGCGTGCGAGCCGTTCCGCCCGCTCGTCCTCGGGCAGCTCACGCAGATCGTCGACCGGCAGCCCGGACCACGCCCCGGTCTGCCGGATGCGGCCGAGACCGTCGTCACCGAAGCGGGCGCGCAGCATGGGATGGCGCCGTTGCAGCCACAGCACCGCGTCGGCCAGCCGGTCGGGGTCCACGGCGTCGCCCTCGAACTCGACGTAGAAGTGGGACCCGACGCCACCGAGGGCGAGCGCCTCGGAACGCCCGTAGTGGTAGGCGTGCTGCAACGGTGTCAGCTCGAACGACGACTCGGGTGGCGACACGAGCGGTGCCGTGACGCGGAGTTCCGCCGACGCGGGCTTCGGCACCGGTTCCCCGCCGGCGGCCCGGTCGAGCAGTGCCGCCCACTCCGCGGGCGTGGACCACTCGATGAGCTCGCCGAAGGACACGTCCAAGCCCTCGGACTTCCACCGTGTCGCCAGCCGCATCACGGCGAGGGAGTCCAGGCCGAGGTGACGCAGGTCGTCGTCGTTCCCGATCTCCTCCGGGGCGAGGCCGAGCGCCTCGGCCACCCCCCGGCGAACGCGGTCGAGCGATCCCTCAGTCCGTGACATGGATCGGCTCCTTCCGGCCTGCGACGAACTCGGCCCGCAGCCGCTTCGTGTCGACCTTCCCCACCGGCGTCTTCGGCAGCTCGCTCACCAGGCGCAGGTGGTCGGGCAGTTTGTAGTCGGCGCAGCCGCGCTCCGTCAGGTGCGTGCGCAGGTCCGACAGGGTCGGCGGTTCCGTTCCCGGCGCCGGGATCACGAAGACGCAGGACTTCTCGCCCAGTGAGGCGTCGGGCACCGCGACGGCGCTCACCTCGGCGACCGCGGGGTGGGACCGGACGTGCCGCTCGACCTCGGCCGTGGACACCTTCTCCCCGCCCCGGTTGATGACGTCCTTGATCCGGCCCGAGATCACGAGGTGGCCCGTGGGTGTCCTGCGGGCCAGGTCTCCGGTGCGGAAGAAGCCGTCCTCGGTGAACGACGCCGCGTTGTGTTCGGGCGCGCGGTAGTAGCCGCGCAGCGTGTACGGGCCGCGCAGCAGCAGCTCGCCGTCGTGGCCGTCGGGAACGTCGTGGCCCTCGGAGTCGACGATCCGGATCTCGTCGGCCTCGCACAACGGTCGCCCGTCGGTGCCCAGCCGCAGCTCCTCCGGCTCGTCAGGACGGGTACAGCACATGACGCCCTCGGTGATGCCGAACCACCGTGACACCGTGACCCCGAGCGCGGCCTCCGCCCTGCGCGCCACCTCGGGGTCGAGCATGGCGCCACCGACCTCCACCACGAGTCCCTCCGCGCGAGACGGCAGCACGTCGGCGAGCTCCGTCCACAGTGACAGGTGGGCGGGCATCAGGGTGGTGAGGGTGACCCCTTCGCCGTGCAGCAGGGGGAACGCCTCGTCGGGGCTGGGACTGCCCGCGAGGACCACCGTGCCACCGACCTGGAGGGTGCCGAGCACACCGGGGCAGCCGAACGCGGCGTTGTGCGCGGCGGGCAGGGCCGCGAGGTAGACGCCGCGCTCGTCGAAGTTCATCGCCGTGGCGGACAACCGACCCTGCAACGCGTAGTCGTCGTGGGTGCGAGGGATGAGCTTGGGACGCCCGCTGGTGCCGCCGGACAGCAACAGCACGGCGACGTCGGACGGTTCGGGGCCCGGTGTCCCGGGTTCGGACGGTGCCCCCTCCGCCAGTTCGGCGAGCCCGGTCAGGCCGTCCGGGTCACCGGCCACCAGCAGGTGCTTCAGGCCGGGCACGCCGTCCCTCACCTCGCGGGCCAGCGTCCGGTGGTCGAACCGCTGGTGCACGTCGGGTACGACGAGGGCGGCCGCCTCGGTGTGCTCGCACAGACTCACCAGCTCGTCGCGGCGGTGGGACGGCAGCGCCAGCACGGGGATCACCCCGAGGCGGAAGAGCGCGAGGCACGTCAGGACGAACTCGGGCCGGTTCGGCAACTGCACCACCACACGGTCGTTGGCGGCGAAGCCGAGCGAGGAGAATCCCGCTGCGAGGCGGTCGGCGCGCTCGTCCAGCTCACGGTAGGTGAGACGTTCGCGCGCGGTCACCACCGCCGTTCTCGTGCCGTCCGTTCGCGCCTGCGGCCGGGCGAGGTCGGCCAGGGTGCGACCGATCCAGTAGCCCTCCCGCCGGTATCGCGCGGCGAACTCGCGCGGCACCGGCACCGTTCCTTCGAGCATGGTTCTCCCTCATCGCGATCGAAAACCGGACGACGCGCCCCAGGCCGCTGCCCCGCGGCATGCGGTGACGGTCACAAAAACCCCTTGTGGCAGTCAAGATTTCGCCAACTCCCCGACCGTGCTGCCCGCCTCGTCGAGTTCGCCGTTCAGGAACCGGCGGAACAGTTCACGCCGCCGTGGCTTGCCGCTCGTCGTGCGTGGCACGCGTGCCGCCGGTACGCGCCGCACCTCCACGCTCGCTCCCTCACCGAGGCGACCGAGCGTCGAGCGGATCCGCTCGATCCGCTCCTCGGGCTCCGTGGTGCCGACTACGGCCAGCACCACCGGTCGCGCCGCCCGTGAACCGAGGGCCACCACGGGGCGTGCACCCTCGTGCCCCAGTACCGCCTCCAGGTCCTCGGCGTACACCGTCCGGCCGCGGATCTTCATCGCGTCGCCGAGTCTGCCGAGGACGAACAACTCGCCGTCGAGGAGGAAACCCGCGTCACCGGTCCGAACCCCGCTCCCCTCCAGCCGGGAACCTGTGGCCTGGAAATCGCCGACGTAACCGGAGGCCACCATCGGCCCCTCCACGCTGATCTCACCGACGACACCGTCGGCCACCGCATCGCCGCGGTCGTCGAGCACGCGGACCCGGGCACGGCCCAGCGGGGGACCGCAACTGACGATCTCGCGTGCCGCCGGGGCGTCGGCGCGGGCCACCCGCGCGCCGGGCACCAGCGTGGCCGGGTCCACGGTCAGCGAACGCCAGCCACGTCCGGCGGGGGTTCCCGTCACCGCGAGTGTCGCCTCGGCCAGCCCGTACGCGGGCGCGAACGCGGCCGGGTCGAAACCGTGCGGCCCGAGCAGGTCGTGGAACCGGCGCAGCGAGTCGGGGGCGATCCGTTCGGCACCGAGGATCAGCATCCGCCACGAGGAGAAGTCCGCCCCGGCGAGGTCTCGGGAGCGGACCCGCGCACTGATGTGGTCGAGCCCGAACGCTGGCATCGCGGACAGGGCCGCCCGGTGCTCGGAGAAACAGCGCAGGTACCGAAGTGGCCTGCGGACGAACTCCGCCGTCGGCAGCAACCACAGATCCGCCTGGTGCGCCACCGGACCGAGCAGGCAGCCGACGAGGCCCATGTCGTGATGCAGCGGCAGCCACGACGCGGTGGGCGTGTCCGGTGTGTGGTCGAGCCACCCGCCGAGCGTGGAGAGTGTGGTGGTCAGAGCTCTCTCGGAGACGCGGACGCCGCGGGGCGAGGCCGTGGATCCCGAGGTGAACTGCACGAGCACCGTGCGGTCCGGCTCAGCCGGTGCGAGCAGGCCCGCCGGCTCGCACCGGCTGAGCCGTCCCCCGGTGTGCCGACCGGCCCCCGTCATAGCCGTCGTGGTCTCCTCGGCGATCTCCTCGGCGATCAGAGCGCGACGATCACCGGTGTGGCCGCGATGCCGCTTGCTCGTCACCACGAGGGTGGGCCGCGCGTTGTCCAGCACGGCCTCGATCCGGAAGGCGTGCTCCTTCGCCGGGCCGAACAGTGGAGGCGGCGCCACGGGCGCGGCCGCCGCGCCGACCGCCGCGGCGGCGTAGAGGGCGGCGACGAACTCCGGCCCGGTGCCGAGCAGGATCGCGACGACGTCGCCCTCCCGCACTCCCTCGGACCGGTACGCCGAGGCGAACCGTCCGGTCAGCCCGGCCAGGCGGGGGTACGGCCAGTGGTCCCAGCCGTCGCGGTGCGCGAACCGGATCCCGGTACTCTCACGTGGCGAGCGCAGCCACGCGGTGAACTCCCGCTGTTCCACACGCACCCTCGGTCATCGGCCCAGTGTGACGGGCAGTTCCTTGAAGCCGTTCATGAAGTTCGACGCGAGACGCGACCCGGACCCCGCCCGCCGGAGCCGTGCCACGTGCGGCCGCAGCGCCGTGAACAGCTCCACAGCCTCCTGCCGCGCGAGGTGCCCACCGAGGCAGAAGTGCGGGCCGACACCGAAACTGAGATGCGGGTTCGGGTCGCGGGCGAGGTCGGGAACCTCGGGACTGTCGAACACCGTCTCGTCGTGGTTGGCCGCGATGTAGTAGAGGATCACCTTGTCGCCCTCGGCGATCGGTTGGCCTTCCAGTTCCGTGTCCGCCGTCGCCGTTCGCCGGAACTGCATGATCGGGGTGACCCACCGCAGCATCTCGTCCACGGCCTTCGACACGTCGGCACCGGCGGCGAACTGCTCCGCCAGCCGGGGGTGCTCCAGCAGCAGATCGATCCCTCCGGAGATGAGGTGGCGCGTCGTCTCGTTGCCCGCGACGACCATGAGCAACCAGGCGTGACAGAACGCCGACTCGTCGAGCGGTTCGGGTCCCGTGACGAGTGCGCTGACGAAGTCGTCGCGCGGCGAACGACGACGGTCGTTCGCGAGTCCGCGAGCGTAACCGAACGCCTCCGCGATCGTGCGGGTGAACGTGGTGACGTCGTTGCCCCCGATGTCGGGGTCGTCGAACCCGACGAGGTTGTTGCTCCACTCGAAGAACAGGTGCCGGTCCTGGCTCGGCACACCCAGCAGGTCGGCGAGCACCAGCAGCGGCAGTTCGGCGGCTACGTCGGCCACGACGTCCCCACCGCCCTCGGCCACGAAGGCCGACACCAGCGAGGCCGCGTGGTCGTGGATCGACTGGGCGAGCGCGGCGCGGGTCGGCATCGCGGAGACGATCCGGCGCCGCAGCACGCCGTGTTCCGGAGGGTCCATGCCGATCAGCAGTTGCCGGGAGCGCTCCAGATCGGCCCACGACTTGGGGTCGCTGAGGAACGCTCCCCTGGCCGCCGACGAGAACAGCGTCGGCTGCCGGGACGCCGCCACGACGGTCTCGTGCCGCGTGACCGCCCAGAAGCCGGTTCCCGTGTGTTCGACGAAGCCGGATCCCGAGCGCAGCCGCCGGGTGGGCTCGGGCACCCACGCCACCGGTGCCTGGGAGCGCAGCCGAGCGAACTCGGCGAGTGGCGGTCCCTGCCGGTAGGCGGCGGCGTCGGCGATCGAGGTGGTGTGGACGTCGTCGGGTGTGGGCATGGTCGGCATCCGTTTCAGTCCAGGAGGTCGGGGTGACGGCGCACGATGTCGGCGTACAGGGGGCGGAAGTTGAACCGGCCCATCTCGGGAGTGCCGATGGTGCCGTAGGTGTGCCGCGCCGAAGCCGGGTCGATCAGGTGCGGCTCGCCCGCCGCCTCGGCGAGCAGTTGCACCTGGCAGGAGCGGTCCATGGTGAGGAACCACCACGCCGCCTCCTCGACGGTGCCACCGACGGTGAGCAGACCGTGGTTGCGCAGGATCACCGCCTTGAACGAGCCGAGGCTCCCGGCGATCCGCTCGCCCTCCTCCTTGTCGGTGACCACACCCGAGAAGTCGTCGTGCACCGCGTGGTCCTCGAAGAACGCGCACGCGTCCTGTGTGATCGGCAGCAGCGGCCGGCCCAGCGCGGCGAACGCGCGGCCGTGCAGCGAATGCGTGTGGGCCGCGGCCACCGCGTCCGGGCGGGCGGCGTGCACGGCGGAGTGGATGGCGAACCCGGCCGGGTTGATCCGGCCCTCGCCTTCGACGACCGTTCCGTCCGGAGCGACCAGCAGCAGGTCGCTGACCCTGACGTGGGCGAAGTGGACGGCGAGCGGGTTGATCCAGAAGTGGTCCGCGCACTCCGGGTCGCGTGCGGTGACGTGCCCGCCGACACCTTCGTCGAATCCCCGTTCGGCGAAGAGCCGGAACGTCGCCGCGAGGCGTTGTTTGCGCCGCAGCCGCTCCTCCTCGATGGTGCGGGTGGGCCGCCGGGACTGCCCCGTCGCCATCAGGCTCCGCCTCCCGCCACCGGCACCGGCGCCGTCGCTTCGCCCGGGTCGAGCACGCCGCGGTCCCGCAACAGCGGCAGCACCCCCTCACCCACCCAGTACGCCTCCTCCAGATGCGGCTGTCCCGACAGGATCAGGTGCTCGACGCCCGCCTCGTGCAGCTCCGTGATCCGGTCGGCCACCTCGGTGTGCGAGCCGACGAGCGTGAGTCCGGGGCCCTGGCGGATCAGGCTGAAGCCGGTCCACATGTTGGGGGCCACCTCCAGGCTCGACGCGTCGCCGTCGTGCAGCGCGGCCATCCTGCGCTGGCCCACGGAGTCGGCGGTGGACATCCGCTGCCGCGCGTCCCGGATCTGCTCCGGGTCGAGATGTTCGAGGACGCTGTTCGCCACGGCCCAGGCGTCTTCGGCCCGGTCGCGGCTGATGATGTGGAGCCGGGTGCCGAACTCCAGGGCGCGGTCCGGCGCCGTGGCCGCCGCCTGTTCCCGCACGCGGGCGAGTTGCGCCGCCAGTTGGGGGATCGGCTCGGCCCAGCACAGGTAGACGTCGGCGTGCCGCGACGCCACCCGCATCGCCGCTTCGGACGAGCCACCGAGGAAGATGCGCGGCCATGTCCTCGGCGGGCGCATCACCCGGCCGCCCGCCACCGTGAAGTGGTCGCCCTCGAAGTCGGTCCTGCCCTGCCACAGCGAACGCAGCACGGCCAGGAACTCCTCGGTACGGTCGTAGCGGCTGGCGTGGTCGAGGAAGTCGCCGTAGCGGCGTTGCTCCTGCGGGTCGCCTCCGGTGACCACGTTGAGCAGCAACCGGCCGCCGGACAGGCGCTGGAACGTCGCCGACATCTGCGCGACCAGCGTGGGCGCCATCAGGCCCGGCCGCAGCGCGATCATGAAGCGCAACCGTTCGGTGTGGGCGGCGAGCGCGGAGCACACCAGCCAGGGATCCTCGCAGAAGAGCCCGAACGGCGCGAGCACACCGTCGAAACCCTGCCCCTCCGCGGCCCTGGCGACCTGCGCGAGGTAGTTCAGATCGACGTCCCGCCGGCGTTCGCGTCGCTGTCCGTTGCCGACACGGCCTTCGGCAAGGTCACGACCGTCACCGTGGAGCGGCAGAAACCAGTACATCCGCAACGTCATCGCGCCCTCCCGTACCCGGTCGCGCTCACGCTCGCCGCTTCCGCGGTGCGGTGTCAACGCGCCGCGAACGGCACCGGAAGTGTTGCCCGCACCGGCGCCGCACCTGATCGTGCGTGGCATGGGTTGCATGGACAACGCGGCGACACCGCACGCGCCGCTGGCCGGTCTGCGGGTGCTCGAAGTGGCGACCGGTGTGGCGGGCCCGTACGCGGGACGGCTGCTGGCGATGCTCGGCGCCACGGTCGTGAAGGTCGAGCCGGGTGAGGGCGATCCCGCGAGGACGATCCCGGTCGACGGCGGGCCGCAGGCCTCACCCAGCCCGCTGTTCGTCCACCTCAACGCGGGCAAACGCTCGGTCGGCGCGGAGTCGGTCACGCCTGGGGAGGGCCTGGCGTGGGCCGACGTCGTACTCAGCGACCGGGTCGCCCGCGACTTCGGGCCGTGGGAGGACACCGGCTCGGTGGCGGACCCGCCGTTGCTCGTCTCCGTCACGGCCTGGGGTACCGCCCACGACGACCCGGGCAGCCCCTCGGACGAACTGCTCGTCCAGGCCGCGTCCGGGCTGCTCGCGGCGACGGAGCAGGACGGTCAACTGTGGCGTTTCCCCGGTTGGCAGTCCCAGTACCTCGCGGGCGCGTACGCGGCCGCTGCCGCACTCGCCGGTCTCGGCAGGCACGGCCGAGCCGAGGTGACCTGGGTCGGCGCGGCGCGCTCGGCGGTGGAGTGCCAGGCCGCGGCGACGCTGTACGGGGTCACCGCACCCCACGGCGACGAGCGCGAGGAAGAGGTGCGCCAGGCGGGTTTCCAGACGAACACCTTCCCCTCCGGCGCCTTCGCGTGCGCCGACGGCTACGTCGTGCCCGGCACGGTGCGGGGCAAGGACTGGACCACACAGTGCGAGCTGTACGGCCGCCCCGACCTGGTGCTGGACCCGAGGTTCAGCTGGCGAGACCGCTGGCACAACCGCGAGCAACTGCGCGCCGAGATCGCCGACTGGTATCTCTCCCGGACCCGGCGGGAGATCTTCGACCTCGCGTTGAAGTCGGGTTGGTCGGCAGGCATGGTGCTGTCCGCGCAGGACGTGCTCACCGACCCGCATCTGCGGGCACGCGGTTTCGTGGGCACCGTCTCCGGCGCGGCGCGGGGGCCGATCCCGGTGCGGCCCTGGCGGGTGGAGAACACCACCGCGCCCACCGTGGTGCGGCTCGCCCGGCGCGGTGAGGACGACGGGTGGTTCCAGCCGCGCCGACCACGTTCCCGGCCACTGTGGCCCGTACGCAACGGTTTGCGTGTCGTGGAGCTGACCTGGGCGTGGGCGGGCCCGTTCGTGGGCCGGTTCCTGGCGAGTACCGGAGCCGACGTCATCAGGGTCGAGGCCGGCGCGCATCCCGACGGGTGGCGGACCCGGTTCCGCCTGCGGGACCTCGGAACAGCACCCGATGAGCAGCACGCTCCCACCGACGTCACCTACGACGCCTCGGCGCAGTTCAACAGCCTCAACCGCGGCAAGCGCGCCGTGTCGGTGGATTTGTCCCGGCCGGACGGGGCGCGGGTCTTCCGGGAGCTGGTCGCGGCGGCCGACGTACTGGTGGTCAACATGAACCACCGCGTACTCGCCGACCGTGGTCTGGACGGCTTCGTCCGCGAGCAGGTGGGGCGCGGGCTCGTGCACATCACGATGCCCGCGCTCGGCGCGGTCGGCCCGGACCGCGCCATGCCGGGCTTCGGCATGCTCACGGAGGCCATGGGCGGTTTCGCGGCGCGGTTCGGCTCGCCCGGGGAGGGAGCTCGGACGAGCCCCACCTACTACCCCGACGCGGTCTCCGGCGTGCACGCCACCGTGGCCGTGCTGGCCGCGCTGGCCGCGCGCGCGGCGGGCGGTCCGGGTGCCGCCATCGACTTCTCCCAGCAGGAGGCCCTGTGGCTGCAGTTCGGCGAGGGAGTCGTCCTCGCGGGACAGCAGGGCCGCTCACCGGCCAGGCTCGGTAACGCGGAGCCGGGCGCGGTCGACGCCGGGGTGCTGTCGGCCGCCGACGGCCACCTCGCCTACGTGGTGGCCACGGAGCAACAGGCACGTGCCGTGCGCGAGCTTCTCGGACGGGACGGTGGGACCGGCGGGACACCGTTGAACGAGGCGCTCGCCGCGTGGGCGGCGCACCGGGACACCGACGCCGTTCGCGAGGCGCTGCGCGCGGCCGGTGCCCGCTGCGTGGCCGTCCAGCACGTTCGGTCGTTGTTCCACTCGGGCACGCTGGCCGAGCAGCGGATGCTCGAACTCGTCGACCACCCGGTGGCGGGAAAGCGCGCCTACCTCGGTATCCCGGTCGCCCTCGACGGCGAACCGTTGCGGGCGGACGGGCCCGCACCGATGTTCGACCAGCACACCGACGAGGTCCTCACCGAGTGGCTCGGCTACTCGCCGGAAAGGCTGGCGGCCCTGCGAGGGGACGAGGCCATCGGCACGGTGCCGAGGGGCTCCCGTCCTCGCGCCCGCTCGTGAGGGCGGGGCGCCGCTCACCCGTCGGCGTCCCGCACGGCGGCCAGCATCGCCGCCAGCGCGGGGCGCGAAACCTTCCCGTTCGCGGTCATCGGCAGCTCGGGAAGTCTGAGCACGTCGTAGGGCCGCTTGTCGTCCGAGATCCGGCCACGCATCCAGTCCCGCACCTGGGCGGCGTCGAGTTCGGTGTCGCTGACCACCGCCGCCGCGACACGCTGTCCCCACACCGGGTCGGGCACACCGAACACCACGCACTCCCGCACGTCGGGATGCCCGCCCAGGACGGCCTCGATGTCGGCGGGCACCATGTTCACGCCACCGCTGATGATCATGTCGTCGGCGCGTCCGGTCACGTGGACGTAGCCGTCGGCGTCGACGAATCCCACGTCACCGACGGTCTGCCAACCGCCGCCGGGAGCCGGGTTCTCCTCGCGGCGAGCCGTGCCGAGCCGCTCGTCGCCGCCCACGTAGCCGTCGAAGGCGAGCGGCGTCCGCGCGTGCAGCACGCCCTCCTCCCCGGCGCCGAGGCGTCGCCCGTCGCGGAAAGCGGCCACCTCGACACCGTCGAACGGTCGCCCCGACGAGCCGGGGTGGTCGGCGAACTCGCGGGCGTGCAGCGCGGTCGTCGGCCCCAGTTCGGTGCTGCCGTAACACTCGACGAAGCCGGGCCCGAACAGGTGCACCGCTTCCCGCTTCAGCGCGTCGGGGAACGGCTCGCCCGACACCACGACGTGGGTGGGCGCGGGAAGCCGATCCCGCCGGTCCCGCCCTGCGCGGACCAACCGTCGAAGCTGGGTGGGGGTGAGGAACCCGCTGTTCATGCCGTGCTCCGACGCGAAGTCCAGCCACGCCTCGGCGTCGAACCCGCGTAGCAGTCCGACGGTGCCGCCTCGGGACAGGGACATCAGCGCGCACGTCCAGGGGCCCGAATGGGTCAGCGGTCCGGACACGAGGAAGCGGGTTCTCGCCCCGATGCCGAAGCCGTTGGCGATCCGCTCGGCGAGGCGCCGGTCTCCCCGCGTCCGCAGTGCTGCCTTGGGGCGGCCGCTCGTGCCCGACGTGAACAGCAGGGACGCGCCCGCGCCGAGTCGGTCGGTGTCACCGGTCGGCTCGGCGCGGGCCACCACGAGTCCGGGCCCCTCCGGCAGCGGCCCGGTCACGTCGAGCAGCGGCACCCCGCCCGCCACGTCCTGGACCCGCTGTCGCTCGACGCCGTCCACGACGATCACAACCGGTGCGGCGACCGCGATCCGGCTCGCCAGTTCCTCCGCCGTGCACCGCCGCCCGAACGCCACCACGGGGGCGCCGAGTCCGCGCGCGGCGAGCGCGACGGCGAGCACCTCGGCGCGGTTGGCCATGATCCAGCCCACCCGCCCCGAAGGCCCCGCCCCGTGCGCGGCGAGTGCCGTGACGAACCGGTCCACCATCTCGTCGAGCTCGCTTCGGGTGAGGGTGCGATCGACCTCCACCACGGCCGGCGTCGCCGTCATACCTGTCCCCCTGTCGCCGGATCCGGCCTGTCCGG
>JACYYJ010024448.1_pt1 | contig 13470 bp, 14 predicted proteins | sample 8236861 | NCBI WGS metagenome assembly JACYYJ01 (sample SAMN14103086, study PRJNA606662) | landfill metagenome | isolation source: landfill solid waste | place: India:New Delhi, Okhla landfill site | collected 2017-11-05
TGTGGCCCCAGCAGATGTAGCTGGGCGCCTCGGCGCCGCCCCAGAGCCGCTTGTACGAGTTGACGTACTGGTTGGTCACGGCCGTGATCTCGGCCGCGTGCACCAGCAGGCCGGCGATGAACTGCCGGGCCGTCTTCGAGAGCTCGAACTGGGCGCCGGGCTCGTGGAAGGCGTTCTGGTCGTCCTCGAACAGCGACAGGTGGGTGTGCATGCCGGAGCCCGGCTGGTCGGCCATCGGCTTGGGCATGAACGACGCGAACACGCCCTGCTCCAGCGCGACCTCCTTGACCACCGTGCGGAAGGTCATGAGGTTGTCCGCCGTGGTCAGCGCGTCGGCGTACCGCAGGTCGATCTCGTTCTGGCCCGGCCCGGCCTCGTGGTGGGAGAACTCCACCGAGATGCCCATCGACTCGAGCATCGTGATCGCGGCCCGGCGGAAGTCGTGCGTGCTGCCCCGGGCCAGGTGGTCGAAGTAGCCTCCGTTGTCGACCGGGACCAGCGGGTCCTCCGGCGCCGCGAGCTGGTTGAACAGGTAGAACTCGACCTCGGGGTGCGTGTAGAAGGTGAAGCCCCGGTCGCTGGCCTTGGCGAGCGTGCGCTTGAGCACGTTGCGCGAGTCCGCGAGGGAGGGCTCGCCGTCCGGCGTGAGGATGTCGCAGAACATGCGGCCCGTGCCGTGCCGCTCGCCGCGCCAGGGCAGCACCTGGAACGTCGTCGGGTCGGGCTTGGCGATCATGTCCGCCTCGTAGACCCGCGTCAGCCCCTCGATGGAGCTGCCGTCGAAACCGATACCCTCCGTGAACGCCTGCTCGAGCTCGGCCGGGGCGACCGCCACCGACTTCAGCACCCCGAGCACGTCGGTGAACCAGAGCCGGATGAAGCGGATGTCGCGCTCCTCGACCGTGCGGAGCACGAACTCCTGCTGCCTGTCCATGAGCCCATCCTGCCCGAGAAGTGTTAACGGGGTATGTCCTGACGACCTCCCCGCGGGCGCCGGGCTCCGACCTGGACGGATACCCGGTACCACGCGCCGGAGGCATAGGCTGACCGCCATGTCGAACCCCGGTCACGACGCCGCCGCCGACGTCGCCGCAGCCCCCTCGCCCGCCGCCGACCTCACGCGCCGACGGCGCGTCCGGGTCCACCACCTGGCCGAGGCCAAGGAGCGCGGCGAGAAGCTCACGATGCTCACGGCGTACGACGCCGTGACGGCCCGGATCTTCGACGCCGCGGGGCTCGACCTGCTGCTCGTGGGCGACTCGATCGGCAACACCATGCACGGGCACGCGACGACCCTGCCCGTCACCCTCGACGACATGATCCCGCCGGCCCGCGCCGTCGCCCGGGCGGCCGAGCACGCGCTCGTCGTCGTCGACCTGCCGTTCGGCACCTACGAGGCCGGCCCGGAGCAGGCCCTCGCCTCCGCGGTGCGGGTCATGAAGGAGACGGGCGCCGCCGCGATCAAGCTGGAGGGCGGCCGCCGGTCGGCGGCACAGATCCGCGCGCTCACCGACGCCGGTATCCCGGTCGTCGGGCACCTCGGCTTCACACCGCAGTCGGAGAACATCCTCGGCGGGCCGCGCGTGCAGGGCCGGGGCGACGACGCCGCGGAGGCCCTGTGCGAGGACGCGCTCGCCGTGCAGGAGGCCGGGGCGGTCGCCGTCGTGCTGGAGATGGTGCCGGTCGAGGTCGCCGCGCGCGCCACCGAGATCCTGCGCATCCCGACCATCGGCATCGGCGCGGGCCCGCGCGTCGACGGGCAGGTGCTCGTCTGGACCGACATGGCCGGGATGACCGACTGGTCACCGCGGTTCGCCCGTCGGTTCGCCGAGGTCGGCAACCTGCTGCGTCAGGCCGCGCAGGACTACGCCGCCGAGGTGCGCGCAGTCTCCTTCCCCGACGCCGCGCACTCGTTCGAGCGCTAGAAGGTCGTCAGGCGACGCCCGCGTCGTCCGTCAGGGCGAGCATCGCCGCCGCGACCCGGCCGGCGTCGGCGTCGGGGATCGCCGTCGACGCGTCGTCGAGGACGAGCAGGCGCGAGTCCGGGATCTCCCTGGCGAGCGCCTCGGCGTTGCCGACCGGGAAGAATGCGTCGCGGCGTCCGTGCACCACGAGCGTCGGCACGGCGATTTCGCCGAGGCGCTCGCGCCACCGCGGGGTGCAGTCGAGGGCGGCGAAGACCATGCCCTGCTGGTTGGCCGCGTGCACGACCGGCGTCGTCCCCGGCGTCCGGTCCCAGACCCGACCGGCGACCGCCCGCGCCGCGGCCGGGTCGTCCCCGAGGATCTCGGCACTGCGGGCCGCGTGCTCGGCCACGGCGTCGCGGTCGGACCAGTCCGGCGCCGGCAACGAGAACAGCCGCCCCATGGTTGCCGCGTCGTGGTCGGGCAGGTCGTCGTCGACCGGACCCGGCGCCACCGGGCGCGTGCCGACCAGGGTCAGCGCCGCGAACGCCCCCGGATGGTCGAGAGCGGCGACCTGGGCGACCATTCCGCCGACGCCGATGCCCGCCAGGTGCGCCGGCCGGTCGTCGAGCTCCCGGGCGAGCGCCGCGGCGTCGGCCGCGAGGTCCCGCAGCGTGTAGCCCGGCGCCCCGGGGTCCACGGTCGTAGACGCCCCGGCATCGCGCAGGTCGTACCGCACCACGTGGCGGCCGCCGCGCGCGAGGGCGTCGCAGAGCACGTCGGGCCAGGAGAGCATCGTCGTGCCGCCCGCACACAGCACGAGCGGAGCCGCCGCGTCCCCGAAATGCTCCACACCGAGCGTGACACCGTTCGCCTCGATCGTCGTCGTCATGCGGGGTCGACCTCGGGGGTGACACGGACTCATCGGCCCTCCGCGTCGGCCCGCCCGCACGGGCGTCGGCGTCAGTCCTTGCCGCGCCAGTCGGCGTCCTCGCCCTCCCACTCCTCGTTGCGGCGCTGCGCGGAGTCCAGGGCGTTGCGGGCGGCTTCGCGCGTGGGGTACGGGCCCATCCGGTGGGTCCAGCTGGAGCGGTCGTGGCTCTCCTCGACCTCACCGGTCTTCGTGTTGTACCAGTACTGCACCGGGCTTGTGTCGCTCATAGGACGATCCTGCATCAAGATGGGGCCCATGGTGGAGGCAGCGCAGCCGGTCGCGTTCGGCATCGACATCGGCGGGTCCGGCATCAAGGGGGCGCCGGTCGACCTGGCGACGGGAGAGTTCGCGGACGAGCGCCGCCGTATCCCGACCCCCGAGAGGTCCACGCCGGAGGCCGTCGCGGGGGTGCTCGCCGAGCTCGTCGACTCGTTCGAGCTGCCGCCCCACGTGCCGGTCGGGGTCGCCTTCCCCGCCCCGATGGACCACGGCGTCGTCCGGTTCATCGCCAACCTGCACAAGTCGTGGAAGGGCGTCGACCTCCCGGCCCTCGCCAGCGAGGCCACCGGCCGGCAGGTGACCGCCGTCAACGACGCCGACGCCGCCGGCGTCGGCGAGCAGCGGTACGGCGCGGCCGCGGGGCGCGACGGCGTCGTCCTCATGGTCACGCTCGGCACCGGGATCGGGTCCGCCCTGCTCGTGGACGGCGTGCTCGTGCCGAACACGGAGCTGGGGCACCTGGAGATCGACGGGCACGACGCCGAGTCGCGGGCCGCCGAGTCCGCCCGCGAACGTCACGACCTGTCGTGGCACCAGTGGGCGGAGCGGTTGCAGCGCTACTTCGAGACCGTCGAGATGCTGCTCGCCCCCGAGCTCATCGTCGTCGGCGGCGGGGTGAGCAAGCACCACGAGAAGTTCCTGCCGCTGCTGAACCTGCGCGCGCCGATCATCCCGGCCACCCTGCGCAACCGTGCCGGGATCGTCGGGGCCGCCGCGCTCGCCGCCAGCGGCCGCGACCACTGACCGCGCCGCTGACGCCCTGTCGTCCGCCCCTCAGCCGGCGAGGCTGTGCGGCGCGACCGGGGTCGGCGCCGTCGGGGCCGCGGGCCGGTCGAGGACCGTAGTGTCCGGCGGCACGTCGAGGTCGAGCATCCGCAGCACGTCGAGCACCGCGGCCGGCGGCCGGTGCAGCGACACCCGCAGGCCCTCGTCACGACCGATGCGGCACAGCTGGACGAGGAAGGCGACCCCGGCGGAGTCGATGAACGTCACCCGCGACGTGTCGACGACGACGGGCAGGTCGCGCTCGAACGCCCTCGCGAGCGCTGCGCTCGCCTCGTTGCGCAGGGCGATGTCGATCTCGCCCCACATGTCCACCACGCTCACGTCGGTCCGCTCCACCAGGGAGATCCCCCCGGCCTGCGCCTCGTCGGTGAAAGTCACTGCCACACCTTCGTCCCACGTCTTGCGTCCCTGCGCGCCTCGGTCTCGAGCGCTGCGTCCCGGACTCGTGACCTCGTTGTCACGACGCCGGCAACGCTACACCTCCGCCAACCCGGAACGGAACCTCGGCATAGGAACTCTTTACGCAGTGTTCACAGACGCGGAACCCTCGGGTGGGCCACACCCCGCCGTCGACGGGGCGCGGACCCCGAGCCTGCCACGACGTCCGTCTCCACGCTCGGGCACGCCCGCGTACGGCACCATGACGGGGTGCGTACGGCATCGCGGGACGACGGCACCGGCGCGCGCTCCGTGCAGCGGACCGGGGGCAGGCACGACGTGGTCACGCTCGCGAGCCACCACCTGGGACGCCGGAGGCTCGCCTGTGACGTCGTCGGCGCCACAGCCGCGGGCGTGGAGGTGTGGCGGCCACCGACCGGCTGGCGGACGAACGCACGGTCCTCCTGCGCGCCGGGCCGGAGCTGTGGGAGGCGGTGTCGACGTCCGTCCTGTCGTGGGAGGTCAAGACCCGCAGCGGGTTCACGGTCGATCCGCCCCTGGACGACCTGCCACCCCGGGCCGGGGACCGCTGCTGGCTCGTCGCACGGGTCGGCCCCTTCAGGCTCCGGGAACCGGTCCAGGTGGTCGAGACCGTGTCGTCCGTCCGTCGCGCCGCCCTCGCCTACGGCACCCTCGACGGCCACCCCGTCCGCGGCGAGGAGGCCTTCATCGCCCACCGCGAGGACGACGGGACCGTGCGTCTGACGCTGCGCTCCCTCACCCGGTCCGGCGGAGGCCTGTGGCGGGTGCTCTTCCCCGCGATCCTCGTGGCCCAGCGGCTCTACCGCCGTCGGTACCTGCGGGCGCTGGCACCGTCGACGGGCGCCCTGCGACGGGCGCGCGGGTGAACTTTCGCGCGCCGCCGCGCCGCGGTGGGAGCGCTTCCCTATCGTGTGGTCCGTGCCGGCACCGACGCACGCCTCCTGACGACCCGGGCAGCGGACACGCCCCCGACACCGACCGCGACCGGCTGCACGCGGATCCCTCGGCGTTCATCGACTCCCTGAGCTCGCCGACCCCCTGAGAGGCCATGCCACGAGCGACACGACCGGAAGCACCGCGCCCGACACCGTCGTCCTCGTCCACGGACTGTGGATGACGCCCCGCAGCTGGGAAGGCTGGGTCCAGCACTACCAGCAGAAAGGTCTCACCGTCGTGACCCCGGCCTACCCCGGGTTCGAGATCGAGGTCGAGGCCCTCCGCGCGCACCCGGAGGTCATCGCGGACCTGACGGTCCCCGAGACCGTCGAGCACCTCGCGGACGTCGTGGACGGCTTGGACCGCCCGCCGATCATCATGGGCCACTCCTTCGGTGGACTCCTCACGCAGATGCTGCTGGCCCGCGGGCTCGGCGCCGCGGGCGTGGTCATCGACTCGGCCCCGACCGAGGGAGTCCGCGTCACCCCGCCGTCCCAGGCGAGGTCGATCTTCCCGGCCCTGAAGAACCCCGCGAACCGGCATCGCGCCGTGGGGTTCACGCCGGAGGAGTTCCACTACGCGTTCACGAACACGCTCTCGGAGGAAGAGTCCCGTGCCGTGTGGGAGCGCTACGCGATCCCGGCTCCCGGACGGTGGGTGTGGGACTACGGGCTGATCGCCAACTTCAAGCCCGGCCACCAGGAGACCTGGGTGGACTTCTCGACCGACCGGGCTCCGTTGCTGTTCATCGCCGGCGAGCAGGACCACATCATGCCGCCGTCGGTGAACCGGTCGAACGCCAAGCACTGGGAGAAGTCCCCCGCGCTCACCGAGTACCACGAGTTCGAGGGCCGCGACCACTGGACCTGCGGAGCACCGGGCTGGGAGCAGGTCGCCGACCACGCCCTCGCCCGGGCCCTCGAGCACGCGCAGGGCTCCGAGCAGGCCACGGCCTGACGCCGGACGCACGGGCGGACGCGCCAGGGGCGCAGCACTCCCCCGGCGTGTCAGGGCCGCTTGGTAGAACCGTGGGGTCGGCTCCCGACGGCGGAGCCGACTTCGCGACGACCAGGAGCCCTCATGCCCCCTCCGTCCAGCGACGTCCAGGCGTTCGAGGCCCGGGCCAGCGACGCCGACCTCGACGACCTGCGCGCGCGGCTCGCCGCGGCACGGCTGCCGGAGCCCGAGACGGTCCGCCGCCCCGCGCCCGACCCGCGCCGGTGGGACCAGGGGGTCCCTCTGGACGACCTCGTGGACGTCGTCGACCACTGGCGCACCGGGTACGACTGGCGGGCGTTCGAGCGTCGCCTCGAGGAGGTCGGCCAGTTCCGCACGACCGTCGACGGCCTGGGCATCCACTTCCTGCACCGCTGTTCCCCGCGCGCGGACGCCACGCCGCTGGTCCTGACCCACGGCTGGCCCGGCAGCGTCGCCGAGTTCGTCGACGTGGTGGACCAGCTGGCCGATCCGGCGGACCCCGACGCGCCGGCGTTCCACGTCGTCGTCCCGTCCCTGCCCGGTTTCGGCTACAGCGACAGGCCGGCCGTCACCGGATGGGGCGTCGAGAAGACCGCGGCCGCGTGGGTGGAGCTGATGGGACGACTCGGCTACGACGAGTTCCTCGCCCACGGCGGCGACTGGGGCGGCAACGTCACCGCGGTACTCGGCGGGAGGTTCCCGGCGCACGTGCTCGGCATCCACACCACGCTCGCCCTGGCACCGCCCGGGATGACGACGGACGGCCTGACGACGCAGGAGCGCAGGCACGCCGAGGAATCCCGTGACTTCTGGCTCCACCACCGGGCGTACGCGACGCAGCAGGCGACCCGGCCGCAGACCATCGGGTACTCCCTCGTCGACTCGCCCGTCGGCCTGCTCGCGTGGATCCTCGACAAGTTCGCCGAGTGGTCCGACACCGAGGACAGCCCGTTCGAGACGATCTCGCGGGACCGGATCCTCGACGACGTCACCCTGTACTGGCTGACCCGCACCGGGGCGTCGGCGGCCCGCATCTACGCCGAGAGCCCCGGCTCGCTGGACCCCGACCTGCGGGTGGACGTCCCCGCTGCCGTCACCATGTACCCCGGCGACATCGAGTCGCGCACCCCGCGCGCCTGGGCCGAGCAGCGCTACCGGCGCGTCGTCCGGTGGAACGAGCCCGAGCGCGGCGGGCACTTCCCCTCGCTGGAGGTCCCCGACTACTTCGTCCGCGACCTGCAGAACGGCCTCGCGGCGGTGCTGGCCGCGAGCAGATGAGTGCGGACGAGCCGGTCTGTACGCCGGGTTCTGTTCCCGCGCCGGGTTGCCCCGGCACGGGCGACGGTCATCCATCTAGGCCCTGCGTTGCCGCAGGGCTCGAGCGGTCTACCCGACTGTGCTTCTCAACAGAGAATCGGGCGGGCAACCCTCAAACACAATCTGTCTGACCTTGCTCCAGGTGGGGTTTACCGAGCCACGACCGTCACCGGCCGTGCTGGTGGTCTCTTACACCACCGTTTCACCCTTACCGTCACCGGTTGCCCGGCGACGGCGGTCTGCTCTCTGTGGCACTGTCCCGCGGGTCACCCCGGGTGGCCGTTAGCCACCACCTCGCCCTTCGGAGCCCGGACGTTCCTCGGCGACGGCGCCCGAGGGCACCGCCGACGCGACCGTCCGACCGACTCGTCCGCGTCGCACAGTCTATGCGCGGTCGGGCCGGTCGGACGCCCACTCACACCGGCACTGTCACACGTCCACCTTGTAGGTCAGCGACAGCTCGTCGCCGGACCGGCCGCGGATGCCCCAGCTCTCGGCGGGCGACTCGATGACGACGAGCTCGACGTCGTCGGTCGCGACGCCCAGCGCGGGTGCGACGTCGTCGTACACGCGGCGGATCAGCTCGCGCTTGGCCTCCCGCGTGCGGCCGGCGAAGGCGACGATCTCGATCATCAGGTAGTCGTCGGAGCGCGGGGCGACGAGGTCGCCGTCGTCGAGCAGGAAGAACCGGTGGAACCGCTTGTCCTCGGGGATCCGCCAGGCCCCGACCAGCGCCGCGTGCAGCGCGTCGGAGACCTCCGCGCGCCGCTGACCCCACACCCGTCGGTTGCCGTAGATCTTCACCTGGACCATGCCCGACGACGCTAGCGGTGACCGACGGCACTGTCACCAGGGGGTCCGTACGTCGAGACCCGACCGTAGGGTGTCGAGGTGCTGATCTGCCTGCCGCCCTCCGAGGGCAAGACGCCCGCGCCCGCCGGCGCCCCGCCCGTCGACCTCGAGGACCTCACGGGCGCGGAGCAGCTCACCGAGCAGCGGCAGGTCGTGCTCGACGCCCTCGCCGCGGTGAGCGCGCGGGCGGACGCGACTCAGGTCCTCGGGGTGGGCGCGTCGCTCGGCGCGGAGGTCGCGCGCAACACGGAGCTCAAGTCCGCGCCGACGGCGCCCGCCTCCCGCGTCTACACAGGTGTGCTGTACGCCGCGGCCGGCCTCGCGGACCTGCCCGACGACGTCGCCCGCCGCGCCGCCGACGACGTCCGCGTCTTCTCGGGCCTCTGGGGCGCCGTCTCCCCCGCCGACCGCATCCCCGCGTACCGCCTGTCGATGGGCGTCGACCTACCCGGCGTCGGCAAGCTCGCCACCGCGTGGCGTCCCCATCTGTCCGCCGCCCTCGACGCGCGCGCCGCGGGCGACGTCGTCGTCGACTGCCGCTCGGCCGCCTACCTCGCCGCGTGGAAGCCGGTCACGACCGGCGGCACGGCCGCCGACTGGGTGACCGTCCGCGTCGTGCGCGAGACCGACGGGAAGCGCGCCGTCGTCTCGCACAACGCCAAGCACACGCGCGGCGTGCTCACGGGCCACCTGCTGCGCCGCTCCGGCCCGGCCCCGACCAGCGCCGCCGAGCTGCTCGAGGCCGCCCGCGAGCTCGACGGTCAGGTCATCGGCACGGAGGTCGGGACAGGGCTGTCGTACCGGATGGTCGAGGCGACCCTGCACGACGCCGCCACCCGGCGCGGCCCGCGCACCCTCGAGGTCGTCATCGCCTGACGGGCGGGTCGTCGGCCGCCCGGCGACACTGGCCGCATGGCCTACGACCAGGACCTCGCCGCCCGCGTGCGCGACGCCGTCGGCGAGCGCGCGCCGTTCGTGGAGCGGCAGATGTTCGGGGGCGTCGCGTTCATGGTGAACACCCACATGGCCGTGGGTGTCGGCGGCGACGAGCTCATGGTGCACGTCGGCACGGACGGCCACGCGCAAGCGCTCGCCGACGGCGCCCACGAGATGCGGATGGGCGAGCGCACGATGCGCGGCACGGTCGTGGTGGGGACCGAGGTCACCTCCGACGACGCCGCGCTGCACGCCTGGGTCGACCGCGGCGTGGACCTCGCGCTCGGGCTGCCGCCCAAGCCGCCGAAGCGCTGACCGCGTCAGACGTCGGTCGGGAACCCGGTCGCGGTGACCTCCGCGAGCGCGGGCTCGCCGTCGTCCCCGAGGCCGAAGCGCAGCACGGTGAGCGAGCAGGGCGGCACGCGCAGCAGCCGCCACGACGACACCGGAGCGCCGAGCGCCCGCCCCGCCAGAGCGCGGATCGTCACGGTGTGCGAGACGACGACGCTCGTCGCGCCCGGGCCCGTCGCGGCGACGACGTCCCGCAGCCCGGCCCACACCCGCTCGCCCACGTCGGCGTACGACTCGCCGCCGGGAGCCCGGTCGGTGCCGGTCGTGGACCAGGCGGCGAACTCGTGGGGCCAGCCGTCGGCGATGGCGTCGGGGGTGAGGCCCTCCCAGGCGCCGAAGTCGCACTCGGCGAACCGGTCGTCCGGGCGCACGTGCTGCCCGATGCGTCGCCCGACCGCCGCAGCGGTCTCGAGCGTGCGCACCAACGGGGAGGCGACGAGCACCGCGGCGCGCGGCAGGTCGGGCCACAGGTCCTTGCCGACGCGGAAGACGGCGTCCGCGGCGCGCGCGGCCTGGGTGCGTCCCCGCGTGGTGAGCGACGGGCCCGGCACGCCCCCGCCCGAGTACGCGCGCGCCTCGGTCAGCTCCGTCACTCCGTGCCGGACGAGCACGACGGTGCGCAGATCGGTGCGCGCTCCTGTGCCCGGCCCCGCGCCCGCCGCGGGGCTCGCTCCGGACGGTCGGGACATCAGGCGGCGGCGCCGTCGTCCGGCAGGCGCACGAGGATCCGGCCGCACTCCTCGCATCGCACGACCTGCTCGGCCGGGGCCGCCTTGACCGCGGCGAGGTCGCGGGGGTTGAGGTCGAGGCGGCAGCCCTCGCAGCGGCCGCCGCGCAGGGCCGCGGCCCCGACGCCGCCGAGCTGGGCGCGCAGCTTGTCGTACAGGGCGACCAGGCCGGCGTCGAGCCCGGCCGCGGTCGCCTCGCGCTCCGCCTTGACCTTCGACCCGGTCGCGTTGATCTCGGCCCACGCCTCGTCCCGCTCGGCCGTGGCCTTCGCTTTGGCGGCCTCGAGCTCGGCGTGCGCCGACTCCACCTCGGACAGCGAGGCCTGGTGCGCCTCCAGGCGCTCCATGACCTCGATCTCGGCGTCCTCCAGGACCGACTGGCGGCGGGCGAGGGACTCGAGCTCGCTCACCAGGGCCTGCGAGTCCTTCGCCGACAGGGCGCCGGAGTCGAGCTTCTGCTGGTCGCGCTCGGCGCGGGTACGCACCTGGGCCACGTCGGACTCCGCCTTGGCGAGCTCGCGCTCGAGGTCGGCCACGGCCGTGCGCGAGTCGACGAGCGAGGTGTGCAGGTCGCCGATGCGGCCGTCGAGCTCCGCGATCGTGGCCAGCGCCGGGTGGTTGCGGCGCTGGTGGACGAGCTGCTGCAGCCGGGTGTCGAGGGCCTGGACCTCGAGCAGTCGGCGCTGGTCCTCGGGGGGTGCAGTGGCCACGGGCGGTCCTCTCGCAGTGATTCAGCTGGTCGGGCGATCAGCGGACTGTCACGTCTCGCGCACGGTGCTCGCCACCCGCGCGGTCCACGGGTCGGTGCCGATCGTGCTCACCCTCGTGGTCACCGTACCTTCTCCGGAACCCTCGCCGGTGCCCCCGCCGCTCACCTCTCCGGCCGTCTCGCCGAGCCGCGCGACGACGTCCTCGGCGGCGTACTCGAGCCACGGCCACTCGCTCGCGAAGTGGGCCACGTCCACGAGGAAGGGCGTCGCCGCCCCGCCGGCGGCACGGGCCTCGAAGTCCGCCCGCTCCCGCAGCTCCGAGGCGGGGTGGTGGCGCAGGTCGGCGGTGACGTACACGTCGACGGCGGCGGCACGGACGGCGTCGAACAGCGAGTCCCCCGACCCGCCGACGACGGCCGCGGTCGCGACCGGCGCGTCGAGGTCGCCGGCGACGCGCACGCCCTGCGCCGTCGCCGGGAGCACCGCCGCGACGTGCTCGGCGAACGCGCCCAGCGTCGTGGGCTCGGCGAGCCGGCCGACCCGGCCGATGCCGCGCACCGCACCCGCACCGTCGCCGTCGTCCCCGACGACGAGCGGGCGGCGGTCGGTGATGCCGACGAGGTCCGCGAGCGCGTCCGCGACGCCGCGCGGGGCGGCGTCGGCGTTGGTGTGCGCCACGTACAGCCCGCAGCCCGCGCGCAGCAGCCGGTGCACCACGTCGCCCTTGAACGTCGTGGCCGCGACCGAGTGCACGGGCCGCAGGAACAGCGGGTGGTGCGTGACCAGCAGGTCGGCGCCCCAGCCGATCGCCTCGTCGACCACCGGGGCCACCGGGTCGACGGCGAACAGGATCTTGCGCACCGGCGCCGCGGGGTCGCCCACCACCAGGCCGACGGCGTCCCACCCCTCCGCCGTCGACGGCGGGTACAGGTCCTCGAGGGCGGCGACGACGTCGCGCAGGGTGTGCGGTGCGGTGCCTGGGGTGCCGATGGTCATGGCCCGACCCTAAAGGCGGGTTCGCTACTTGGCGTCGGCGTAGGAGTCGACCGCCGCGACCGTCAGCGGGAAGTCGACCGGGAAGTCGCCGAACAGCAGGCGGCCCGCCTCCTCGGCGGCCGCGCGCACCTCCGCGGCGACGACGTCGGCGAGCTCCCGCGGGGCGTGCACCACCACCTCGTCGTGCAGGAAGAACGCGAGGTGCGGGCGGTCGGCGAACGGGGCGGGGGCCAGCCCGGGCTGCGTGCCGTCGGCCACGCCGAGCGCCCACAACCGGCGGCGGATCGACGCGAGCCAGCACAGCGCCCACTCCGCCGCCGTCCCCTGCACCACGAAGTTGCGGGTGAACCGCCCCCAGGACCGCGTGGCCGCCCGGGCGCGCGCCGCGGCGTCGGCCCCGGCGTCGTCCGCGAACGCGCCCGCCTGCGCCTCGTCCCACGCGGATCCCGGCGCCGGGGACGACCGGCCGAGCCACGTCGTCACGACGCCCCCGCGCTCCCCCGTGCGGGCCGCCTCCTCCACCAGCGCGATCGCCCGCGGGTACTCCCGGCCGAGGCGTGGCAGCACCTGGGCGCTCGCCCCCGTGGTGCCGCCGTACATCGCGCCGAGCATGCCCACCTTGGCCAGCTCGCGCGTCGGCACCGCCCCGGAGGCGACGATGCCGGCGTACAGGTCGCCGGCCCGGCCCGCCGTGGCCATGGCCTCGTCGCCCGCCATGCCCGCCAGGACGCGCGGCTCGAGCTGGGCGACGTCCGCCACGACGAGGCACCAGCCCGGGTCGGCGACCACCGCGCGTCGCACGCCCTTGGGGAGCTGCAGCGCCCCGCCCCCGGTGGACGCCCAGCGCCCGGTCACGACGCCGCCCACCACGTACTCGGTGCGGAACCGGCCGTCGGTCACCCACTCGTCGAGCCAGTGCCAGCCGTTGGCGGTGAGGAGCCGGTAGAGGTTCTTGTACTCCAGCAGCGGCGCGACGACGGGGTGGTCGATCGTCGCCAGCTCCCACTTGCGCAGGCTGCGCGCCCCGACGCCCGCGTACTGCATCGCCTTGAGCAGGTCGGGGTGCGAGTCGGGGTTGAGCGACGGCGGCGCGTCGAGGGCGGCCCGGATCTGGCGGGCGAGCTCCTCGAGCCGCGCGGGGCGCTGACCCTCCGGCGGCCGCGGGCCCAGCGCCTCGGTGAGGATCGCGTCGTGCACGTCCGCGCGCCACGGCAGCCCGGCGTGGTGCATCTCGGCCGCGACGAGCGCGCCCGCCGATTCCCCCGCCGCGAGCAGCCGCAGCCGCCCCGGCGCGGTCGAGCCGCGCACCGCGTCCTCCTGCCGCCGCAGCTCCGCCGCCGGGT
>JACYYJ010073361.1_pt1 | contig 13470 bp, 13 predicted proteins | sample 8236861 | NCBI WGS metagenome assembly JACYYJ01 (sample SAMN14103086, study PRJNA606662) | landfill metagenome | isolation source: landfill solid waste | place: India:New Delhi, Okhla landfill site | collected 2017-11-05
AGCGGCTCGCCGTCGGGCCCGACGATCCTGGTCTCGACGTTGAGTGCCGCTCGGCCCGCCGAACCCGCCTTGCGCAGCTGGTCCTCGGGCTTCAGCACGGTGGCCAGCGGCGCCATCTCGGTCTGGCCGTAGAAGTTCCAGAGCCGCACGTTCGGCAGCCGGGCGCTGAGCTCGCGAAGCACCTCGACCGGCATGATCGCCGCGCCGTAGTAGCCCTTGCGCAGCGACGAGAGATCGCGGGTCTCGAAGTCCGGGTGCCGGAGCAGGCTGATCCAGACCGTCGGCGGCGCGAAGAACTTCGTCACGTGGTGGCGTTCGATCGCCTGCAGCACCGTGGCCGGGTCCGGCGCCGGCAGGATCACGCTCGACGTGCCGAGCTGGACGTCCGGACCGAGGAACACGTGCTGCTGCGCGACGTGGAACAGCGGCAGCGCGTGCAGCTCGACGTCGTCCGGCTGCATCTCGCCGTCGATGATGCAGGTCGCGTAGTTGGCGATCAGGGCCTCGTGCGAGAGCACCGCGCCCTTCGGCCGGGACTCGGTGCCCGACGTGTACATCACCTGGGCCGGCGCGTCGACGGCGATCGCGATCCCCGGGTCGCCGGGATCCGGATCGCTCACGCTGCGGGTCAGGGTGGAGAACGGCTCCCACCCGTCCGGCACCTCGGCGCCATCGTCGGCCGTCGGCAGCACCACGCGGACCCGCAGATCCGATGCGTCGGCGGCGCGGATCGCGTCCTCGGCGGTGGCGAGCAGCTGATCCTGGACGAGCAGGCCGACCGCTCCGGAGTGGTGCAGCACGTAGCCGACCTCGCCGCCCCCGAGCATGAAGTTGACCGGCACCAGCACCGCGCCGGCCTTGGCCACGCCGAAGACCGCTTGGACGTACGGCAGGCCGTTGCGGGCGAGCAACGCGACGCGGTCCCCGGGGCGGACGCCGCGCTCGATCAGTCCGTGCGCGATCCGGTTGGCGTCGGCGTTCAGCTCGTGGAAGGTCCGCTGGCGGCACGGCTCCCGCCGCGGATCGCAGTCGTCGAGCGCCGCCATCCGGCCCGGATAGCGCTGGGCGGTGCGGTGGAGCAGGTCGCCGAGCGTCTGGCGCCGGGCCCGCGCGATGCTGGGATCCGTGGCCTCCATGCGGACGATCTTCGCACGCGCGTGATCCCGGTCCCAGGGAATGCGGGAACACGCACGCGGCTCGGCGGACCGGACGGGGGGCTACCCTTCGTCGGTGGCCGATTGGCGCTACGAAGAGCACCTCCGCACCCCGGTCGGCCAAGACCGGTTGCCCGCGCACGGACACGATGGCGTGGCCGGCGGCGCGGCCTGCGGCGACCTGGTTCGGATCGTCGTCGCGGTCGAGCGCGACCGGGTCTCGGGCGCCGGCTTCGTCGCCGACGGCTGCGGCGCCCTGACCGTCTGCGCGTCGGTCGTCTGCGAGCTGGCCGAGGACGCGACGATCCGCGACGCGGCGCGGATCTCGGTCGCCCGGGTCTGCGACGAGGTCGGCGGCCTGCACCCGGGCAAGATGCACGCGGTCGAGCTGGTCGTCGACGCGTTCCACCGGGCGCTCGGCTCGGCGGCGGCGTGCGACGCGGCGCCCCGCGAGGTGGCGCCCGCGGGCACCCTGGTCGCCACCAGCGGCGGGGTCGACAGCGCGGTCGCCGCGTTGATGGCGGGGCCGGACGCCGTCTGCGTGACGCTCGAGCTGTGGCGCGATCCGGCGAACGACGCCGAGTCGTCCTGCTGCTCGCACAGCGCCGTCCGTCGGGCCCGCGACGTGGCGCACTCGATGGGCCTGCCGCACCTGACGCTCGACCTGCGCGACGCGTTCCGCGACGGCGTCGTCACGCCCTGGATCGAGGAGCACCGCGCGGGCCTGACGCCCAACCCGTGCGTGCGCTGCAACGGCAACGTCCGGCTCGACGCGATGCTCGAGCTGGCCGACCGGCTCGGTTGCGCGACCCTGACCACCGGGCACTACGCGCGCACCACCGACGATGGCCTGCTGCGGCTGGCCGTCGACCCGGGCAAGGACCAGGCCTACATGCTGAGCGGCCTGCGTCCGGAGTCGATCGCGCGGATGCGGTTCCCGCTCGGCGGGCTCTGCAAGCCGGACGTCCGCCGGATCGCCGCGGAGGCCGGGCTGCTGGTCGCGAAGACCCCGGACAGCCAGGATCTCTGCTTCCTCGCCGGCACGGGCCAGTCGGCGTTCCTCGAGCGGCACGGCGGCCTGGAAGCGACGCCCGGCCCGGTCCGCGACGCGGAGACGGGGGAGACGATCGGCGAGCACCAGGGCGCGCACCTCTACACGCTGGGCCAGCGCCGTGGGCTCGGCGTCGCGGCCGGCGAGCCGCGCTACGTCGTCGCCACCGACGTGACCACCAACGTCGTGACCGTCGGCACCAAGGACCGCCTGATGACCGACCGCGTAGCGCTGCGCGACGTCGTCCTGCACCGCGAGCCGTGGCGCGTCGACGGGGTCAAGCTGCGCTACCGCCAGCAGCCGCGCCGCGCGCGCGTGCTGGAAGCGCCCGAGCCGGGCGACGTCGGCCCCGGCACGGTGATGCTCGAGGAGCCGTTGCTCAAGGCCGCGCCCGGCCAGACCGCGATGCTGCTCGACGGCGACGTGGTGGTCGGGACGGGAACGATCGGGTAGCGGCGTCGAGGTCGGTCGGTCGGTTCGGGTGGTTCGGCGGGCGTCGGTGCCGCTCGAACCGTCCATAACGACATCGGAGCGTCTCGATGTCGTTATGGGTCGCCATAGCGACATCAAAAGCGTACGATGTCGTTATGGGTGAGCCGAACGACAGCCGGCGCTACGCGACGGCGGACGTGCGGTGGGTCCCCGATCCCGCCGCCCACGGACCGCGTCGGGCCCGTGTGCCCGTCACGGTGTCGGCCTACGTGCCCGATCCGCTCGCGACGGCTGACCTCCGGGTGACGGCCGAGACCGCCACCGCGATCGCCGACGCCGAACGCGAGATCGCGGCGACGCAGCAGCACGCGGCGACGGTCGGGACGCGCACGATCGCGCACCAGGTACTGCGGTCCGAGGCGATCGCCTCGTCGCAGATGGAGGGCGTGGTCGTGCCGTCCAACCGGACGATCGCGAAGTCCGCGGTGTCGGGCCGCCATCACGAGAACGCCCGGTCGGCTCGGGAAGCGATCGAGGCCGTGGTCGCCGCCTACGAGTGGGCCGCCGACGAGGCCCGCGAGCCGTACGAGCCCGCGGTCCTGCTGGGCCTGCACGCCGGCATCGCGCGCAGCGATCGTCGGCTCGCCGCGACGGCGGGCGCGTTTCGCGAGGAGCAGAACTGGATCGGACCCGATCCCTATACGCCGAAGCGTGCGGACTTCGTCCCGCCACCCATCGGAGAGCTACCGCGGTTGCTCGACGACCTGGTCGACTTCCTCGGGCGCCGGGACCTGTCACCGGTGCTGCAGGCGGCGGCGGTCCACGCGCAGTTCGAGACGATCCACCCGTTCGCCGACGGCAACGGCCGGGTCGGTCGGATGCTGATCGGCATGGCGCTGGCCCGGGGCGGCCTGGTTCGAGACGTGGTGCCGCCGGTCAGTCTCGTCCTCGCCCGTGAGCGCGAGGCGTACGTCGCGGCGCTGACGGCTTGGCGCTATGACGACGATGGCGTCGATCGTTGGGTGACGTTGCTCGCGAACGCGCTCGAGGAAACGGCGATCGCAACCCGCCAGCTCGCGGACGACATCGCTGCGTTGCGGCGTGCATGGCGGTCGCTCGCCTCCGACCCGGCGCCGGGCGACGCGACGAGCGCGGTGATCGACATCCTGCCGACGCACCCGGTGATCAACGCGGAGATCGCCGCGGAGACGACGGGGCGCAGCCGCCGCACCGCGGAACGCGTCATGGCGCGGTTGCAGGACCGCGGTGTACTGCAACCCGTCACGCTGGGCAGACGCAACCGCGCCTGGGAATCGGTCGGGCACTTCGCGCTGCTCGATCGATTCGAGCGATCGCTCAGCGGCGGGGCCGTCGGCATCGGCGAAACCCGCTGACGCGAGACGCAAGCGTCAGAGCTCGAGGTGCAGCCGCAACGCCGCGTCGAGCTCGCGCTCGAGGTCGGCCGGCAGCCGGCCGATCGCTGGACCGATGCGCTCCACGGCCACCGTCCGCACCTGCTCGGCCTGGGCCTTCGAATCCACGGGCAGACCGCTGGCGCCGGACGGCAGCAGCACCTGGAACGGATAGACGCGGGAGACGTTGCTCGTGACCGGCACGACCGTGACCACCCCACGACCGATCCGGGCGGCGGTGGCGTTGGCGCGGTCGTTGCTCACGACCACGGCCGGGCGACGCTTGCTCGCCTCGCTGCCGCGGGTCGGGTCCAGGTCGACGAGTCGGATGTCACCGCGGCGCATCGCGCAACCCGTCCGACGCGACGGCATCCCAGTCCTGACCGTCGCCGGACGCGTCCCACTCGTCCCACGCGGCGGCGTAGTCCTGGTCCAGGCCGTCGAGGTCGAGCAACCGGATCGCACGCTGGATCGCGGCCGACCGCGAGGCCAGTCCGGCTTGCTGCACGAAGCGGTCGAGCCGGGCCACATCATCTGCGGGAACGCTGACGCTCAACTTCATACCTCCATACTACTCGGGTGGCAAGACGGTGGCCAAGGGAGAGACGGGCCACGTCACCCAGCGTCGCCGCTCGCCACCGGCAGCCGCAGCACGAACGTCGCGCCGCCGCCGGGGGTGTCCTCGACGGTCACGGTGCCGCGGTGGGCGTGTGCGGCCTGGCGGACGATCGCCAGGCCGAGGCCGCTGCCGGCGCGACGGCGCGCATCGTGCCCGCGACGGAACCGGTCGAAGATCCGATCGCGCTCGTCGGCGGGGACGCCGGGACCGTGATCGACGACGCGCACGATGACCATCGGCTCGTCCTGGTTGCGACCCTCCGCATCCGTCGCCATCGGGCCGTCTCGGTCGTCGGCGTCCGGGGTCGGCGGCTCGACCGCGACCTCGACCTGACCGCCGTTCGCCGCGCCGTGCAGCGCGGCGTTGTTGAGCAGGTTGGTGACGGCGCGGGCCAGCCGGTCGGGGCGGCCGGACACGGTCGCCGCATGCAGCTCGGCGACGAAGCGGACGTCGGGATGGTCGCGTTCCGCGTCCTCGACGCAGGAGCGGACGAGGTCCGCCAGGGCGACCGGCTCGTCCGCGCGGGCGTCGAGGCCGTCGCCGCGGGCGAGCTCGATCAGGTCGCTGACGAGCGTCGCGAGCACGTCCGACTGCCCGCGGATCGCGGCGAGCATCTCGCGTCGGTCGGATTCCGTCAGCGCCGCGTCCTCCTCGAGCAGCAGCTCGGCGTTCATCCGCAGGCTCGTGACCGGGGTCCGCAGCTCGTGCGACGCATCGGCGACCAGGTTGCGCTGGTCAGCGACCGAGCGGCGCAGCTCGTCGCTGGACCGTTGCAGCCGGTCGAGCATCCCGTTGAACCGGCGGGTCAGGTCGCCCAGCTCGTCGTCGTCGCGGACCGGGATCCGCTGGTCGAGGTCGGCCGTGGTCTCGACGTGCTCAGCGGCCGCCGCCAGCGCACCGACGGGCAGCAGGATCCGCCGGGCGACCGCGCGCGCGAGCAGGACGGCGACGGCGACCGTGCCCGCGCCGACGACCAGCAGTCCGATCCAGAGCGCGCGCAGCGCCCGGTCGACGCCGTCCAGCGGACGCGCGATCTGCACGGCGACGGCGTCGTAGCGCTCGGCGGCGGCACCGGTCAGCGGCACCGTCATCATCCGCAGGTGCGCCCCGGCGATCCGCACGTCGCGCGGCGGCCGGATCGTGCGGCGGGCGATCGCGACCAGGTCGGTGCGGCCGACCGGCAGCGTCAGGCTGCCGCGGGTGGTGATGATCGTGCCGTCGGCGGCCAGCGTCTGGGCGTACTCGGCGGGCCCGCCCTGGCGGGCGGGCGGCTCCGGCAGCAGCAGCAGGCGGTCCGATCCGTCGCGGGCGCGGAGCACGATGCCGCCGCCCGAAGCGCCGGCGCCGAGCACCACGCCGGCCTGGGCGCGCAGCGCGTCGTCGACGTTGTCGAGGAGGATCGCGCGGGTCGTCAACCACGCTGCCGAGGCCGAGACCACCACCACCGTCAGCGCGATCGCCGCGATGGCCCACGACAGGCGACGGCGCAGCGGCATCTAGCGTCCCGGGACGGGGCGGAGGACGCGGAACTCGGCGCGGGGGAGGAACGACACGATCACGCCTCGCGGAGGGCGTAGCCGACGCCGCGCACGGTGTGCAGCAGCCGCGGCTCGCCGCCCTCCTCGGTCTTGCGGCGCAGGTAGCCCATGTAGACGCCGAGCGCGTTCGAGGTCGCGCCGAGGTCGTAGCCCCAGACGTGCTCGAACAGCTGCGAGCGGGTCAGGACGACGCGGGGGTGGGCGAGGAACAGCTCGAGCAGCGAGAACTCGGTGCGGGTCAGCTCGATCCGGCGGTCGCCGCGGTGGACCTCTCGCGTCGCCGGGTCGAGCCGCAGGTCGGCGAACGTCAGCGGACCCGGCTGGTCGTCGGCGGCCGGCTCGGACCGCCGCAGCAACGCCCGGACCCGGGCCCGCAGCTCCTTCAAGGCGAACGGCTTTGGCAGGTAGTCGTCGGCGCCGGCGTCGAGGCCATCGACCCGATCTTCGATCCCGTTGCGGGCGGTCAGCATCAGCACCGGCGTGCGGTCGCCGCTGGCGCGCAGCCGGCGGCAGACCTCGAGCCCGTCGAGCTTGGGCATCGTCACGTCGAGCACGACCACGTCCGGTCGTTCGGCCGCGAGGGTGGCCAGCGCCTGCTGACCGTCCCGCGCGACGGAGGTCTCGTAGCCGTCGATCCGCAGCGCGCGCTCGAGCGCGGTGACCACCGCGGGCTCGTCGTCCACGATCAGGACCTGGGGCATCGGCGCAGTCTACGGTGGCGTGCGGCGGCGGTCGGCGACTGCCACCGCTCAACGGGCCGACGCGGTCGCCTGGCAAGTCATGTGGATGAACCCCGACGCCTGACGACCCGTTGCCTGCGAGCGGGCTCCGCCCGGCGCGATGTCACGCCAGGCGTTCCCGTCAGTCGTCCGACCAACCGGCGCCGGTCGCCTCGTACTCGTCGATCCGGGCGCGCATCAGCGCCGCGCAGAGCGCCGTCGGGATCTCGCGGTCATAGGGCAGCTTGATGAATCCCTCCCCGGCCTCGTACCCGGCGGCCTCGACCTCGGCCCGGCCGGTGGCGAAGAACCGGGGCGGGAAGCGCAGCGAGCAGTGCTTCTTGAAGTTCTGCAGCATCCACAGGTGATCGTTCGTTCCGCGGACGTAGACCGGCAGGTTCCACTTCAGCTCCTCGCGCGCCTGCGGATCGGCCTCGCGACTCAGCGCGCGCAGCCGGTCCAGGTGCGGCCGCTGGTCCGGTGCGAGCTGCGCGAAGTAGTCCTCGACGCTGGTGCGCTTGGGCATCGGCATGCCCAGCAGCCTATCGTCGGCGAAATGGGCCCGGTCGCAGCGGCCCCGCCACGGAACGTATCCGATTGGATACATTAGAGCCGTGATCGCGGCTGGCCTTCTCACCCGTGCTCGGCGTGCCGCGGGCATCTCGCAAGAAGCGCTGGCCAAGCGGGCGGGCACCTCGCGTCCGACGCTCTCGGCCTACGAGCATGGCCGCAAGACGCCGAGCGTGGAGACCGCCGCGAGGATCGCGGGCGCCGCCGGGTTTGATCTAGCGCTCCAGCCGCGGGTCGAGTTCGTCGCGCATCCGGCCAGCCGCGGCCGACCGGTGATGATTCCCACCGCCCTTCCTCGCCTTTCTGTCGAGCAGGCGCTGGCGGTGATCGAGCTGCCGCTGCATCTCAACTGGTCGGCGCCGGGCCGTCGGTTCGACCTTCGCGATCGCGCCGACCGCGCGCGTGTCTACGAGATTCTCCTGCGCGAGGGCACGGCCGACGACATCGTGCGCTACGTAGACGGCGCGCTGCTGGCCGACCTCTGGGACGAACTCGTCCTGCCCCCCGCAATCCGATCCGCCTGGGCCACCGTCATAGAACCGGCCACGACCGCGACACGGGCGACGTAGCGTTGCGTCGTTTGGTCCTCACCGCGTTCCAGCGCGAGGTCGCGCAGCTGTTCTTCTCGCTGCCCGAGGCCGACGGATACCTTCTCGCCGGTGGCGCCGCGCTGGTCGCCCACGAGCTGACCGCCCGGCCGACGCAGGATCTCGATCTCTTCGCGCATGCGCCCATCGCGTCGGTGGAGACCGGACGCGATGCGCTTCTCGAAGTGATAGCGGCTCGAGGTTGGACGGCGACCACGATCCACGACACGGACACCTTCTGTCGCCTGGTCATCCACGGACCCGAAGACCTTCTCGTCGACCTCGCTGTGGATTCCGCGCCCACCTTGCCGCCGACCGTGACCGTGCTCGGGCCAACGCTCGCGCCGATCGAGCTCGCCGCGCACAAGCTCCTCGCTCTCTTCGGCCGAGCCGAAGCGCGCGACTTCGCCGACGTCTACGCCCTCACGCGGCGATTCGGCAAGCAACTGCTCCTCACGAAAGCCGAGCAGATAGACCCCGGGTTCGACCGGCGCGTACTCGCCCAGATGATCGCGACCCTCGATCGTTTCCGCGACGACGAACTCCCCACGGAGCCCGAACTCGCCACAACGATGCGCAGGTTCTTCGCGGCTTGGGCAGTCGAACTTTCCGCGTGACCCACGACTTCGGGTTATAGCCCGAAGATCGTAGGTGGCGTCGAAACCTCTCGGAGTTACGCGCCCGTGCTGCCGGACGTCGTCGTGGCCGACGATCCGGAACGCTTGCCGTCGTCGCCGTTCCCGCTCTGACCGCCACCCGACCGCCGCAGCTCCGACTGGCAGGCCTTGCTGGCCTTTTGGAACGTCGCGTCCTGCTGGTCGACCTTCTTCGGGTCGAAGATCGGGCCGTCGCCGGAGAAGTCCGGGTCGGGCAGGTCGTAGCCGTTCTTGCGCACGCAGGTGACGTAGGCCTTGATCGACGCCTGGTAGTCGGCGTCGTTCACGTCGGGACGCTGGCCACGGCCCTGACCGTCGGCGCCGCCGCGCCGGCCGCCCGGACCACCCTGGCCGCCGCACTCCTCCATCGCCAGCTCGAGCTTCTCGCGCTCCTCGTCGGAGAGGTCAGCGAACGGGCCGCGCTGGCGCCGCTGGCCGTCCTCGCCCTGCGGCGGAGCGCCACCGCCGCCGGGCAGACCACCCTCGGGCGGGGTACCGCCGTCGGGCGGGGCGGCTGCGCGCGGCGGGGTCCCGCCGTCGGGCGCGCCCTCGGGGCGCTCGCCGTTCTGGCCGGACGGGCGCTCGGGCAGCTCCACGCCCTGCTTCTTCAGGCAGGCCCGCAACTCATCCGTGTTGCCCCGATTCCCGGAGCGCTGGTCGGTGGTGGTGCCGGAGCCCGAGCCGGACGCAGCCCCGGCGTTGGTGGTCGTCGTATCGTCGCCTCCGCCGCAGGCGGAGAGCGCCAGCACGCCGGCCAGCAGCGCGGGGGCCAGCGCCAGACGAAGCGGTCGACGGGTGGGTGAAGCGATCATCGTGCCTCCTGGGTGATCGAGGTGCGGGGCGAGGCCGGCATCAGTCGCCGGACTCGAAGAGCTGGTCGACGGCGTCGTCGTCGGACGGTGTGTCCGAGGTGGTGCTCGAGTCCGAAGCGGAACCGGCCCCGGAATCGGAACTGGTGCTCGAACCGGACGCCGAACCCGATCCGGCTGCGGATCCGCCGGCCGCGGACGGCCCGCCGCCCCGCCCGCCGAAGCCGCCGAGCAGGCTCACGCCGTTCGCGGTCGCCTGCACAGCGGTGGCCTTGACGCTGCCGTCGTCGGCGGTCGTGCCGCTGACGACGACCGTGTCGCCCGGGCGGATCTCGTTGGCGTCGGCCTCCGCGAGCCGCTGGACGGTGGCCTTCTTGCCGACCGAGACCTCGACGGTGCTGCCGTCGGCGGTGGTCACGTAGACCTTGGAGCCCGTGACGTTGGCGACCTCGCCGGTGGTCGCGGACGACGACCCGCTCGAGCCCCCGGAGCCGGCGCCGCCCCGCGCGCCCTCGGCTCCGCCACCCGGACCGCCGGCCGGCATCATCGCCGCCATCCCCGCGGGCATCCCGCCGCCGGACTCGCCGCCCGAGCGCTTCTGCACCTGGACGCCGCCGATGAAGCCGAGGCCTGCGATCACCACGGCGGACAGCCCGATCGCGATCGGGGGTACCGAGCGGCGTCGGGCCCGAGCGGGAGGCTCGGACCCGTCGAGGTCGTCCTCGCCGATCTGATCTCCGTCGGCGAACGCGTCCTCATCCGCGAAGGCATGGTCGTCGGGCCGCGCTCCGTCTTCGTCGTCGATCCACGCGTCGTCGGGCACGAGGGTGTCGGTCTCCTGAGTCATCTCGGTGATCTCCTGGGTCATCTCGGTGGGCGCGGACCACTACTCGAAGCGGAGCGCTTCGATCGGTCGCAGGCGGGCCGCGCGGGCGGCCGGGTAGGTGCCGAAGAACAGTCCGGCGAGCACGGAGGCGCCGAACGCGAGGGCGACGGAGGGCGCGGTCACGGCGGGGGAGACCCCGGCGATCTCGAAGCGGGCCACGAGCAGGCCGACCACGACGCCGACCAGACCGCCGAGCATCGAGACCAACACCGCCTCGGTCAGGAACTGCGCGAGCACGTCGGAGCGCCGCGCGCCGATCGCCTTGCGGATCCCGATCTCGCGGGTCCGCTCGGTGACGGACACGAGCATGATGTTCATCACGCCGATCCCGCCGACCAGCAGCGAGATCGCGGCGACCGCGGTCAACAGGGTGGTGAAGACGCCGGTCGTCTCGTCCGACGCTTCCAGGATCGAGCCCTGGTTGATCACCTGGAACCCCGCCGACGTGGACCCGCTGGCGACGGCCGCGGCGTCGACGTCGTGGCGCTGGTAGAGCACGTCCTCGACCTCGGCCTGGGCGGCGTCCAGCCCCTGCTCGTCGACCGCCTGGACGGTGATCGAGTTGATCGAGCCGTACCCGGCGAGCACGTCCTGGGCCGCGGTCAGCGGCAGCAGCGCGACGTCGTCGTTGTCGGTCGTGCCGCTGGCGCCCTGGGCGGCCGTCACGCCGACCACCTGGAACGCGATCCCGTTGATCTTGATGCTCTGCCCGACTCCCACGCCGAGGTTCTGCACGACCGTGGGACCGATCACGGCGACCCGCTCGCGGGCCTCGTTCTGTTCGGTCGTGAACAGCTCGCCCTCGGCGACCGCGAGGTTCTTGGCGTCCGCGTAGGTCGGGGTGGTGCCGACGACGCTCGACGGCTCGTAGCTGGTGCTGCCCGCGACGAGGGTCGCGCTCGACACGTTGACCACCGGCGACGCGCTCTTCACGTGCGGGGCCAGCTCGTCGTCCTCGAGCGCGGCGGCGTCCTCCACCGTCAGCCTGGCGGTGCTCGCCGCGGCCGACCCGGGGCCGCCGCGGGCACCCTGGCTCATCACCATCAGGACGTTCGAGCCGAGCGCGCGGATGCTCTGCTGGACGGCTTGCTTGGACCCGTTGCCGACGGCGACCAGGACGATCACCGAGGCGACGCCGATCACCAGGCCGAGCATCGTCAGGCCGGAGCGGAGCTTGTTCGCCGCGATCCCGCCGAGCGCGACGCGCAGGGTCTCGCGCGGGCTCACGCGGCCGCCTCCCGCTCGGCGGCGTGCCGAGTGGCGACCGGGGTCGCCGCGGCGGCGCTGTCGGCGACGATCCGCCCGTCGCCGAGCCGGATCACGCGGCGCGCGCGGGCGGCGACGTCGTCCTCGTGGGTGATGATCACGAGCGTCCGGCCCTGGTCCCGCAAGCGGTCGAAGATCGTCAGCACGTCCTCGGTAGACCGGGAGTCGAGGTTGCCGGTCGGCTCGTCGGCGAGGATCAGCGGCGGATCGGTGACGATCGCCCGGGCGACCGCGACCCGCTGCTGCTGGCCGCCGGACAGCTCCGACGGCAGGTGGTCCAGGCGCGAGCCCATGCCGACGGCACGGAGGGCCGCGGTGGCCCGCTGCCGACGCTCGGTCCGCGAGACGCCCGCGTAGACCAGCGGCAGCTCGACGTTGGCGAGCGCGCTGGTCCGCGGGATCAGATTGAACGCCTGGAAGACGAAGCCGATCTTGCGGTTGCGCAGGTCGGAGAGGTCGTTCTCCTCGACGCCGGCGACGTCGACGCCGTCGAGCAGGTAGCGACCCGACGACGGGGCGTCGAGGCAACCGAGGAGGTGCATCAGCGTCGACTTGCCCGATCCGGACGTGCCCATGATCGCGACGTGGTCGCCGCGGTGGACGCGCAGGCTGACGCCGTCGAGCGCGCGGACCTCGTGGTCGGGGGTGGGGCGGTAGACCCGCGAGACGTCGCGGACGTCGAGCACCGGTCGTCGGGTCCGACGTCGGCGAGCGGAGCTGCTGGTGGACGTGGTCATGGCCATCAGCCCGGTCCGCCGCCCACCATCGGCGGGGCGCCGCCCCCGCCCGGGAAGCCGCCCTCGCCGGGGAAGCCTCCACCGCCCGCGCCGCCGAAGCCGCCGGTGCGCCCGCCGCGCTGCCGGCCGCCGGTGGCGCCGCCAGCGCCGCCGGTAGCCCCCGCGCCACCGCCCGACACCGTGAGCGACGGCAGCACGACCACGTCCCCGGCGCGCACCCCGCTGCTGATCAGCGTGGTGCTGTCGCCGACGAGTCCCGTCCGGACCGCGACCGGCTCGTCCTTGCCGTCCCGGCGCACGGTCACCGAACGACCGCGGACGGCCTGGCTCGGCACGACGATCCCCTTGGCCTGCTCGACCACGACCTCGGCCGACGCGCTCATGCCCGGCTTGATGCCGTCGGCGGACTGCTTGACCGCCAGCGTCACGGGGTAGGAGACGACGCCGGACGTGGTGGTCGCGGTCAGGCCGATCCGCTTGACGGTCGCCGCCAGCTTGACGCCGTCGAGCGCGGTCACGCTCACGGTGGCCGCCTGGCCGCGCTTCAGGTCGCCGATGTCGGACTCGCTGAACGCGACCTCGAGGTTGAGCTTCTCGACGCTCTGGACCGTGGCGAACCCGTTCGAGCCGCTCGACGACGTGCTGCCGCTCGCGGTAGCGCCCGACCCACCGGACCCGCCCGAGCCCGCGGCCGTCCCGGCCGAGGACGACGACCCGGATCCGGAAGCCGACGATGACGACCCCGATCCGCCCGCGGTCGATCCGACGGTGCCGTCGAGGCTGGTGATCGTGCCGTCGGCGGGAGACCGCAGGCGGGTCGCGGCCAGTGCCTCCTCGGCGTCGGCGAGGTCGAGCTTGGCGGCCGACAGCGCGGCGGTCGCGGCGGCGACCGACTGGGTGCTGCCGGTGGACCCGGCCCCGGATCCGCCGCCCGAGGATCCGCCGCCCGTCGACGCCGCCGTGCGCCCGCCGCCGCCGGCGCCGCTCGGTGCGGCCGACGGCATGGCGGCCGCGCCCGCACCGTCGCCGACCGC
>JACYYJ010130250.1_pt2 | contig 13364 bp, 13 predicted proteins | sample 8236861 | NCBI WGS metagenome assembly JACYYJ01 (sample SAMN14103086, study PRJNA606662) | landfill metagenome | isolation source: landfill solid waste | place: India:New Delhi, Okhla landfill site | collected 2017-11-05
CGCCACGGCAAGGCGAGTTCTGGCTCGCGTCGCTCGATCCGACCGTCGGATCCGAGATCCGGAAGGCACGACCGGTGATGATCGTGTCCAACGACGCGCTCAACCGCACCGTTCCACCCGGACTCTCGATCGTCGTTCCGACCACCACGACGCCAGGCCGCTCGCTGCACGTGCCGGTCGTCGTTCCCGACCAGCCGCCGCCGTCCCGCAAGTCGTACCTCATGCCCGAGCAGGTCCGGACGATCGCTCACGAGCGACTCGTCAAGCGGCTCTCCAAACCCGTTCCGGACGCCTGCTCCGAAGTCACCAAGCGGATACGGATCCTGGTGAGCGGCGGCTAGGAGGGTCATCGTGCGGACGAGGATCGCGAGTTCTCCAAGATCGATCCGCAGAACCCGACTAGTAGCCGCGGGGAGGCAGCAGCGCATCCCGTCCTCTCGCTAGAGGTTTACATAAGAACGATTATCGAGCGCAAAGCGAACTCGGCGAACCGCAGCACCGTCGCGGCGACTCCGACGCTCACGATCTCAGCCTCACTCGCCGGTCGGCGGAAGGCCCGCGGTAGCCCGCAACCGCGCGTCGTACGTGAGCAGCGTCCTATCAGGGAGCTCCGACACGGCGAGCACCATCGCGTCCGGCAGCCGCAACCGGTCGTGATTGGCGCGGTGCGTCGCGGCGCGCTCCGCAACCTCGGCCGTCAACGACTCGACCACGATGCCCATCGCCTCCAGCGAGGCGCACGCCTCGCCGACGCGGCCGGCTCGAGCGAACGCCACGAGAACCTCGCTATACGCGCTCGCCGGCGCGATCAGTTCGTGACCTTCAAGATCCGCGCGTTCGACGTCGGTGACGGCCCGCTCGTGGTGCGCGTCGGCCGCGTCGAGCAGGCCGATCAGCACGCAGGCGTCGAGGATTACCGCTCCCATTCGTCCCGCAGCCGATCGATCTCGCCGGGTGCGTACAGACCGCGGACGATCCCCGCGTGTCGCCGAATCCGAGAGCCACGGGCGGCGAGCACGATCTCGCCTCCGTCGGAAACCCGGGCCACGACGTCGTCGCCGGCCCGCACGCCGGCGCGTTTCATGACGTCAACCGGCAGCGTGACTTGGTTCTTGGACGAAACGCGGGACATGCCTTTACCTTACGCCTCCAAAAGTAAAGGATCAACCCGGTCCGTCACGAAGCGGACGCCGAAGTGCGGAACTCCCAACCGGGACGCTCCGCGTCCTCCCGACCGTTTACAACCCCGCCGCCACCTCCGACGCCTGCTTGATCGCCCGCTTGGCGTCGAGCTCGGCCGCGATGTCGGCCCCGCCGACCACGTGCACGGCAACCGCCGCCGTCCGCAGCGGGTCGACCAGGTCCCGCCGCGACTCCTGACCGGCGCAGAGCACGACGTGGTCGACGTCGAGGACGCGATGCTCGCCGCCCCTGCCGTGCTTGTCGGCCCCCACGGTGATGTGCAGGCCGTCGTCAGCGACCCGGTCGTAGCGGACGCCGCCGATCATCTCGACGCCCTTCATGTTCAGCGCCGCGCGGTGCACCCAACCGCTGGTCTTGCCCAGGCCCGCGCCGAGCCGGCTGGTCTTGCGCTGGAGCAGAAAGACCTGGCGGGGCGACGGCGACGGCTCGGGCGGTACCAGGCCGCCGGGATCGACCTCGGGATCGCCGACGCCCCACTCGCGCCGCCACTCCTCCAGGTCCAGGGTCGGCGACCGGGTCGTCGTCAGGAACTCCCCCACGTCGAAGCCGATGCCGCCGGCCCCGACGATCGCCACCCGCTCTCCGACCACGACCCGGCCGGTCAGCACGTCGGTGTAGCCGACGACCTTGAGATGCTCGACGCCCTCGATCGCCGGAATCCGCGGCGCGACGCCGGTCGCGAGCACGATCTCGTCGAACCCGCCCGCCAGCAGCGCGTCCGCATCGACGGGCGTCTCCAGCCGGACGTCGACGTCACCGAGCTCGAGCTGTCGCCGGAAGTAGCGCAGCGCCTCGTCGAACTCCTCCTTGCCGGGCACGCGCCGCGCCAGGTCGAACTGCCCGCCGAGCCGGCCCGACGCCTCGAACAGCGTCACGCGATGCCCGCGGCCGGCGGCGACCGTCGCCGCAGCGAGGCCGGCCGGTCCGGCGCCGACGACCGCGACCCGCTTGACCTGGTCGCCGGTCACCGGCCGGTAGACCAGCTCGGTCTCGTGGCCCGCCCGCGGGTTGACCAGGCAGCTGACGTGCTTACGGCCGAACGCGTGATCCAGGCACGCCTGGTTGCAGGCGATGCAGACGTTGATCTCGTCGGCGCGGCCCTCCCCGGCCTTGATCACGAAGTCGGGGTCGGCGAGCAGCGGGCGGGCCATCGACACCAGATCGGCGGACCCGTCCAGCAGATCCTCCGCGACCTGCGGGGTGTTGATCCGGTTGCTCGCGCAGACCGGGATCGAGACCTCGGCCTTGAGCTTGGCCGTCACCCAGCCGAACGCCGCCCGCGGAACGCTGGTGACGATCGTCGGGACCCGCGCCTCGTGCCAGCCGATCCCGGTGTTGATGATGTCGGCGCCGGCGCCGTGCACGCCGTGCGCCAGCTCCACGGTGTCGTCCCACGTCTGCCCGCCGGGCACCAGGTCGAGCAGCGACAACCGGTACATCAGGATGAAGTCGTCGCCGATCGCGCGCCGGATCGCCGTGACGATCTCGATCGGGAACCGCATCCGCTTCTCGGCCGACCCGCCCCACTCGTCGTCGCGCTGGTTGGTCGTCGCCGAGAGGAACTGGTTGATCAGGTAGCCCTCGGACCCCATCACCTCGACCCCGTCGTAGCCGGCGTCCCGCGCCAGCTCGGCGGTCTTGGCGAAGTCCGCGACCGTGTTGCGGACCTGGCGCGCGGTCAACCTGCGGGCCTTGAACGGGTTGATCGGCGCCTTGGTCGCCGACGCCGAGACGTTCAGCGGGTTGTAGCCGTAGCGGCCGGCGTGCAGGATCTGCAGCGCGATCTTGCCGCCGTTCTCGTGCGTCGCGTCGGTCAGCTGGCGGTGCAGCTTGACCTGGTCGCGGGACGCCAGTCGCGACCCGAACGGCAGCAGCCAGCCCTCGCGGTTGGGGGCGTAGCCGCCGGTCACCATCAGGCCCACTCCCCCGCGCGCCCGCTCGGCGAAGTACTCGGCCAGGCGCGGCATGTCCTTGCCGCGGTCCTCCAGGCCGGTGTGCATCGAGCCCATCACCACGCGGTTGCGCAGTGTGGTGTGGCCCAGGTCGAGCGGGGCCAGCAGCCGCGGGAAGGCGCCCGGCCCGCGATCAGCCGCGTCGGCGGGCCTCGGGTCGACGGACGAGGTATCGGTCATGACGCCTTCCTGGTCGCGGCGAGACGGTCGGAGCGTCCCGAACGCCGACAGCGTAGCCGATCGATCGCGCCAGAACGGCATTTCTTACCGTCGGTAGATTCTAGCCTGTCGGGCCGTGCGGCGTACGGCTCGCGACTACGCCCCGGCGTCGTCGCGCTCGCCGCCGCCCGCGTCGTCGCTCCCGGCGTCGCGCTCGCGGCCGTCGGCCTCGGACCGGGCCGCGGTGACGGTGCCGGCGTAGACCCAGCGGTGACCTTCGGCGACGTAGCGGTGGCCGACCTCGTCGGGGTCGAGCTCCGCCGACGGATCCTCGGGCTGCGGGAAGAGGTCGAACCAGCCGTCCTCCAGCGGCACCTGGGCCTTCTGACCGTCCAGCGGTCCGCCGTGCAGGATCGTTCCGCGCGCGCCGCCCCGGCCGCCGGCTCCACGCCCACCGGATCCGCCCGGTCCCCGGCCGCCGCTCGCTCCGCCACCCGGGCGCGCTGCGGGAGACCCCAGTCCGCGACCGCCGCCCGCGCGTCCGCCACGCCCTCGTCGCGCCACGACCTAGGCCTTCTTGACGACGCTGGACTTCAGCTGCATCGCCCCGAAGCCGTCGATCTTGCAGTCGATGTCGTGGTCGACGACGCCGTTGACGAGCCGGATGTTGCGGACCTTGGTCCCGACCTTGATCGTGCCGGACCCCTTGACCTTGAGCGCCTTGGTCACGGTGACCGTGTCGCCGTCGTTGAGCACGTTGCCGACAGCGTCGCGGATCACGTCCGCATCCGCGGCCGCGGCGGCCGCCTCGAGCGACCACTCGTGGGCGCACATCGAGCAGACCTGGAAGCCGCCGAGCGCGTAGCCGAGGTCGCTCGAGCACTCGGGACAGACGGGCGTGGCGTCGCTCATAGGGCGACGACTCTAGGGGTTCGCGCGCGTCACTTCCTGCTGCGCGACCTGACCACTGCGGTCGTCAGCTTCTGGAACCCGCCCGGCGTCAGCCGCGCGAGGCCGTCGAAGACGCGCGCGTCGGGGCCGATCAGGACGCGACGGCGGTCCTTGCGCACGCCGTCGAGGATCGTTCGGGCGGCCTTGTCGGGCGTGGTGATGAACGACTTCTCGAACTCGCTGGTCGCCTTCGCGTCGTCCTGGCCGGTCAGGCCGGACGTGCTCGCATGCATCCGCGCCGCCTTGGCGATGTTCGTCTTGATCCCGCCCGGGTGGACGCAGGTCGCCGAGACCGGCGAGCCGGAGATGTCGAGCTCCTGACGCAGCGACTCGGTGAAGCCGCGGACGGCGAACTTGGTCGCGTTGTAGCCGCTCATCAGCGGCTGCGCCGCCAGGCCGAAGATGCTCGAGAGGTTGACCACGTGGCCTTCGCCAGCCGCCTCGAGGTGCGGCAGGAACGCCTTGGTTCCGTAGACGACGCCCCAGAAGTTGATGTCGACGATCCAGCGGTAGTCGTCGAGGCCGAGCTCGGCGACCGTGCCCGACAGCGCGACTCCGGCGTTGTTGAAGATCAGGTTGACCTTGCCGTGGTCGGCGACCACCGCGTCGGCCCAGGCGTAGACGGCAGCCTCGTCGGACACGTCGAGCGTGGTCGTGGTGACCGTGACCCCGCTCGACGCCAGATCGGCAGCGGTGCAGCCGACCGCCTCGCCGTCGATGTCCGCCAGCGCCAGGTGGCAGCCGTCGGCCGCGAGCCGCTGGGCCAGCGCCCGTCCGATCCCCGACCCCGCTCCGGTGATGGCCGCGACGCGACCGGCGAACTGCTGCATGCCCCTGGACTCCCCCGTCGGCTCGGCGCCCCGGACACCCCGGGGCGCCCGATTCGAGAGCCATCCTACTCATGAGTAGCCTCGCGTGTCACGGGGCGTCACGCGGAGCGGCGGGCAGCTCGCCCCCGGGCTGGGAGACGTTCGACCGACGGCTGGGAGACGTTCGGCGGGTCCTACCTGCTCAATCTCTCCCAGCGCGGCCGGGCCCGCCGCTCGAGCCCGCCGACCGTGCTCCGGACCGGGCCCGCCGCGNNGTGCTCCGGGCCGACCGGGCCGACCCGTGCTCCGGGCCGACCGGGCGTCTCCTAGTCCTTGCTGATGTCGAAGTAGCCGTCGCCGTCGAGGATCATCCCCTCCATCGGCGACTTCGGCTTGCCCGCGTCGTCGAGGTAGACGCCGATCGTCTCGACCCGCACCTTGCCGTCGGCGAACGCCATGTGCAGCAGCTTGTCGGCGCCGACCTCGTAGGTGCCCTTGTTCTCGGGCGGCACCACGGCGAAGTCGAGCACCGGGCTGCTGCCCGACGTCACCGAGTTGCGGACGAACGTGCCGTCGGCGTTGAACTGCAGGTGCTCGGTGGAGTACGTGCAGTAGAGCGGGCAGATCCCGAACGAGTTGGAGTACGTCAGCGTGCCCGCCCAGCGGGTCCCGGCCGGCGGAGCGCCGAACTCGAAGTACGTCTGACCGTCGAACTTGATCTTGCGGCCATCCAGCTCGGCCGGCTTGCCGTCGATGGTCAGCGTCTTGCCGTCCTCCGAGTACTGGTACGGACGGCACTGCTCGCTCTCGCCCGGGCAGGCCGCCCATGCGCCTTCGAGGTCGTCGGTGTAGACCAACCCCTCGCCGGCGAAGTAGAGCGTCTTCTGCCGGATGCCGTTGAGCGTGTAGGTCGAGCCCCAGAAGTAGCGGCCGGTCAGTCGCGGCACCCCGAAGCGCAGCCGCTCGGACCCGACGGTCTTGCGGTTGCGCTTGACGCGCACCGTCGCGGCCCCGGACTTCGGCCCGCCCTTCAGCCGCTGCACGCGGACCGTGACGCGGGTGGTGCGCCCGGCGCGGAGCGTCTTCAGCTTCCGGGTGGTGGTGCCCTTCTTCGCGCCCGCGACGCGGATCCGCACGCCCTTCGGCGGGCGCACGCTCAAGCTGAGCCCGCGGAGCGCGCGCTTCGTCGTGTTCTTGACCGCCACGCGGACCGTCGTCTGCTTCATCGGCAGCGCCTTCTCGATCGGGGGCGGCGTGACCTCGACGGCGCTCGCGGCGGCGGCACCGCTCGGCGCGAGCGCCACGGTGGTCGCCGCGCACGCCAGCGCCACGACGGCGCGACGGCCGAGCGTGCGGCCTGGGGTCGGGATCGGTGCCAGCGGGGTCCTGGAAGCCATGGGGGAAGCCTCGGGGTCGGGGGGTCCACGGGGACGGACCGGTCGCGATGCTCTCGCTCCGCCGGGCCGGCTCGTCCCGATGCGTCCCCGCAACCTACCATCGGGCCGGCCCGCGATCGACCGACCGTCCGACCGCCGACGGGCCGACCGCCGATCGTCCGCCGACCGGACGGACGCGCTCTTCGTGGACGTCCTGCCGATCAGGTCCCGCAGAAGGTGCGGTACGGCGCGCCGTCAGGATCGGCCGGCCGCGCGTAGGCGTCGGCGCCCGGCTGGACCTCGAACGGACGACGGATCACGTCGACGAGCCGGTCGAACGGCTCGATGTCCCCCGCGGTCGCCGCGGCGAGCGCGTCCTCCACCCGCTCGTTACGCGGGATGTAGAGTGGGTTGACGCGGTCCATCGACGCCGCGACCGCCCGGACGTCGCGGTCGCCGAGCAGCTCGCGCCAGCGTGCGGTCCAGGCGTCGAACGCGTCGCCGTCGGCGAACCGGTCGCGCAACGTCACGTCGTCGCCGGTCAGCACGCCCGAGAGCCCGCGGAAGCCGAGCGTGAAGTCCACCCGTCCGGCGTCCAGCAGCCCAAAGTAGTCCGCGATCAGCGTCGAGGCGGCGTCGGCGTTCGGGCTTCCCTCCGCGCCGTCGGCGGCGAGGGCATCGTTGTCCCCCGGCGCCGCGGCGCCGGCGTCGAGCCCCAGCTTGGCGCGCATCCCGGCGAGCCAGTGGCGGCTGTAGCGCTCGGGGAAGGTCGCGAGGATCTTCGTCAGCGCGTCCACGGCCAGCTCGCTGTCCTCGTCGATCAGCGGCACCAGCGGCTCGGCGAGCCGCGCCAGGTTCCACTGGGCCAGGTGCGGCTGATTGCCGTAGGCGTAGCGTCCGGCGTGGTCGATCGAGCTGAAGACGGTGCCGGGCGAGAATCCCTCCATGAAGGCGCACGGCCCGTAGTCGATCGTCTCGCCCGAGATCGCCATGTTGTCGGTGTTCATCACGCCGTGGACGAAGCCGACGAGCATCCAGCGGGCGATCAGCGCGGCCTGGGCCTCGACGACCGCCGTGAAGAACGCCAGGTAGCGGTGGTCCGCGTCGGCCGCCTCGGGATGGTGACGGGCGATCGCGTAGTCGGCCAGCCGGCGGACCAGCGCGACGTCGCCCCGCTGGGCGGCGTACTGGAACGTCCCCACGCGCAGGTGGCTGGCCGCCACCCGGGTCAGCACGGCACCGGGCAGGGTGGTCTCGCGCAGCACGTGGTCGCCGGTCGCCACGACCGCCAGCGAGCGCGTGGTCGGCACGCCGAGCGCGTGCATCGCCTCGCTGATCACGTACTCGCGCAGCATCGGCCCGACCGCGGCCTTGCCGTCTCCCCCGCGCGCGAACGGCGTGCGGCCGGAGCCCTTGAAGTGCAGGTCGACGCGACGCCCGTCCGGCGTCACGATCTCGCCGAGCAGCAGCGCCCGGCCGTCGCCGAGCCGCGGGACGAACGCGCCGAACTGGTGACCGGCGTAGGCCTGGGCGGCCGTATCGGCCCCCTCCGGCACCGCGTTTCCGGCCAGCACCGCCAGTCCTTCCGGGCCCTCGAGCGCCGCGACGTCGAGCCCGAGCTCCGCCGCCAGCGGACCGTTGAACGCCAGGTACTCCGGGCGCGACGACCGTGCCGGCTCCCACCGCTCGTAGAGCCCTTCCAGCTCGCGCACGAACGTGTTGTCGAACGCGAACAGCGACCGGGGGACGGTGCTCATACGGAAAGGCTAACGATCGGCGACGGCCGGCCGATGAACATGGTGTTGCGCGTGCGCGTCCCGGGCGCCCCCGGCGGACCCGGAGACGCCGGTGAGCGTAGAGTTCCGCGGGTATGCCGTTCTCGCCCGCCGGTCCGGAAGCTCCCGTCGCCGCGCGCCTTCGCGGCGTCGCCAGCTCCCCGGTACGCGAGATCCTCGCGCTCACCGAGCAAGCGGGAATCCTCTCGTTCGCGGGCGGGCTGCCGGCCCCCGAGCTGTTCGACCACGCGGGGATCGGCGAGGCGTTCGCGTCGGTGCTCGACCAGCACTCGTCGGCGCGGAGCCTCCAGTACTCGACGACCGAGGGCGACCCGGAGCTGCGGCGCCGGATCGCCGACCGGCTGACCGTCCGGGGGCTGCGGACCGAGCCGGACGAGCTGCTGATCACCAGCGGCTCGCAGCAGGCGCTGACGCTGATCGCCCAGGTCTTCCTCGAGCCGGGCGACGTCGTGCTGGTCGAGGACCCCAGCTACCTGGCGGCGTTGCAGGCGTTCCAGCTGACGGGCGCCCGGCTCGTGCCGGTGCGGTGCGACGACGAGGGACTGCTGCCGGACGAGGTCGAGCGACTGGTCGCCGAGCACCGGCCGAAGCTGCTCTACACGGTGCCGACCTTCCACAACCCGACGAGCCGGACGCTCAGCGCCGAGCGCCGCGCCACGCTGGCGGAGATCATGGACCGGGCCGACCTGTGGGTCGTCGAGGACGATCCCTACGGCGAGCTGCGCTACGCCGGTGATCCGGTCCCCGCGCTGGCGTCGTACCCCGCGGCCGCGGACCGGACGTTGGCGCTGTCGACGCTGTCGAAGGTCGCCGCCCCCGGACTGCGGATCGGCTGGGTCCGGACGCCGCCCGGCCTGCGGCCGTCACTGACGATCGCCAAGCAGGCCGCCGACCTGCACTCGTCGACCGTCGACCAGGCCGCGACCGCACGCTGGCTGGCCCACGTCGACCTCGACGGGCACCTGGCACGGCTGAAGTCGGTCTACCGTGAGCGCCGCGACGCGATGATCGCCGTGCTGCCCGACGTGCTCCCCGAGGGCTCGACGTTCACGGTGCCCGACGGCGGCATGTTCCTCTGGATCCGACTCCCCGAGGGCTACGACGCGACCGCGATCCTGCCGCGCGCGATCGAGCGCCAGGTCGCCTACGTACCCGGTGCGCCGTTCTACGCCCGCGACCCGGACCCGCGCACGCTGCGGATGTCGTTCACCACGCACGACCCGGTCCAGATCCACCACGGACTGGACCGGTTGGCCGAGGCGTTCGCCGCGGTCGGGGCCGGGTAGGGCGCGATCGGCTCCGCGACGGCGGTCCACGGTGCCTTCTGACGCCTGTGGCGACACAAGGCACCGCGACGCCGATCGTCGGGACACGGGATGTCCCGACGCCGATCGTCGGGACACGGGATGTCCCGACGCCGGCCGTCGGGCCCCCGCGACGCCCGCCCGTCAGGCCGCGGCCGTCGCCTGCCCCGTCCGCACGTAGACGCGCTGGCCGACCTGGAGGTCCAGGCGGGCGGCCTCGCCGCGGGTGGTCTGGGCCGACAGCGGGCCGTGGTCGGGGTCGAGCAGGTCGATCCGGACCTCGAAGCCCAGGTGGACGACCCGCACGACGCTGACGGCCACCGCGTCGCCGACCGGCTCGTGCGAGAGCACCAGGTCGTGCGGGCGCACCAGCTCGCCGCGCAGCCGCGCGGTCGGCCCGAGGAACGACTTGACGAAGTCGTTGGTCGGCCGGTCGTAGACCTCGCGCGGGCTCCCCCACTGCTCGATCCGTCCCTCGTGGAGGACCGCGATGTGGTCGGCGACGTCGAGCGCCTCCTCCTGGTCGTGCGTGACCAGCACCGTCGTCACGCCGGTCTCGGCCTGCAGGCCACGCAGCCACTGCCGCAGGTCGTCGCGGACCTTGGCGTCGAGCGCGCCGAACGGCTCGTCGAGCAGCAGCACCTTCGGCTGGACGGCGAGCGCCCGCGCGAGCGCCATCCGCTGGCGCTGGCCGCCCGACAGCTGCGCCGGGTAGCGCTCCTGGTAGCCGGCCAGGCCGACGATCTCCAGCAGCTCGTCGACGCGCCGGTTGATCTCGGCCTTCGGCCGCCTGCGGATCGACGGGCCGAAGCCGACGTTGTCGCGCACGTTGAGGTGCTTGAACGCGGCGTAGTGCTGGAAGACGAAGCCGATCTCGCGCGCCTGCGGCGGCACGAACGTGACGTCCTCTCCGCCGATCACGACGGTCCCGGAGTCGGGAACCTCGAGCCCGGCGACCGCCCGCAGCAGCGTCGACTTGCCGGAGCCCGACGGGCCGAGCAGCGCGGTCAACGAGCCGCCGGGGATCGACAGGTCGATGTCGCGCAGCGCGTGGTAGTCGCCGTAGCGCTTGTGCAGCCCGGAGACGACGATCGCGTGGGGCTCGGCCGCGATCTGCGCCGCGGTCGTCGCGGACGAGACCACCGACGGCCCGTCGTCCGGTCCGGTGGAGCGGTACCCGTTCCCGTTCGGCACGTCCAGGGCGGGTCTGACGTCGGTCATACGGAGGGCCTTTCGGGAGGCGCTTCGGAGGGTTCGGGGGCCCCGGCCGAGCCCCGATTGCGGACCGGGGCCTTCTTCCGGTCGACCACGGTCATCAGCAGCAGCGTGACGATCGCCAGGAGCATCAGCAGGGTCGACGCCGCGTAGGCGCCGTAGACGTTGTGGTCGTCGATGTAGCGGGAGTGGACGAGCAGCGTCAGCGTCTGGGACTCCCCCGCGACGCCGGCCGAGACCATGATCACCGCGCCGAACTCGCCGAGCGAGCGGGCGACGGTCAGGACGACGCCGTAGGTCAGTCCCCAGCGGATCGCCGGCAGCGTGATCCTCCAGAACGTCTGCCAGCGCGACGCGCCGAGCGTCGCGGCGGCCTGCTCCTGCTCCTCGCCGATCTCGTGCAGCACCGGCTCGACCTCGCGGACGACGAACGGCAGCGTCACGAAGATCGTCGCCAGGACCATGCCGGGCAGCGCGAAGATCACCGTGATCCCGGCGTCGTCGAGGAACCCGAACCAGCCGTCCATGCCCCACAGCAGGATCAGCGAGACGCCGACGACGATCGGCGAGACCGCGAACGGCAGGTCGACGATCGCCTGGACGATCCCGCGCCCGCGGAACCGGCCGCGGACCAGCGCCAGCGCGGTCGCGATCCCGAAGACCACGTTCAGCGGCACGACGATCGCGACGATGATCAGCGACAGCTGGAGCGCCGAGATCGCCGCCGGGGTGGTGATCGACGCGAAGAACGCGCCGATCCCGTCCTCGAAGGTGCGGTAGACGATCAGCAGGATCGGAACGGCGACGAGCACGCCCAGGTAGACCAGGGCGATCGTGCGCAGCGTCAGCGTCGCGCGGCGGCTCGGGCCGACGCGGGAGCCGACGCGGTCGGGGGTCGCGGTGCTCATCCGTTCTGCTCCTCGCGGCGGGCCGCGCGGCGGCCGACGATCCGCAGCAGGAAGAGCACGACGAAGGCGATCAGCAGCAGCGTCACCGAGACCGCCGCCGCGTTGACGAAGCGATCGATCTCGATCTGCTTCTGGATGTACTGCGAGGCGACCTCGGTCTTCTTCGGAATGCCGCCGCCGATCAGCACGACCGATCCGTACTCGCCGATCGCGCGGGTGAAGGCCAGCCCCGTCCCGGTCAGGATCGCGGGCAGCAGCGTCGGCAGGATGATCCGGCGGAAGATCGTCAGGTTGCTCGCGCCGAGCGACGCGGCGGCCTCCTCGACCTCCTGGTCGATCTCGATCAGCACGGGCTGGACGGCCCGCACGACGAACGGCAGCGTCACGAACAGCAGCGCGATGATCAGCGCCGGCCGGGTCGCGTTGAGCTGGATGCCAACCGGGCTCGACGGCCCGTAGAGCGACAGCAGCACCATGCTGGCGACGATCGTCGGCAGCGCGAACGGCAGGTCGATCAACGCGCCTACGAACCGCTTGCCCGGGAACTCGTCGCGGACGAGCACCCAGGCGATCAGCGTGCCGAGCACGACGTTGATCAGGGCGACGACCAGCGAGACCCCGACCGTGACGAGCAGGGCGGCGCGGGCGGCCGGAGCGTCGATCGCGTCGAAGAAGCCGCCGATGCCGTTGTCGAACGCCTTGACCGAGATCGCCGCCAGCGGCAGCAGGACGATGACGCTCAGCCACAGCGTGGCGATGCCGAGCCCGAGCGGCCCGACGCCGCCGGCGGCCCGCCGGCCGACGCGTCTCCGCGACGCGCCGGTCGAGCGCTTCAGGGTCGTGGTCGCCATGCGCTCCGGCTCAGCCCGTGGCGTCGTTGTAGATCGTGGCGATCGAGCCGTCGTCCGGATCGAACAGCGCCGGGTCGACCTCGCCCCAGCCGCCCAGGTCGTCGATCGTCCACAGCTTCTCGGGCGCCGGGAACTTGTCGGCGAACTCGGCGGCGACGGTCTCGTCGACCGGGCGGAAGCCGGCCTCGGCCCACAGCTTCTGGCCCGCGGGCGTGAAGTTGAAGTCGAGGAACGCCTGGGCCTGCTCCGGGTGCTTGCTGGTGTTGAGGACCGCGATCGGGTTCTCGATCTTGAACGTGATCGGCGGGGTCACGTGCTCGACGTCCTCGCCCTCGCCCTCGATGAACAGCGCCTCGTTCTCGTAGCTGAGCAGCACGTCACCGGTGCCCTGGAGGAACGTCTCCGTCGCCTCGCGACCGGACTTCGGCTGGACCTTGACGTGGTCCTTGATCAGCTGGTCGACGAAGTCGATGCCGGCGTCGCCGTTCTTGCCGCCCTCGCTCTTGGCCGCGTACGGGGCGAGCAGGTTCCACTTGGCCGACCCGGAGCTGAACGGGTTCGGCGTGACGACCTCGACGCCGTCCTGCAGCAGGTCGTCCCAGTCCTCGATGCCCTTCGGGTTGCCCTTGCGGACGACGATCGTGACGACCGAGCCGAAGGCGAGGCCCTTCTTGTTGGCCTCGCTGTTCCAGTCCTCGTTGACGATGCCCTTCTTGACCAGGCGGGTCACGTCGGGCTCGACCGAGAAGTTGACGACGTCGGTCTCGAGGCCCGCCTCGACCATGCGCGACTGGTCGCCGGAAGCGCCGTACGACTGGGCGAAGGTCACGCCCAGGCCGG
>JACYYJ010032222.1_pt2 | contig 13352 bp, 12 predicted proteins | sample 8236861 | NCBI WGS metagenome assembly JACYYJ01 (sample SAMN14103086, study PRJNA606662) | landfill metagenome | isolation source: landfill solid waste | place: India:New Delhi, Okhla landfill site | collected 2017-11-05
CTCGGGGGTTCGGCCGCCTCGGGGGAGCGCGAACAGCCGTTCCAGCACCGAGTGCACCAGGGTGCCGCGCACCTGCGCCTTCGTGGGCGTCTCGGGGAGGCGGTCCACGGCGCGGAAGCGGTAGAGCAGCGGACACTGCTTGAAGTCGCCGGCCCTCGACGGGGACAGCGCCGGGCGGCGCACCTCCGTGCGCGGGGCCGCGGCGGCGGTCGACTCGGTGGCCGTCGCGGTGGCGGTCTCCGTGGCGGTCTCGGTGGCGCTCGCCGTGCCGGTGGTCGTACTGCCGTTCGCCATGCCGGGCAGCGTAACCGGACCCTACGACATCGTCGTGGCCCCGTGGCGGCCCGGCGCGTCCGCCGACGGCCGGAGTCGCCACCGACACGCGGGACATCACGGGCTTTGAACACGGTGCGTTCTACCCTCGACGAGTGCGCGCGACGAGCGAGTACAGCAGCGGCCGGTCCCGGAGTGCGAACTCCGCGGACGGCGGCATGCTGCTCTTTCGAGTCGGGGACGTCCCCGTGCTGCTCGCGCCGTCGTGGTGGTTCGGATCACTGCTCGTCGTGGTGCTCTACACCCCGCTGGTGTCGGCACTGCTGCCCCGGGCCGACCTGACGCTGTCCGCTGTGCTGGCGGCGGCGTTCGCCGTGCTGCTCGGAATCTCGGTGCTGGCCCACGAACTCGGGCACTGCGTGGTGGCGTTGCGGCTGGGAGTGCCGGTGCGGCGGGTTCGCCTGTTCCTGCTGGGTGGGCTGTCGGAGGTGGTGCGCTCGCCACGCCGTCCCGCCCAGGAGGCGTTGATCGCCGTGGCCGGGCCCGCGGTGTCGCTCGCGTTGGCGGCCGCGTGCTGGTTGCTGCTTCTGGCGGTACCCGGTGGTGGTGCCACGTGGCTCCTCGTGGCGCAGTGCGCGGTGGCCAACGCCGCGGTCGGCGTGTTCAACCTGCTGCCCGGTCTCCCGCTCGACGGGGGCCGGCTGCTGCGGGCCGGTGTGTGGGCGGTCCACGGCGCGCGCTCGATGGGGACGCGCGTGGCGGTCGTGGGTGGCGCGCTCGTGGCGGTGAGTCTGCTGGTCTGGGCGCTGTGGGGACTGGCGCAGGGCAGCGACGACCGCTGGCTGCGGCTCGGAGTGGGTGTCGTGACCGCGTGGTTCGTGGCGATGGGCGCCACCGTGGAGTTCGGCTCGGACGACCGGAGGGCGTGGCCGGAGGGGCTGTCCGTGACCGACCTCATGCGCCCGGTCCTGCAACTGCCCGCCGAGAGCCCGGTGTCGGCGGCGCTCGCCGCGTCCGCCGGACGCGGTGTCGTGCTGGTCAGGGCGGACGGCGTGGCGGCCGGGTTGCTGGACGAGGAGGCCGCCGTGCGGCTGGCGTCGGCCGAACCGCAGTCGCCGGCGGAGCTGGCCGCGGAACCGATCCGCGCGGAGACCGTCCTGCTCACGTCCGACTCGCCCGACGACGTCGCCCGGCACGTCAGCACGGTGGGGACGTGGCAGTTCCTCGTCGTGGACGGCGAGGGACGGCCGACAGGGGTCCTGTGTCTGGAGGACGTGCACAGCGCGCTCGCCGCGCCAGGGGAGTACGAGGCGGCGCCGAACCGGTCGTTCCGGACCGGGTGACGGGGCCGTCGGGCAGGTCTGCGACGATCGCCTGCGGTTCTCGCCCCACGTCCGCGGGCGAGTGTGGACTGGAGGTGCGGTGTCAGCAGGGCCGTTTCGCGCGGGTGACCGGGTGCAGTTGACCGATCCGAAGGGACGGCACTACACGATCGTCCTGGCGGAGGGACAGGAATATCACACGCACCGTGGGGCGGTGCCGCACGACGCGCTGATCGGAGCGCCCGAGGGCTCGGTCGTCACCTCGACGCAGGGCACGTCCTACCTCGCGCTGCGACCGTTGCTGCCCGACTACGTGCTGTCGATGCCGCGTGGGGCGCAGGTCATCTACCCGAAGGACGCCGCCCAGATCGTGATGTGGGGAGACATGTTCCCCGGGGCGAGGGTGCTGGAGGCCGGCGCGGGTTCCGGTGCGCTGACGTGCTCGTTGCTGCGCGCCGTCGGCCCGGAGGGCAGTGTCACGTCGTACGAGGTGCGGCCCGACCACGCCGAGCACGCCGTCCGCAACGTGGAGAAGTTCTTCGGCGAGCGCCCGTCGAACTGGACGCTGCACGTCGACGACCTCGCGACGCACACCGGTGAGGTCGACCGCGTGGTGCTCGACATGCTGACCCCGTGGGAGGTGCTGCCGACCGTCTCGGAGGCGCTCGTCCCCGGCGGTGTGCTGGTGGGCTACGTGGCCACGGTGACGCAGCTGTCGACGTTCGTGGAGGCGTTGCGCGAGCAGAAGTGCTGGACCGAGCCGGAAGCCTGGGAAACGCTCGTGCGGCCCTGGCACGTGGTCGGGCTGGCCGTGCGCCCGGAGCATCGCATGATCGGGCACACGGCCTTCCTCGTGACCACGCGGCGGCTCGCGGACGGGGTCACACCGCCCCGTCCGCAGCGCAGGCCCAGCCGAGGCTGAGCGGCACTCCAGCCCACCGGCACGTTCGCGACAGGAGAAAGGCCTACCGCGACCGTGTCCGCGGTAGGCCGTCGGGTTTTCGAAGTGACGACTCGACTGCTGGAGCACAACCGCCGGACCACGGTCACCGATCGTCAGGAGACTTCAAGGCACCACTCGCCGCCCTGCTTGCGAGCTATGATCTCTCCTTCCTCGCTCCGGCCTCCGACAATGCCCTTGGCCATCGGAATCGTCGCCATGTTGCCCTTGATGGTGACCTCACCACGCCGCTCCAGGTACGCGCCTTCCGGAACGTTGCTCGGGTCGCCCTCGACGGTGCCGCATGAGATGTCGTTCAGCATGTCGGCGTCCCGCGCGCTGAAAGCGTCCACCGCCTTGTCCGCGAGCTCGGTGACCTGCTCTTTGTCGCTCCGACTGTCGCCGTTCAGCAGCAGGAACGCCGTGACACCACCACCGGCCAGGAGCACGACCGCGACGACGATGCCGATGATGAGGCCGGTCTTCTTCTTCGGCGCCGGGCCTCCCCCGGGCTGTTGTCCGAACTGGGGACCCGCGTTCCAGGCGCCGGGCGGCTGCTGTCCGGGCTGTCCCTGGTACGGGAACTGGCCCTGCTGCTCCGGGTAGCCCTGCTGCGGGTAGGCCTGCTGTCCGGGGTAGCCCTGCTGGGGCTGACCCTGCTGTGGGTAGCCCTGCTGGCCGGGATAGGGCTGCGGGTAGCCCTGCTGGCCGGGGTGGCCCTGCTGACCGAAACCGCCCGATTGGTCGGGAAAACCCGGCTGGCCGCCCGGGTACTGGGGTGGGGGAGAAGTCACGACGTCCCTTCCTCGATCGCGCCGCCGAGTGCTCGGCGGGTCGAGAGAATCCTAAAGAACGCAGTAAACGGAATTTTTACACGCCCGGGTGTCGGAATCCCGAACGGCCTACCTCTGCCCACCTGCCTCGTCACGTGGTGTCACTGCCGTTGTGACATGCGGATGAGGCCCGCATGGCGGAGTCGCGCCGACGGTGAGCGGGTACTCCGCCGCAACCGGACGACGCGCCGATTCCGTGACACGGATAGGGCTTTTCATGTCGGTGATCGCCGGTACCGTGGAAAGAAATGCATTCCGAGGAGGTGCCGAAATGCAACACGACCTTCCCGGAGGTCGGCACGAGGAGGCCGACTCTGAGATGAGCGGAGCCGGAGGCACGGACATCCCGTCGAGCGAGCAGGCGCGTCAGATCCGCTTTCTCGAGGAGGAGGTGGCGCTGCTCCGTCGCAAGCTCACCGACTCGCCCCGTCAGAGCCGGCTGCTCGAGCAGCAGCTGGCCGAGGCGAACGAGCGGGTGAGTCAGCTCACCGAGCGCAACAACAAGCTGGTCGAGACTCTGCGTGAGGCGCGGAGCCAGCTTCTGGCGCTGCGGGAGGAGGTCGACCGACTCGCGCAACCTCCCAGCGGTTACGGCGTGTTCGTCGGCGCCTACGACGACAACACCGTGGACGTGTACACCTCGGGGCGGAAGATGCGCGTGGCCGTGTCTCCCTCCGTGGACGTCGAGGAGTTGCAGCGTGGGCAGAGTGTCCGGCTCAACGAGGCGCTGACCGTGGTCGAGAGCGGTGGCTTCGAGAGCACGGGTGAGGTGTGCACCCTGCGCGAGATGCTGGCGCCGGACACCGAGGGTGGCAGTGCCCGCGCGCTCGTGGTCGGCCACGCCGACGAGGAGCGGGTGGTCTGGTTGGCCGACCCGTTGGCCGAGCAGACCCTCAAGTCGGGCGACTCGATCCTCGTCGACTCCAAGGCCGGGTACGCCTACGAGCGGGTGCCCAAGGCCGAGGTCGAGGACCTCGTGCTGGAAGAGGTCCCGGACGTGCGGTACGAGGACATCGGTGGCCTGTTCCGGCAGATCGAGCAGATCAGGGACGCGGTCGAGCTGCCGTTCCTCCACGCCGACCTCTACACGCAGTACCAGCTGCGCCCGCCCAAGGGTGTGCTGCTCTACGGGCCGCCGGGATGCGGGAAGACGCTGATCGCCAAGGCGGTGGCCAACTCGCTCGCCAAGCAGGTGGCCGCGGCTCGGGGAGCGGCGGACGCGAAGTCCTACTTCCTCAACATCAAGGGCCCCGAGCTGCTCAACAAGTTCGTGGGCGAGACCGAGCGCCACATCAGGATGATCTTCCAGAGGGCGCGGGAGAAGGCGTCCGACGGCACCCCGGTGATCGTGTTCTTCGACGAGATGGAGTCGATCTTCCGGACGCGAGGCAGCGGTGTGTCGTCCGACGTGGAGACCACGATCGTGCCGCAGTTGCTGTCGGAGATCGACGGTGTCGAGGGGTTGGAGAACGTCATCGTCATCGGCGCCTCCAACCGCGAGGACATGATCGACCCGGCGATCCTGCGGCCGGGACGGCTCGACGTGAAGATCAAGATCGAGCGGCCGGACGCCGAGGGTGCGAAGGACATCTTCTCGAAGTACCTGACGCCCGACCTTCCGATCCACGCCGACGACCTGCGGGAGTTCGGTGGCGATCGGGAGGCCACGATCGACGCGATGATCCAGAACACGGTCGAGCGCATGTACGAGGAGACCGACGAGAACCGGTTCCTGGAGGTCACGTACGCCAACGGGGACAAGGAAGTGCTGTACTTCCGCGACTTCAACTCCGGTGCGATGATCCAGAACATCGTCGACCGGGCGAAGAAGTCGGCGATCAAGTCGGTGCTGGAGACCGAGCAGCCCGGGCTGAGGGTGCAGCACCTGCTCGACGCGATCGTCGACGAGTTCGCCGAGAACGAGGACCTGCCCAACACGACCAACCCGGACGACTGGGCACGGATCTCGGGCAAGAAGGGCGAGCGGATCGTCTACATCCGCACGCTCGTCACGGGCAAGAACCAGGAGTCCGGACGGGTGATCGACACGGCGACCAACACGGGTCAGTACCTCTGATCCTCCGGCGGGGCTCCCGCGGTGGCCTGCGGGCTCGCCGCGGGAGCCCCGTGCCGTGTCGATCCGCGGATCGCACGGCGTGTCGCGCCGAGTCGGTTGTATAACGCCCTATACGCTCGGGCGCATGGCAGAGCAATCAGTGTCCCGCCCCGAGACGATGTCGTCCCCGGAACCCGCCGAGCCCGCCGGGTCGGTGACGGCGCCCATCACGGCGGCCGACGTCCTGGCGTGGCTGGAGCGGGCGGCCGAGGCGGCCCGTGCGGGAGAGCTGGACGCGCCCGCGCTCATCGAGCTGCTGGGGCAGTTGCGGCAGGCGTCGACGGCGTGTGCGAACGCGTCCGACTGGACTCTGCTCGCGGCCCGAGAGGCGGGGGCGAGTCTGCGCCAGATCGCGCCGGTGTTCGGCAAGGGCTACGTCCGGGCCCCCGCGGCCCGGCTGGAGAAGCTGCACCGCGAGGTGCTGTCGTCCGAGCAGTTCCTCGAACTCATGCGCCGGCGCATGGGACCGGGATGACGCCCCGGGCGACTACGGTGGCGGCCATGGACACTCTGGCACGCACGGCGGTGGGGCTCGCCGCGCTCGGCAGACCTGCCTACATCAACCTCGGGCGCGAGTCGGCGCTGCCCGCGCACCGTGATGTGGACACGTTGCGCGAGCGCACGTTCGCGGTGCTGGACGCCGCCTACGCCGCCGGTGTGCGCAGGGTGGACGCCGCGAGGTCGTACGGACGTGCCGAGGAGTTCCTCGCGGCGTGGCTGGCCGAGCGGCGCCCGGACGACGTGATGGTGTCGAGCAAGTGGGGATACACCTACGTCGGGCAGTGGCGGCTCGACGCCGACGTGCACGAGGTGAAGGAACACTCGCTGGCCCGCTTCGAGGAGCAGTGGGAGCAGACCCGGACGGTCCTGGGCGACGTCGTGTCCCTCTACCAGGTGCACTCCCTGACACCGGACAGCCCCTTGTTCGACGATCCCGCCCTGCTCGAGGCGCTCGCGGCGCTGGCCGACACGGGCGTGCGGGTCGGGTTCTCGACGTCGGGGCCGAAGCAGGCCGACACCGTGCGGCGGGCTCTGGAGCTGACGGTGCACGGGAGTCCGGTGTTCACCGCCGTCCAGTCGACCTGGAACCTGCTGGAACCCTCGGTGGGGACCGCGCTGCGGGAGGCCCACGACGCCGGGGCGCTCGTCCAGGTGAAGGAGACGTTGGCCAACGGCAGGCTGGCGGTCGACCCGCCCGCCGAGGTCGCCGAGACGGCGCGTCGGCACGGCATCGGCACCGACGCGCTCGCGGTCGCGGCGGTGTACGCCCAGCCGTGGGCGGACGTCGTCCTGCTCGGTCCGGCGAGCGTGGACCAGCTGCGATCCAACCTCGCGGCGGCGGCCCTGGAGCTGCCCGTGGCCGAGCTGGAGGCGCTCGCCGCCGTGGCGGTGTCGCCGGAGCGGTACTGGGCGGACCGCTCGTCGTTGGCGTGGCGGTGAGTCGGCCCCGGAGTCGAGCGGAATCCGCCGTTATCCGTCCGCGACCGCTTTTCGTCGGGGCTTTTGCGTCCACGACCCGTAGGCTTGGGGTATGCGCCGGATCATGGGAACCGAGGTGGAGTACGGGATCGCGGTACCGGGTGATGCGACCGCGAACCCGGTGTTGACGTCCACCCAGGTGGTGTTGGCCTACGCGGCGGCCGCGGACATCCCGCGGGCCCGTCGTGCTCGATGGGACTACGAGGTGGAGTCGCCGCTGCGCGACGCGCGGGGTTTCGACCTCGCCGGACCGACCCAGCAGAACCAGGACCCGGACATGGAGGACCTCGGGGCCGCCAACGTGATCCTCACGAACGGTGCCCGGCTCTATGTCGACCACGCCCACCCCGAGTACTCGGCACCCGAGGTGACCAACGCCCGGGACGCCGTCATCTGGGACAAGGCGGGCGAGCGGGTGATGGAGGAGGCGGCTCGCCGCGCCGCGACGGTGCCCGGGCAGTCGCCGTTGCAGCTCTACAAGAACAACGTCGACGGCAAGGGCGCGAGCTACGGCACGCACGAGAACTACCTCATGGCGAGGTCCACGCCGTTCACGGCGGTGATCGCCGGACTGATGCCGTTCTTCGCCTCCCGCCAGGTGTTCGCCGGTTCGGGCCGGGTCGGAATCGGGCAGCAGGGCGAACAGCCGGGCTTCCAGCTGTCGCAGCGGGCCGACTACATCGAGGTGGAGGTCGGGCTCGAGACGACGCTGAAGCGCGGCATCATCAACACGCGCGACGAACCCCACGCGGACGCGGACAAGTACCGCAGGCTGCACGTGATCATCGGGGACGCGAACCTGGCGGAGTACGCCACGTACCTCAAGCTGGGGTCGACCGCGCTGGTGATCGACATGATCGAGCACGGCATGCGGTTCGAGGAGCTCAAGCTCGACGAGCCCGTGCGCGCGGTGCACGAGATCAGCCACGACCCCACTCTCAAGACCACCGTGGAGCTCGCCAACGGCCGGAAGTACACCGGGCTCGACCTGCAGTACGCCTACCACGAGCTCGCCGCGCAGCACCTCGAGCGCGTCGGAGCGGACGAGCAGTCCAAGGAGGTGCTGCGGTTGTGGGGCGAGATCCTCGACGACCTCGTCCGCGACCCGCAGGACTGCGCGGACCGGCTCGACTGGCCCGCGAAACTGCGCCTGCTGGAGGCCTACCGCGAGCGCGACTCGCTCGGGTGGGCGGCGCCGCGCCTGCACATGGTGGACCTGCAGTACTCGGACGTGCGGCTGGACAAGGGCCTGTACAACCGCCTCGTGACGCGGGGCTCGATGAAACGCCTCGTCACCGAGGAGGAGGTGCAGGCGGCGATGATCACGCCGCCCGCGGACACCCGCGCCTACTTCCGCGGCCGGACGCTGGAGAAGTACGCGGCGTCGATCGCGGCGGCGTCCTGGGATTCGGTGATCTTCGACGTGGGCAGGGAGTCCCTCGTGCGGATCCCGACGCTCGAACCGTTGCGGGGCACCAAGGCTCACGTGGGTGCGTTGCTCGACCAGGCCGAGACCGCCGAGGAACTCGTGGAGGCGTTGACCTCGGGCGGCTGACCGGCCACGGGAGCGAGAGGACGATCGTCGACGCTCGGCCACGCCGGTGACGAAGGCTCCGGATGTCGGCGACTCTGGGTAGGCTAGAACCAAGCGGCCCGATCGGGAGGCGAACATGGCTCAGGAACGCATCGAAAAGCACGGCGGCGGCGACAGCGACGACGACGTCGACACCGGCGCCCCCGCAGGCCAGGAGCAACGGGAGAAGCTCGGCGAGGACGTCGACACGATCCTCGACGAGATCGACGACGTGCTGGAGGAGAACGCGGAGGACTTCGTGCGTGCCTACGTGCAGAAGGGCGGCCAGTAGCGGTCGCGCGGCCATCTTCTAGGCTTGTCGATCAAGCAAGCGGTCGATGAGCACTGTTGTCCTGTTCATCCTCATCGAGGGGAACCACGAGCACGCATGGAACACACGCCGCGCAACGCGGGCGCCTCGCTGCCCGCTGCCTACCTGTCGTCCACGACGTCGTCCTTCGTCGACTTCCTCAAGGTGCAGGCGCCGGAGCTCCTGCCGCGCACCCGCGTGGAAGGAGCTCCGGCTCCCCACAGCCGGTTCGAACCGCCGCACGGCACCACGATCGTCGCGTCGACGTTCAACGGCGGGGTGCTGATCGCGGGTGACCGCAGGGCCACCGCGGGCAACACGATCGCCAGCCGGGACCTGGAGAAGGTGTACGTCACCGACACCTATTCGGCGGTCGGAATCGCGGGCACCGCGGGAATCGCGCTCGAACTCGTGCGGCTCTACACGGTGGAGCTCGCCCACTACGAGAAGATCGAAGGGGTCTCGCTGTCCCTGGATGGCAAGACCAACAAGCTCGCGAACATGGTGAAGGGCCACCTCGACGTCGCGATGGCCGGACTGGCCGTCCTGCCGTTGTTCGTGGGCTACGACATCGACGCCACCGACCCGAAACGGGCCGGGCGGATCGTGTCGTTCGACGTGACGGGCGGCCGGTACGAGGAGAACGCCGGGTACCACGCCATCGGCTCGGGTTCGGTGTACGCCAAGTCGTCGCTGAAGAAGCTGTACGACCCCGAGGCGGACTCCGAGTCCGCCGTGCGGGCGGCGATCGAGGCGCTCTACGACGCGGCCGACGACGACACCGCCACCGGAGGCCCGGATCTGGTGCGCAACATCTATCCCACCGTGGTGACGATCACCGCCGAGCACGGCGCGGTGCTGCTGCCGGAGTCCGAGACCGCCGCGCTCGCGCAGGCGATCGTCCGGGAACGGTCCGAACGACCGGGCCGCCTGGGCTGACGGTGATCACCCGGCGGCCGTCCGCGGCCGCCGGAACACGCAATCCTCCAGTCGATCGAGCAGAGCGGAGCCAACGCCAGTGACGATGCCGCTGTACGCCTCACCAGAGCAGTTGATGCGCGAGCGTTCGGAGCTCGCTCGTAAGGGCATCGCCCGGGGACGCAGCGTGGTCGTGCTGAAGTACCGGGGCGGTGTGCTGTTCGTGGCCGAGAACCCGTCGCCCACGCTGCACAAGGTGTCCGAGATCTACGACCGCATCGGGTTCGCCGCGGTGGGTCGCTACAGCGAGTTCGAGAGCCTGCGGCGGGGAGGTATCCGGCACGTCGACCTGCAGGGGTACATGTACGACCGCCGCGACGTCAACGCGCGGGCGCTGGCCAACGTGTACGCGCAGACGCTGAGCACCATCTTCACCGAGCAGCTCAAGCCGTTCGAGGTGGAGATCTGCGTGGCCCAGGTGGGGGACAACTCCGACGAGGACGAGCTCTACCGGCTCACCTACGACGGGTCGATCGTGATGGACGAGCCGAAGTACGTGGTCATGGGCGGCCAGACCGACGCCATCAACGCGAAGCTGAAGGACACCTACAGCGACGGGATGGAGTTGAACGCCGCGTTGGCCGTGGCGATCGAGGCGCTGCGTGCCACGCCGGCCAACACCTCCGCGTCGGCGGGCTCGGCGGGAAGCAACGAGCTCAACGCGAGCAAGCTGGAAGTCGCGGTGCTCGACCGGGAGCGTCCGGGCCGCAAGTTCCGCCGGATCACCGGGGCCGCGCTCGAAGCTCTGATGCCGAGCACCCAGCAGGGCGAGGCGTCGTCGGAGAGCGCCGACTCGTCCGGCTCCGACGGCGAGAAGAGCTGACGTTTCCGGTGGCGAACGTCGCGGCACTGTTCCACTACCCGGTCAAGGGTTGCGCCGGGGTCGAGGTGTCGCAGGCCGCTCTCGGGCCCGCCGGGTTGGGTCCCGACCGCACCTTCATGGTCGTGGACCCCGACGGGCAGTTCGTCAGCCAGCGCAAGGACCCGCGGCTGGCCGTGGTGCAACCCCGGCTCACCGACGACGGTACGCGGCTGACGTTGACCGCTCCGGAGATCGAACCGCTCGACCTGCTCGTCGACACGGCCCAGGCGCGGCCACGCAGCGCCGTGCGCGTCCACGGTGAGCCCTTCACCGGCGTCGACCAGGGTGAACAGGCCGCGGACTGGTTCGCGACGCTCCTGGGGCGGCCGTGCCGACTGGTGCGGGTGCCGCCGGAGCACCACCGCGAGACCGGCGGCGAGACCGCGGGCACGGCCGGGTTCGCCGACAGCACCGCGGTGCTCGCGGTGTCCACACGCAGCCTCGACGAACTCAACGGCCGGCTGTCCGCGAAGGGCCTGCCCGCTCTGCCGATGGACCGCTTCAGGCCCAACGTCGTGATCGACGGGTGGGCGGAGCCCCACGTCGAGGACCAGGTGCGCCGGGTCGAGATCGGAGGAGCCGAACTCGGCTTCGCGAAGGTCGCGATCCGGTGTGCCGTGACCACGGTCGACCAGGACACCGGGCAGCGTCGGGGGCCCGAGCCTCTGCGCACGTTGGCGGAGTACCGGAGGATCCCCGGCGGGGTCGTCTTCGGTGCCCGGTTCGCGGTCACCCGGGCCGGGAAGGTGTCCGTCGGCGACGAACTGCGAGTGACCCGGTGGGCCTCGGCCTGAGACCGTCCGGCCGTCACGGAGACGTTCGGACGGGCCGGTAGACCGACAGGGCGCTCGGCCGGGAACGGAACCGGAACCGCCAACCGAGCGGACCCACCTCACCGTCGGTCGCGATGCGTCGATTGCCGTCCAGGATCGTGACGTCCACCGCCGCCAGGTCCTGTTGCGTGTAGACGTGACTGGTGCCCAGCGTGTTGGTGATGACGGCGAGCAGGAACCGTGCGCGGGAGTACGGCCGGTCGGCGCGCAGGTACCGCACGTCGAGCAGACCGGTGTCGAGTGCGGGCCTGCGCGACGGGATGACGCCCTTCGGGGCGTAGGTGCCGTTGCCCACGAACAACATCCACACGAGCAGCGGCTCGCCGTTGAGGCGGATCCGCAGCGGGCGGGCGTGCCGGAGCGTGCGCACCATGGCGATGACGGCCGAAGGCCACTTCGGATGGCGCTCCTCGATCTTTTCGCGCAGCCGCACCATCTCCGGGTAGCCGCCGAGACTCGCTGTGTTCACGAACCAGCGGCGGGTGGTGCCCTCGTCGCCGTGGATCTCGATCTCGCCGAGGTCGATGCCGACGGCGTCTCCCGCTCGGACGGCCGCGTCCGTGTCGGTGTGGTGGCGCAGGCCGACGTCGCGCGCGAAGTGGTTGAGCGTTCCCGACGGGATGAGGGCGAGCGGAAGGCCGGTTTCGGCGGCCACCGAGGCCACCGCCGCCACGGTGCCGTCGCCACCGGCCACGGCGAGCGCCCGGACGTGGCCGGACCGTCGCCGGATCTCGTCGGTGAGCTGGGCGCGCAGGTCCCGGCCCTCGTCGGGGTGCACGATGACGGTGCGGGGCCAGAGCCCGCGGATCGAGGCCGTCGGATCCTCCGGGGGAGTACCGGAGAACGGGTTCACCACGGTGAGGAGGTCCTCGCCGTCGGGCAGGGCCGGTGCGTCGGCGGGATGGGCGGTGTGTGCCGGAGTGTCGGTGTGCAACGGCCACCAGTGCCGGGTCGCCAGGGCGACGAGCACACCGATCGCGGCGCCCGCCCCGATGTCGCTGGGCCAGTGCACGCCCGTGTGCACGCGCGAGTACGCGACGGCGGCACCCACGGGCGCCAGTGCCGCGCCGAGGGCGGGCGACTCCAGCGCGGCGGCCGTGACGAACGCGGCGGCCGAGGCGGCATGCCCCGACGGGAACGACGACGACGTGGGCCGGCGGTGCAGGCGACGCAACTCGGGAACGACCTCGGCGGCGGGGCGTCGTCGGGGCAGGAGGGGTTTGCCGACGAGGTTCGCGGCGGCGCTCGCGCCCGCGAGAGCGACCAGGCCCCGGAGCGCCGCCCGTCGGGTGGGCCCCTTCCGGGTGGCGAGCCCCGCGGCGATGGTCCACCAGAGTCGCCCCTTGTCCGCGGAGCGGCTGAGCCTCGTCAGTGCCGGGTCCAGCCGGGTCTGCGGGAGGGCCGCGCTGTAGCGCATGGCGAGGCGATCCGCTGTGGTCACGTGGCGCAACCGGCGCGCCAGGCGGGTGATGACGGCGTCGATGATTAGGCCACCCCGGTCTTGAACGGTTTTCGTTCACCGTACCGTGGCCAAAAGCGCCTACCCTTGAGGAATGCAGCGGCGGATCTTTGGGATCGAAACCGAGTTCGGGGTGACCTGCACCTTCCACGGTCAGCGAAGGTTGTCGCCCGACGAAGTGGCGCGCTACCTGTTCCGGAGGGTCGTCTCGTGGGGACGCTCCTCCAACGTCTTCCTGTCCAACGGCTCCCGGCTGTACCTCGACGTGGGGTCGCATCCGGAGTACGCCACCGCCGAGTGCGACGACCTCACACCACTGGTGACGCACGACAAGGCAGGCGCGCGAAACCTGGAGGACCTGCTCGTCGACGCCG
>JACYYJ010054804.1_pt1 | contig 13352 bp, 27 predicted proteins | sample 8236861 | NCBI WGS metagenome assembly JACYYJ01 (sample SAMN14103086, study PRJNA606662) | landfill metagenome | isolation source: landfill solid waste | place: India:New Delhi, Okhla landfill site | collected 2017-11-05
GTAGCCATTTTTTGACCTTTCTAAATTTCCGGTCCAAGTGCCGGTGAATTTTTTCTAGATGGGAATTTCGGAGGGGTCAAGCCTTTTAATTGATCGCGGCGTAAAAATTGTGGGTCTTTTTACGGAAAAGGTTGGAACCTCTGGAATATCAATAACCGTTTCGCCGCGCGCAATATCCATGATTTGATTTGGAGTTAAGCGAACGCCTTTAGAAGCGGTTTTCCATTCATTTTCCTTTTCCTCATTATAAGTGCCTTTGGCGCGATGAAATGCGTAAAGTTTTTTACCGCCTATTCCTCCGCCATCACATTCAGCCTCAACTTCCCAAGCACCTAATTCTTTGGAAATATTTACATCAATTTTTTCTGCTGCAATACTGTCTGTGTCGCAATATAAAACTCCGCTGCATTTACAGATATTACGCCAAAGATAGGCGCGAACAAATCCGGTAATTGAAGCGGCTACGGCAACATCAAAATAATTGTGTTTTTCTTCCGGTAATGGTCTATTTACAATCGCAATTTCTTCATTGACCATTTTACAGTAAAACCAACCGTCAACAACTTTTGCGCCTTCAAGCAATTCAGCGGGAATTGTCATAAATTCTTCATAATTGCTAGGATTGCTCGCGAATTTTCCATAAAGGCTATTAAGGAAAATTTTTGCGAATAGTCTTTGTGCTGCCCATTTAGGATATTCTGAATGGAGCGCTCCAAGCGCTTCCATCATTAATTCAGCTTGCGCTTTTAGGGCAAAGAAATGTGAGACATATTCGGTAAATGTGATTTTTTCGGCATAATAGCGAATTTCAGAAATTTCCGCGTCTTTTAGAGTTTCAGTGTCTCGCGCGGCAAGATATTCCCACCCTGTAATATGAAATTCTCTAATTTCGCCATCATTAGGGAATTGTAATCCGCTTTTTGTTCTAATTGGAAACGCGCCAAGGCTTTGAGCAGTTAGAGAAATAAAAGAGCGCTCTAATTGATCGTCGGTAAATCCCTCAATTGTATCAGTTGTGGAATAAACCATTCCCCAAGGATGATAATGTGTCATTGCGTAAGGATAAGCACTTTTAATATCAATAACTTTAAACGGCTTTTTGATTATACCAGTTTCAAAGCATTGAACCCGTCCACCATAATAATATTTTTGCATTTCCTCATAGTAGAATTGAGAGGATTTAGGTCGTTTGATGCCACTCATTTTTGACCATATTTTCATTGAGGCGCTGGCTTGAGTTAAATTCATTCCGTATTCATTTATAAATTCGGAAACCATTTCGCCTAAATATACGCAATCGCTTTTAAGATAAGCGCGTATCTTTTCCATATTTTCCGGCTTTTCTCGTTCACCGGCTTCAAAAAGTGCGTAGTCGATTTTTTCTTTTTGATAAGCCGCGAGCGGAGCGGGAATAATATTGAAACTGTCTCTAAATTCGCAGTTTCCAATTTTGAATTTTGCGAGGCGACCGGCAATTACCGTTAGAGGTTCCCAATAACTGATATTTTTTAGGATAAAATGCCAGTCAAATTTGCCGCCGTTATGTGCGTAGCAGATCATTTCTTGATCGGATACAAATTCGATAAACTGTTCGGTTTTTTCAAATTCTTCATATTCTTTTGTATCGGGGCAATACCAGCCCCAAATAAAAGGTTCTGGAACGCGACCACGCTTAAAGGGATCGGTTTCGCTGTCAGCAACAGAAATTAGGCGGCGCTTAGTCACGGCTTTTCTCCATAGCGGAGTTTCCAATTACGGCGAGTTTTTGCTTTATCGGATTTGATCTTTTGTTTGTGCTTTTCATATTGCTTGCGATATTCGGTGAAATCAGCTTGATTATGATATTCAAATGTGACCAATCCAAATAGCCAATTTCCCCAAAAATTGTTTTCTTCCGGGTTGGCATATTTAGCCATAAGGTCCATTGTCTTTTTAGCGATTAGTGAACGAGAAATACCGCCATTGAAAAGGTATTTACCTGCCATGATTATAAATTGATCGGCTTCCGGGTTATCCGCAATAGCGCGTTCAATCTCGCGCTTTGGATTTTTAGCGAGTAAAGGTAAATCGAAAAAGATAACGCTTTCGGTTCCGAATTTCGTTCTGATTTTCATTTTGTCGCCTTTGAAAATTAGGCGCGCTTTTGGATCGGCAACAGGAACAAATGCGACATCGAATTTAGGCGCGCCTTTCTCATGACGAGAATAAGCTTGTGCTTGCGCTAAATGCTTTTTGTTTCTGGAGCGAAAAACCTTAACAGGACGAGTTGTTAATTCCTGATATTCTGTGAAGGCTCTATTGATATAACCTGCCTGTTGAGGCGAAATATCTTTGCGTAAATCTATATCACGCATCTTGCTCATAAAAGGGCGCAATTCTTTAACTTTTTCTTTAATTGCCTTTTGAGCTAATTTCGATTTTTTGGATTGCTTTGTTCGCGGATTGCGATTAGGTTTCTTAACCAATTCGTCCCCCTATGTCCAAGGTCATCGGCTTAGGGGATATGGCAGGAAAAAGCAAGGGGAAATTTTTTAGCCGAAAAATTTTTGCCAGAAATTTTTGCGATTAAAATTGGAGTAAATTATATGCCTATTAAAACTCTTAGAGAAATTGTTGATGTGGATATTAGCCATGTAAGTATGGGTGCCGATCCACAAGCGGTTTTTCCTGATTGGTTTGGCAGTAAAGTAATTGGTCCTATTATTGGCGGTTCTGATGCTATGGCTATTGGGGCGATAGCAACGCTAGACCAAATGTCATCATCTAATGATTATTCTATTCAGAATTATCGTTGTTATTATTACGATCAATTTTTGGATACAACTATTATTAAAGACATTTCTAATATTGCTCTCGCCCCGCTTCCGAATGCTTATGAAAGTGTTTCATGTAAATATGGATTTGGATGCTTTGAAGGAAAAGATATTATTGCTGGGATTTATATAGGGTTTAAAAATCCCGGCTATGATGTTGGTATTTTTCGCGTAGAAGATGGTGCTATTGTTTTTAATCAGGTCCAAATTGATATGGCCGGAGTTGAAAACCTGCACGGTGGGGTTCAAATGGACCTTTACCTTGATAACGGCACAACGGATGCGTTTGTAATAGTTAGGACGGGTGTTGATACCTCTGATTTTTATACCATTAGCACAACAGGATTTAGTGTTTCTCCTGCGGAGGCATTAAATGCAGGTATAAATTTTAATAGCGTGTCTTTTATTTCGGTTTCTGGAGGTTCGCCTTATATAGTTTATGGCGAGGGCGGGCAATTGTGGCAATATACGGGTGCAGCAGAAGCATATGATTTTCAGACGCCAAATGGTGAAATCCTTTTGCTAGATGGTGATTATGGCGGAATTGCTAATACGCCGGTAACAATTAAAAATAGCACAATTATTCCGGCCTATCTCGATGGAGAATATGGACTTATTGTGGAATATGAATTTGAGAACTTCGATTTTTACAGAATTGGCACAGAAAACTATCCAATGATGTTTGCGGATGGTATTCAAGATGGTCCTCCACCTTGGACCCTTAGAAATATTTTCTGTGGTAAATATCCGGCATAATTGGAGGTTAAAATGGATTTTGGTTTTCTTGTTACCGCTGCCCCTCCGGGGCCATCTAATGATGAACCTCTAATTGCCGTTCGTGCAAACCAATCCGAATTGGGTTGCTGGTCGCTTGGCTATACTCCAGCATTGACGCGAACGCTTACGCTTTCGGGAGATTTTTCTGTTAATGGAAATGTGGCGGTAAATCTCCGCGAGTTGATTGATAATCGTCGCATTGATGCTTGTCGTTCAATTTATATGTATAATGACAGCGCATTTCCTGTAACGATTACAAATGAGCCTTCCGGGCAAATTGTGCAAATTCCCGCAATGTCATTTGGGTTTGTTCCGATCCTCGCGCACAATCAGGAAGAAATTACTATTACAGGTGATGTTAGCCTAGGGGTTGCGCGCGTTATTCTTACCAATGTAGTTATGCCAATGGAATTTGGCACAATCGCCGGAGCGTAATATGTCTGGAATGATGCTAAAAATGGTGGCAGATTTTCTAAAGGTTGAGCCGGAAGAAATTTTGCAAAAGATTGAAACGGTAGAGAGTAGTATTAGGGAAGGCGTGGAATTGCTTTCGAGTATTGATAGCAGAATTAAAGCTATTGAAAGTCATCTAGGAATTGAAAGGGAAGAAAATGCCGAAATCGAAGAAAGCTGAAAATGAAGAAATTGAAAAAGAAGATGATGAACAAATTGAAGATGAAAACGATGAAAAATCCGACAATGATGAAACAGATGATGAAAACATTGAAGAAGAAATAAAGGAAGAAATTGAGGAAGCATTAGAAGATATTGGTGACGCTCTGGACGATGCCGAAACTCCAGAAGATTTGGAAGATATTAAAAGCGATATTGAAAGGCTAAAAGAATGGCTAACGGAACAACTAAGCGCAGAACTCTCCCCGCTCTTAAAAGCACTGGAAAAAGTCGAGAAAAGGCTAAAGGCGCTGGAGCCGGGGAAGAAAAGCTTGTCGGAAATGGAGACGAAACCGAAAGCGGAAAATCCAAAAGCATCGGAACAGAAAGCGCTGGAGGAAAAGCCGGAGCCGAAACCAAGCGAGAAACCGCGACGGCAGATAACGCGCCTGTAAATCCAACTAGCCTAACTCCCGATGATAATTATGAACGGGACGAAAATGGTAATATTGTTTATAAGGCGGATGGAACGCCTAGAAAAAAGCGCGGCAGAAAGCCGGGGCAAACCGCGAGCGTAGTTTCGACCACTAATAAGGTTCCAAAGCGCGGCGATAAGACTGGAATGGCGGTTGAAATGTTGGCCGCACAATTTCAGATTTTAAATACCGGCATTGCTTTTCTTACTAAGTTTGATGACTTTAAACTTGAGGATAGCGAGGCAATGCAAATGGCGAACGCAACCGCTAATGTAATGGAGCAATTCGACTACACTCCAGACCCAAAGGTTGCTGCGGTTTTGGGCCTTGTAACTACAACTAGCATGATTTATGGACCGCGCCTTTATCTCTATCGTTCGCACACAAAGAAAATTGCGGAGCAAAAGAAAGAGAAAAAGATTGAAGCGGCAGACGAGGCAGTTTCACAAACTACCTCACAAGGAATGTCTCTAGGAATGTCTGGGTAAATTTATGGCTGACTTGCCTAAATCAGATGAACGAACAGTAATTATTGGGGCAACCGGTTCCGGCAAAACTAATTTCGGAACTTGGTTGCTTCATACGCGCGATTGGTGGCGGCGAGTTTGGTTTGTGCTCGATTTTAAGGGCGAAAAATTATTCGGTGAATTGGAACTAATTCCTTGGCGCTTTGGTGATCCTTGGCCGGAAAATCCCGGTCTTTATTGGGTTCGGATTTTGCCGGGTGAGGAGGAATTAGTTTCTCAATTTTTTCTCGCTTGTTACAACAACGAAAATGTGGGCGTATATATTGATGAAGGATATATGCTCCCTTATCAAGATAAGTGGGTAAGAGCATGTCTAACACAAGGTCGCTCTAAAAACATCGAATTAATTTGTCTTACTCAAAGGCCAGTTAAAATTGATGTGTTCTTTTTTAGTGAGGCAAGTTATTTTGGTGTTTTTAATCTTAGAGTAAAAGAGGATAAAAAACGCGTCAGCGAATATATGGATGGCCTAGAAATTAAGCGCTTGCCTCAATATTATTGTTTGTGGTATGATGTTGCACATGACGAAAGCACGATATTTGAGCCCGTTCCAGCGCCCGATGAAATAATTAAATTGTTTCGCGAAGATTTGGAGGAATTAGAACAACTAGAAGAAAGTGGAGCAATTGAGGACGAAAAGGATAAGGTTATTGTATTATGAATGAAACTGCAATCTCATGGACTGTATCTAATTGGATTACTGTTTTTCTAATGGTATTTCTTGGAACAGTCATTATCGGCGCAATCGCATCGGCTATTAGTCAAGTGCGTAGCAAGAGCGAAGCTTAGTCATGATTAATTGGCGCATCGCTAAAAACCCGCTTAATTGGCTTATCGTATTGCTGATGTTTTATATTGGTTTTTACGGTGTCAATATTGTTAGTGAATATGTGAAAAAGGAAACTATCTAATGGCGACTACTTCCCCAGCGCAGCAGGCTCTCGCTATGCAGCAGCAGAACCGTTATGCGCGCGATCTTGTTGTTGGTAATAGTGTAAAGATGACGCAGCAAATCGTGTCACGCTCTATTAATCCTTCGCAGGAAAAGGTTATTTCTCTAGGCGCAAATACTATTCGTAATGCTGGCCTTTTGCTTGGCTTCATTATTGAAGTTGAGGGCACCGTTCTTAATGGTGCTACGGAAGCTACTCTTGCGCCGTTCGGCACTTCCAATCTGATTAAGGAAGTGCGCTTTGATGACCTTTCGAATTATACTCGTATTCAGACGAGTGGGCGTCATCTTTCGATGCTGAATAGTGTTCGGCAGGGCTATGGCTATGGCGGCGCATATGCGCCTAATCTCCCAATGGGCTATGGCAATAATTATGATGTATTTAGCGGCCCTGCAACTATTGCGGCAGCGGCTAATGCCGATCTTCGCCATATGTATTACCTTCCTGTTGCATATGGTGAGGACGATCTACGCGGCGCTATTTACATGGCGACTGTTTCGGGTGTTTCTAATCTTCAGATTACGCTCAATGACAGTCCGTTTACTGGCGCGGGTAATCCGGTTGACAAGGTTTATACTGGCGCGGCGGATGGCGCTTGGGACGGTAATGTTACGGTTACTGTCTATCAGGTCTATTTGGATCAAATTCCGCGCGATCCTAATACGGGAACGCCTATTCTTCCTCTTATTGATCTTGATACGGTCTATGACCTTAAGGAAACCACTTTTTCCGGTATGACGCCGGGACAGGATTTCCCGATGGCGTATTCTAATTTCCGGGCATTTCTTTCTACTATTGTTATTTTTGATAATAATGGAACGCTTAACCCCGGAACCGATGTGAATTATTTCTCGCTCGCATCGGCTAACTTTACGAATATCGAAAAGGTTAGTCCCCGTATTTCTGCGCTGCGAACGCGACAGGTTCTCATGTCCGATTTGCCGGATGGAACTTATCTGCTCGACAGTCGAAAGACGCCAATTAATACTATCAATTTTGGCAATATGGAATTGAACCTCAATGCGATTACTGCTCCGGCAGGTGCGCGTTGTATTAATGGCTATGAAGCTTTCGCTCGCGTCGGCCAGCTTAAGGGCGCTTCCTCGCTCGCTGCCGGGTAATGAATATTGGGGCGGTGAAATATCCGCCCCAATTTTTCGGAGTTTAAAAATGACCGATTGCAATTTTTGTAATGCGGTAAGGGCTTGGGTTAAGAAACCATTTGACGAGGACGGCAATGTTCTGGATTGGTTTCTTTTCGTCGGGTTTATTGGTCTAGTGTCGTGGCTTTGGTCGCGTATTCTTGTAAGGATTACAGGACAATGAAAATTTTTGGTCTTTCTCTCACTACTATTGCAATTCTTGTTGCGGTATTTTGGGTCGGAACTCGTTTCCCGAACGCTTTTAACTTCGCAAAGGGCTAAAATGTCTCAATCCACCAAACTTTTTCTTACGCTGTCATTTCTGTTTGTTGTTTATACAACGCTGAATGGCAATCTTGAAAAGTATCTAGGGATTATCTTTAAGTAATGGCTTGGGGTTTTATCCTTATTGGTGGATTGTTCGCGATTGCTTCGCTTCGCGGAACGCACGATGATTTGTGGAAATTACTCAAAGATGATTTTACCGGCGAAGGAAATTTCATTTATTGGGTAATGGCTATCGTGTTCCTTGTTGCTCTAGGATCATTTAGAACAATTCGTCCTGTAACCGATGCCTTTTTAGGTCTTGTTATTCTCATTATTGTTATCGTGCCCTATCGGGACGGTAAAGATTTGTTTGGCGAATTTTTGAGCCAAGTTAAAAAAGGAACTTCATAAATGGACCGTCTTACGGAAAGTGTCGTTACGATTGCCGTCGCAATCATTGGGCTGGCAACTCTTGCCGTTCTAGTTTCTCGTAATGCTAATACCGCCGGTGTTATTAATAGCGCTGGCCGCGCATTTGGTGGATCGCTGGCAACGGCAATCTCGCCAGTTACGGGCGGTAATTCTATGCCGAATTTTTCTGGCCTTGGTGGCTTTTAAGGAAAATATCATGGGTATTTGGGCCTCTCTATGTGCCAGCATTGGCGGAAAATATAGGTATCGTGCCGGGCCTAATACTCTCGGCATCGGCGTCGAAAATCTGGCGCTAGAGCAACCGGGACGAACTGTTGACGCGGATTTCTATTCGCCTCGCTATAATGTTCGCGGAACTCTAGCGCCTCTTGCTCCCGGTTATGTGCAGCTAGAGCCATTTGTTCCCGACAATAGCCTTCGCGGAAACGGCGTTTATTTGTCGGGAGATTTTGCTTTGACTGGTCTTATGACGGAAAACAACAATGGCTAAATTTAACCTCAAGGTTTTTAAGCAAGGGAAAACTCTTTATTGGGTAATTGGTGCCGTTGTTCTTTTTGTCATCTTTTACCTGATGCTAAATCGCGGCGGTAGTTCTGCAACTGGTGGAACTACTGTTGTGCAGAGTGGTCCTAGCGAAGCAATGCAAATTGCTGGAATGCAACAAGCTGCCGCTATTCAAACTGCTCAAATGCAATACAATCTAGGAGCGGCGCAAATTGCCGCCGATAGAGAAGCGGCAAATTTGGCAGGTCAAATTGCACTAGCGCAGCTTACCAGCGGCGAAAATGTGGCGCTGCAACAGCTAGAGTTTGAAAAAGCTTTGGGTGAAGCGAATATTGCCGCGAATTTGCAGCTTAGTGAAATGACGCAAGCATATTCGCTTGAGAGTGCCCGCGTGGCGGCGGAAACGCAGCTTGATTTGCGCGCGCTTGATGTTGGGCTTCTAGAAAAGCAAATGGAAACTCAAGCATGGATGTTCGCGAAACAGTCAGACAATTTGATTGCACAAAGTATCATTGCACAGATTGGTAATTTGAAAAAAGGTGATCGCGATAACGCGCTTATTAGTTTGGCACTTGGCGCGCCATCTAGTCACGGTTCTGTGACCGGGCCGTCTGTTCGTCCCGGCCTGTTACCTAGCGGCAATCCTACAGCTTAATAAGAAAGGAAATAATTATGTCTCTACTTAAGTTTCTTACGCGCCACGCGGATGACCTTGTTGATATTGTAGAGGCCATCGAAAGTATTGCGCGAATGTTGCCTCTAGGTCGGGAGGACAAAAAGAATATCACTAAAAAGCTCGACAAAGTTAAAAAGGCAAGCGAGAGTGTAAAGCGTCAAGCTAAAAATGCTAAAGAAATTAAGGTTGACGAAAAGTCTATTGAAAAAGCTGTAGAGGCTGCACTTCCAAAAATTATTGATAAGGTAGGCGATAAGGTCTTTGCTCTTTCGAATGAAAAGAAAGAAAACAGCTAATGGATAAAAACCAAAAGAATGTTGCTATGATCGCGGGCGCTTTGGCGCTCGCGGTTATTGTTGTTTGGTTTCTAACTAGAAAGCAAGCGCCCGCAACAGTTATTCAGGAAGATAGCGGTGGAATGAGTTTTAATATTCCAGAGGTCGCGCCTATTGTTCTAAACGGCGGCGATCCTAGGCTAGTATATACTCCCGGTTCAACTAGCGGTGACGCGGAGTTTACTTTGCCGGGTTGGAATATGCCTCATATTCCTTCACGCGAAACTAATACACTACCACCGAATAATTCCCCTAATAATTGGGATAATACCGGCGGTAATTGTTGTTGCGGCGGCGATGCTTATACTATTGTTGATGAACCGCGACCGATGGCATGGACTAGAGGCTAATGCCGAATTTCATTTTTCCGGTAATCTCGCCGGATGCTCAAGTATCTAGCGGCATTGGTCCGCGCTGGGGACGGCAGCATTCAGGGCTAGATATTGCAGCGCCTACCGGGTCACCTATTGTCGCGCCTATTGATCTAACCATTACGCGCGCAGATATTGGCTCTACTGGCGGTTACGGTAATGTTGTTTATGGCGTAGATAATCAGGGCAATCAATATCGCTTTGGGCATATGCAAGATATTCATGTTCAAGAGGGCATGACAGTTGGTGCAGGTTTTCAGCTTGGAACAGTTGGGAGCACTGGCCGGTCTACTGGTCCGCATCTGCATTATGAGGTTAGAGATAGTAAAGGCAATCTATTGGCTGATGCAACTAACGCTGTAGTCAGCGAGGGGAAAAAGCTTCTACAAAATGAAGCTAACAAACTCGTAAATGCCGGTAAAAGTCTCGCATCATCAGCAGCAAAATGCGGTTTCAATCCTGCGTGTATGCTAGGAAATGCAGCTAAAGACGCTGTTCTAGGCGATGGTGATGATTGCGGCCCGCTAGACTTTATTTGCAAGCTTCGCAAATGGCTTGAAAGTGTTGATTTCATAGAGCGAACTGCATTGTTTCTCATTGCTGGTTTGTTTATAGTCGGCGGCGTTGTATTCCTCGCTAAAGGATATGTTACTGGTGATTTGATAAAGAAAGTGGGGGCAAAATGAGACTTTCACCACATTTCACTTTAGACGAATTTACCGTAACTAATACTGGTAAAAATAACAATCCAACTCTTGAACATCTAAATAATCTTAAACATACTGCGCTAGGATTTGAGTTTGCGCGCGTAATTCTTGGCAGACCAATTATTCTTACAAGTGGTTATAGATCGCGCGAAGTAAATTATGCAGTTGGTGGTGTATCTAATTCCGCTCATTCGTTGGGATATGCTGGTGACTTTAGGGGCACTAAAGATGAAGCAAGAAAGCTTGTTGATGGTGGTCTAGTATTTGACCAGCTTATTCTTGAGCGTAATGATACTATCATTCATCTGTCATTTGATCCTCGATATAGAATGGAAATATTTAGACAACCGGGAGGCCCCGGTTCCACTTTTTATCGTGGTCTTGATTAACAGGGTGAAATAATGACTAGAACTATTACTGAATTTGAAAAGAGGCTTGAAGCGGTGGAAGCTAAACAGATTGAACTAGCGCAAGAGTTTGAAGTGTTCAAAAACGGTATCAATGAAAAACTTGATACAATAACTGTTTTTGTCACTGGTGCTAATACTGTTTTCGGTCTTGCCCGTAAGCATTGGTCTAAAATTATTGTGTTTGGTGCGGGTCTTATGACAGCGGCAGGCGTCGGTAATCCTAAAGTGAATGCGTTCCTTACAACTTTCTTTGGAGGCTAATATATGTCTATTGGGAGTGCGCTTAGGAAGCGGGGCAAGAAAGAGATTAAAGGCTTATTCGGCGGCAGAAAGAAAGCTGCACCTAAAGTTAGTAAGCTAAAACCGCTCCCAAAAGTTACCGCTTCCAAGCGCGCTAAAGCGCTCAAGAAAAGAAAATCTGTATTGGCCGAGAAACCAAAGAAAGCTGGAAGTCTTTCGGGATCAATGATTGCTCGCGGATCGAAAGCAAAAATCAGGTCTATATAATGAAAAAGAAAAAGACAAAACCAAAGCGCAAGGTCGCGACACTTTCCAAGCACTTTATACGAAAAGGGCGAGAGGCCAGAATTAGGCGCAATATTCTCCCTGTTTAAATTCCACCGTGCCTTTCCGGTGGATACCGGGGCAGTTATTTTCGGCGGTGATTGTTCCCGGTAAGGGGCCTAGAGGTGGGCGCGCTCTAGGCCCCTTTTTCTATGTCAAAATAATTTTGATAGATTTCTATGCGATTTTTGTTGACAGCTATTTTCTGTGTGGTAAAAAGGGCCATCAACAGCGAAGGGGAAATTCGATGCAACATATTATTACACTCGATAACGCGAAGGCTTATGCCACCGAAAAGAACCTTATGAAAAAGGTTCAGGAAATTTATCCGCGCGGACCCGAATACGCCGACAGCGTTATTATCTGTCGCAATGCGGAAGGAAAATGGACCGCTATTTTTGTGATGGATAAAAATGTCGGCGGATATGTTGGTCACTATTCGCAACATGGGTTTANNGTCGGTGTGATAACGATTTGTTTACCCCTCCCGATTACAAGGGAGGGGTAACAAGCGAAGGGGAATTAAAATGTTTGATCGTCATATGATCGTAGTTGAATTTGCAACTGTTGCTCCATTTATTTGCTTTCGCAACACAACCGAAAGCGCTATAGACAAAGCCGATGAGTGCAAATTGAAATTTGCGGAACATGCCACAAGGATTTCAATTCATTGCATTCGCACATATCCTTTAAGTGAAACTATGCAAGTGATCGCGGAAAATGTTGTTTGGGAGAAAGGCGAATGATCCAACGCGTTCCATTAACCGCGCAGACGATACAAGAATATCGTCGTGAGCGTGACCGTCAAAAGATCAAATCCATGTATCGTAATGGTAGATTGAAAAACCTTTTCACAAGGAATTTGATGAAATGATAGTTTATATCCGTCTTTATCAAAAGATAAATGACAGTGAGGTAACGCGGTATATTGGTATTATTAAAGAATTTGACAGTATCAAAGCTGCGTTAAGCTATGTTCTTGACTATTATGTTCTAGATGATATTCTTAAAATATCAATCGGGGAAGTCGAGAAAGAGGAATGATGAAACAGCAGCAGCTTTACCCTTGCGGGAAATGTAATAAGTTTTACCCTAGCAAGTATTCACGCAAGCAACACGAGAAATATTGCAAAGGAACCAATCATGTTAGAGAAACTGGAAAAGGAACGACCGTTGCTAACTGATATTAAATATGCTCTTTTGAGTGCGCTTGGCTTGATAATTATCGCCTACGCGGCACATGGAATTGAGCATGTGCATTTTGAGGAAAGCTGCATTGATCGCTTGATTAATCCGCTTACGGGGAATTGAGATGGATAATCCAATAATGATAGGAGATTTGGCTTTTTCTTCATGCCAAGTTGATGAAATTCGTGATGGTATTATTAAATTGCGCGATGTGGCCTTAGAAAATACGCAAATGGAATGGGCAGTTCTTTTGTCGCATACTGTTGCTATTCTTGCTCTAGTCGTAAAGGATATGAATAATGTGGGTGATCCTAGTAAAATGGCCTAACGGCTCATTGCAAGCTTGCAGCAAAGTCTTTGAAGATAAAGAGCGCGCAGATAATGAAGCTGAATATAAAGCCAAGGTTGCTGATATGCATGGGGTAAGATACTTGACAGTCTATGTTGGTGAGCATAGCGATCTAGAGAGAAGCGATAGAGGTTACACTAGCGATGGCCTCTCAACAGTCTAAGCACTACGATAACGGTTTTGCTAGTGGAGTAAGCTATACCGAAAACCGCCTTCACTATCCCGAACCGGATGACAAGGAAGGCGAA
>JACYYJ010042167.1_pt2 | contig 13334 bp, 14 predicted proteins | sample 8236861 | NCBI WGS metagenome assembly JACYYJ01 (sample SAMN14103086, study PRJNA606662) | landfill metagenome | isolation source: landfill solid waste | place: India:New Delhi, Okhla landfill site | collected 2017-11-05
GGCATCGGCCGCACCGGCACGGCGTCGGCAGGAGGCACGTCGGGCATGGTGACCTCGGCGTCGGACCACGTGGGGCGGCGGAGGCCGGTCACGACGGTCGCCGTGGTGGTCACCGTCCCGTCCTGCGCGAGCGCGACGGTCCAGTGCTGGGTGGAGCGGTTGGTGCGGACCGGGGTGGCGGTGACCTCGAACGTCCCGTCGGCCACCGGAGCGGCGTAGTTGACCGTGAGCGAGAGGAGCTCTCCGAGCAGCCGGGAGTCATCGAGTACCGCCCGCACGACAACGGCCGCCGTGATACCGCCGAAGGGACCCACCATGTTGGCGTACGCGGGATGGGTGCGTCCGCTGTAGACACCCTCGGCCGCTGGATCCAGTGCGACGGCGTCGTCGAACGGATGGACCTCCGCGGAGTGGGCGGCTTCGGTCATGGGTTCCCCTTCGGTGGCGATCCGATGGTTCGGTATGACAACATACATAGCCGCGGCGATCACGCGCTCCAGGAGGTAACGCATGGCACAGCGGACGCCCCGGACGGCAGGACCGAAAACGGCGATGACCGCCAGTGCCGTGGCTCTGCTGCGGGAGCGAGGAGTGGCCGGGACCTCGTTCGCCGACGTCCTCGCCCACAGCGGCGCTCCGCGCGGCTCGGTGTACCACCACTTCCCCGGAGGTAAGGCGCAGTTGGTCGAGGAGGCGACGCGCGCGGCGTCCGGCGAGCTGACGGCCGGGATCACCCGCCTGCTACGTGACCACGGCACGGTGTCCGCGCTGCGCGCGGTGGCGGACCTGTGGCGGCGGGACCTCGCGCGCAGCGACTACGCGGCGGGTTGCCCGGTGGCCGCGTCGGCGCTCGGCCCGGTGCCCGGGGCCAGGGACGCCGCCGGAGCGGCCCTGCGGGGCTGGGAGTCAGCCGTCGCGGAGTCGCTGCGCCGGGAGGGTGTGCCACCGGAACGGGCGGGAACGCTCGGAACACTCGTGGTGAGCGCGTTGGAGGGCGCGCTCGTGTTGGCCAGGGCGCAACGCAGTGCCGCACCCCTCGACGCGGTGGTGACCGAACTGGAGATCACCTGCGGCGCCGCCGTCGACGCCTCTCGGACATGACGTGCGCCTACCGCGGAAGTTTCCACGGCGGCGTCCACCCGAGCCGCCTGCACACCGCGTCGAGATCGGGATCGGTGAGCGTACGCGGATCGGAGACACCCGTGAGGCGGGGGCCGAGGATCTGGAGAACTCCGACCCTGCTGGCCGGATCGCCGATGTCCTTGCGAACCTCCAGCAGGAAGTCACCGTAGAGGCGGAACTGGAGGTCGGCGGGCGGGTTGTGCGGCAGCGCCTGCATGAGGCGCCCGTAGGCGGCCACGACACCGTCCGAACCGTACACGTTGATCCACCTGTCGAACCGGCGTTTGTGCTCCCGCTCCTCCTCGGTCGGCAGGTCGTCACTGGTGAACATGCGATCGAGCATGTCGACCAGCGGACCGTACATCGAGCGTTTGTCGTCGAGAATCCGCTCGTGGGCCGCGTCAGCACGCTGCACCCGTAGTTCGTGGCGGCGTGACGCCGTGGCGAAGACACCGGCGACGACGGCGGCCGTGACGGAGGCGACGGCGGCGATGACGGCGACCACGATGGCACTCATTACCGAAGCCAAGCACGAAACCGGTTCGTGCGGTCAGTGGCCGGTGGCATGATGCCCTGATGAATCCCCAGGATCCCAAGTCCGTTCTCCACCACTACCTCACGACAGCGCGTGAAGCTCTCGTGTGGAAGTTGGAGGGTCTGACCGAGTACGACGTCCGACGCCCGCTCACCCCCACCGGCACGAACCTGCTGGGCTTGCTCAAGCACCTCTCGGGCTGTGAGGTCACCTACTTCGCCTTCGTCTTCGACAGGCCGTTCGACGAGCACCTCCCGTGGCTGGCCGACGACGCCGAGGAGAACCTGGACATGTGGGCCACGGCCGAGGAATCCCGCGAGGACATCGTCGACCTGTACCGGCGGGCGTGCGCGCACTCGGACCGCACCATCGCCAGCCTCGACCTGGATTCGCCCGGCATCGTGCCGCACTGGCCCGCCGAACGTGCGCACACCACACTCCACGCCGTGCTGGTCCACATGATCGCCGAGACCCAGCGGCACGCGGGTCACGCCGACATCGTGCGCGAACTCGTCGACGGCGCGGCGGGCCTGCTCGAAGGAAAACTCAACCTGCCGAACGGCGACACGGACTGGTGGCGCGACCACCACGACAGGCTGGAGCGCGTCGCCCGTGAGGTGAGCGGACGCTCGTGACCCCGTGGACCCGCCCGAGCTCTCCCCTCCGCCGCTTCCGGCGTGCCACACTCGAAGCCGCAAGCACAAGGACGAGGTGAGGGCCACGGTGACGACGGACGACGAAGCCGACGAACTCGTGTTGGTGGGTCAAGGGCCGGTCGCCACCGTGTACGCCGGAGTGCGCGACGACGCGGGGTTCGCGCTCAAGATCTACCCCGGCGCGCTCGACCGCCGGACTCTCCGTGCGGTGCGCACCGAGCTCTCGACTCTGGCCTCACTTCGCGGCCACGCCCCCGTGCTCGTGGCCGACTCCGTCGAATCCCTGCCCGGAGGCCGGACGGGCCTGCGCATGGAGATGTGCGCGCAGTCGCTGGCCGAGTTAGTCGAGGGCGCGGGACGGCGGCCGGTGGACGAGGTGCTCACCATGGGTGAAACCCTCGTGGAGGCCCTTGCCGCCGCGCACGGCCGGGGCGTCGTGCACGGCGGTGTCTCCCCTGGCAACGTACTGTTCCGGGATTCCGATGCCGCCCTGCTCTCCGACTTCGGTACCACGCTGCGGCGCCGATTCGCCTCTGACACCTCCCCCCACGAGACGGCCGCACCGGAGACGCTGCGCGACGGCTCGCTGGACGAACGGTCCGATCTCTACGGACTCGGTGCGACGCTGTACTTCGCGTTGACCGGGCGCGCCCCACATCCGCGCTACCGCGGGGAACCGGACGACGCTTACGTGTTGCGTGTGCTGAGTGAGCCGGTGGCCGCGATCGACCGCCCCGACGCTCCTCCGGCACTCGCGGACCTGGTACTGCACCTGCTCGCGAAGAACCCCGCCGACCGCCCCGGCAGCGCAGCGGATGTCGGTGCCCGCCTGCGAGCGGTCCGCGCGGGCGCCGAGCGCCCGGTGTCACCACTGCTCCCCGACCTCGGTGAGCCCATCCTGGTGTCCGGCCCTCCGCGGCGGCGCCGTCGGCGACGGCTGGGGCCCGCCCCGGTCGTGGTGGGGCTGATGGCCGTGGCCATGCTCGTCGTCGGTGCCGTGCTGCTGCTCGCCTACCGACCACAGGACGTCGCTGTGCCACCCGCCCCGGCCGAGCTCCGGGGACCGGCAACGCCGTCGCCACCGCCGGCCCGCACGCCGCACGTGGAACTGGCCGAACCCATCGACCACGGCCACTACGTGGAACTGTCGTGGCACAGCGAAGCGCGACTCCACTATGCCGTGTTGATCGCCGTGGAGGGTGGTGGCCTCGACACCGTGTACGTACGCGACAGGACCAGCCACCGCGTCGAGGTAGATCCGGCGTTGGGGTACTGCTTCCGCGTCCACGGCACCGACGGTGCGCGGGTGTACGCCAGCGAGGTCCGGTCGCTCCGCGACGCCACCTGTTCCCTGTGACCGGCCAGGTGGGTCAGGGCGCCCGCAGTGTCCGGTGATCGAGCGCCGCGCGTAGCCGGGCCCGCCATCCTCTTCGGGCGAGTCCACGGCGGATCGTGCCGACTGCCCCCCACGCCCGTTCGGTGTCGGCACCACGGTGGGAACTCCGGTCCGACCACGCGGCGTGGTCGACCTGCGTGGCGAGGTCGCGCACGGCGGCCACCGTCGGCGGGTCGGCCACCGCGGTGGCCGCGTCAGCGACGTCCCGCGCGGTCATCGCCGGTGTCACGACGACACCGTGACCTCGCAACCGGTCGCGTGCCTCCGCCCACGCCGCGAGCACCCCCGCGGGTCCGGTCAGTCGTCGTCGCCTGCCCCTCCGCACCGCCTTCACCGCGGTGAGCCCGCCGAACCAACTCACCACCAGTCCCAACGGCACGGCGGTGGCCAGCCAGACCGGCAGGGTGCTCCCCGGGGGCCCGGGGTCGCCGTGCCGCTCCTCCTGCCTTTCGTGCTCCCTTCGCGGTGGCATCGGGCCGGGGCCGTGGTGTTCCACCACCTCACGCGCCTGTTCGGTCACCGCGCCCAGGCTGTCCCCCTTCGGGCCGTCCGCCAGGGCGGCGGCCCCGGTCGGGTCCAGCGGCACCCACCCGACACCCTCCACGGCGACCTCGGGCCAGGCCTCCACGTTGCTGTTGTGGACGGTGTACGACTCGGCCTGTTCCGGGACCCGGAATCCCACGACCAGTCTCGCCGGTATCCCGCGGATACGCGCCAACGCCACATAGGCGGCGGCGAACTGCTCACTGGTCCCACGTCGGCTCGACAGCAGGAACTCCTTCAGATGCGGCCAGGAATGCCCGGACGTCAGCTCGTCTCCGCCGGTGACGGTGTAGTTCTCGCGTAGGTAGCGCTCCAGCAGGACCGCGGTCCGGAACGTGGGTCGCCCCTCCCCCGCTGCTCGTTCCGCCAGCGCGGCCACCTCCGGCGGAACGTCGCCGATCGCGGCGAGCCCACCTTCGGCGTCCCCGTCGACGGCGGCGTCGGCCAGCACCTCGGCAGTGACCTCCGGATCCCACCACGTGAGGGTGTACTCGCGTGGGCTCGGACCTTCGGGCACGAGCAGGCTTCCGTGGCGTTCCTCGACCAGCGGCGCGGCACCCTCCACACGGGAGGGCCACGTGCGGCTGGGCAACCAGGGGCTGTCCAGGTGCAGCAACTCGACCCGGGTGGTTCGCCCACGCACGGTCACGTCGACCTCCGGGCCGGGCCGCAGCCCGGCACCGAGCCTGCGGTACCGGGTGCCGGGATGCCACGTGACACCGTCGAAGGTGTCCAGCACCACGAGAGGCCAGTGGCCCGCCACGTCACCGTGGAGCCGGAACAGCGGTTCGGCCGGGTCGGCCAACCGGGACGCCACGCGGTCGAGCGGACTCGCCACACTCACCTGAGCCAGCGGCACGGTCCAGTCGTCCCGCAGCGAGTAACGCGGACTCGGTGACGGCAGCACCACCGTCACCACGAGCATCGCGACCACTCCGACCGCACCGACGAGGACAGTGGCCGGAGCCCCACCGGCTCCCGCGCGGTCGGTGTCCTCCCGGCTCGCCAGTGCCAGGCAACCCGTCACGGTGACGTAGGCCAGCCCGGCCACCACCGCGGACCACCCCGACACGGCGACATAGGTCTGCGCGAGGACCAGAACCGCGAGGCTCGGCAGGAGCGCCGCGAACGACGCGGTCCGGTGCAGCAGCTCGATGCCGAGCACACCGGCGACCACGACGAGCAGGGGCACGAACAACACGAGTTCCGCATCGCCGCGGGCGGGCCACGTCGACTGCAACGCCTGTTGCCACGACAACGTGATCCCCTGCTGGAACGCCGCCAGGGTGTCCCCGGTGGGCACACCCGCCACGGTGGTCGGCCACAAGCAGGTCTCCACGACGGCGAGCAGGCCGCTCAGCAGGGTGAGTACCGGTCGCCACGGGGAGAGTGCGGGTCTTCGGCACAGCAACGCGGCGACGAGCACCGCCGAAGCGGGCACCCCGACAGGCGCCAACAGCGCCGGTAGTCCGAACACGGGTACGAACAGCAGTCCCGAGACGACGGCCGCGAGGACGACACACGCGGTCGCACCTGCCCTCGGTGTCATGCCACGAACTTGTTCCACCATCCGACCGCCTCGTTCGCCGTAGGAGCCCGCAGGACCGTCACACCGGAATCCACTGACACACCCGGCTCGTCGCCGAGCAGCAGGCAGATCGCCACCGGGGAACGTCGCGCGGGCACCCGCCAGGATTCGGGATCCGCCCGCACCGACGTCACGATCACCAGGACGTCCGAAGCGGAACGGGCCGCCGACACCGCCGGGACCACGGGATCGGCCCGCTCACCCTCCTGACGCACGACACACAGCTCGTCGAGCAGCATCCGCGTGGTCTCCTCGCCAGGCCCGGCGACGAGTTCCCGCCCGGCGGACGTGACCAACCGCGTGGGCTGCCCCGCCCGCCCGCAGGCGGTGAGCACCGACGCGGCGACGTCCACGGCGTCCTCGAACAGCTCCGGCGACAGCACGTCCGACCGGGTGTCCACCGCCACCGTCACCCTGGGCTGTCCCGGATCGACGAGGTCGCGGACCATCAACCGGCCCGTGCGCGCGGTCGCCTTCCAGTACAGGTGTCGCACCTCGTCGCCCGGCACGTACTCGCGCACGTCCCGCAGGTCCTCCACGCCCCGGAGCGCGCCGGGGGTTCCGGTGTGCCGCGCGTGGCGGAGCAGCCTGCCGGACAGCGGCCGGGCGGCCAGTCGACGTGGGTGGACCCACAGGGTCGCCGTCTCGCCCGCCGCCCACCGCCTGCTCGCCAGACCGAACGGGCCCACCCGATACAGGGTGAGCGGGCCGACGGCGTACTTGCCGCGCCGGGTCGTCGGCAACTCGTAGCGTCGGACCGCACTCTGCCCCGGCCGTAACGCCGAGGTCCGCAGCTCCTGCCGCGCGTGGGCGACACCGTCCGTGATGCGCAGCCCCTGTTGCCACCGGGCCGACGCGTTCGTCAACGACAGGCGCGCCAACGCCGGGCTGCCGCGCTCCACCCGCTCGGGAAACACGACCCTTCGCGCCTCCACCTTCGGCCTGCGGGCGGACAGCGCGAGTGCCGTGACCACCGACAGGAAACCCGCCGCGCCGAGTCCCCGTGGTAACGGATAACCGACCCACTGTCCGAACAGGAGCATCGCGACCGAGACGGCGAGCACCGCGGCTCCCCGGGCGGTGAGCCGCATCCTCACCGCCCGGGGCTCAGCGCCGGTGCGGGCGTCACCGCCAGAACCTCACGCACGACCTCCTCGGGGGCGTGCTGTCCCAGCTCCGCTTCGGCAGTGAGTACCAGCCGGTGCGCGAGGACGGGTACGGCCACGTCCTTGATGTCGTCGGGAGTGACGAAGGTACGGCCCTCCATGGCGGACAGCGCCTGTGCCGTCCGCACGAGCGCGATACTTCCGCGGGGGCTCGCGCCGTACCGCACGGCCTTGTGCTCGCGGGTCGCCGCGGCGAGCCGTGCGACGTACTCGACGACGGCCGGTTCGAGGTGGACCATGCGCACGTCCGCGATGACCTCACGCAACGTCTCGACGTCCACCACGGGCGACAGGTCGTCAGCGCTCACCCCCGCGCAGTCGCTCATGATGACCAGCACCTCGGTCTCCACGTCGGGATAGCCGACGGACAGCCGCATGAGGAACCGGTCGCGCTGCGCCTCCGGCAGCCGGTACGTGCCCTCCAGCTCGATCGGGTTCTGTGTCGCCAGCACCAGGAACGGCCGGGGCACCTCATGGGCGGTCCCGTCCACGGTGACACGCCGCTCCGCCATGACCTCCAGCAGCGCGGACTGGGTGCGGGGCATGCCCCGGTTGATCTCGTCGGCCACCACGACGTTGGCGAACACGGCTCCCGGGTGGAACGTGAACTCCTCGTCCTTCTGGTGGTAGACGGTCACGCCGGTGACGTCGCCGGGCAGCAGGTCCGGGGTGAACTGGATACGGCTCCAGCGGCCGTCGACGCTGCGGGCGAGACAGCGGGCGAGCGTCGTCTTGCCGAGGCCGGGAACGTCCTCGACGAGCAGGTGGCCCTCGGCGAGCAGCGCCGCGACGGAGAACCGCACCAGCTCCGGCTTGCCCCGGATCACGCCGCACACGTTGTCGACGATGAGCGTGGCGACCTCACCGGCTCGCGTTCCGCTCACTCCGCCTCCCACACGTACCTGTTGGATTCCCAGCGACCGTCCACGACGACCCACACCGTTTCGCCGACCCCCTCGTAGTGGAAGGCCTCGAAGCTCACGTAACCGTTCTCGTCGGTGGTCTGGGAGGAACCATCGTTTCTGTAGTAGGGATCGCTGGAGAAGGGCTCGATGTGGTACTCCGTGTTGGGCTCGAAGTTCCGGAGGACGACCCGCATCTTCGCACACTCGGGCACTTCACAGCCGGTGTAACCCTCCGTCGTCCCCCGCGTCACGGTGACCACCGGGGTGCGTTCCACGGTGACGCTGGTGGTCGCGGGAGCACTCCGGCCCTTACGGTTCTCGGCCGTCACGGTGATCGTGTAGGTGGTGTCGTAGTCCAGTCCGGTCAGGACTGTGGAACGGGCGCCGCCGGACACGGACTTCGAGCGCTGTGCCACCGACGGGGCGGACCACGTGACGTGGTAGGCCGTCACGCGAGCGCCGTTGGACTGCGCCGCGCCCCACCTGACCGTCACCGTGTCGTCGTCAGCCTGTGCCGACACACTCGGCGGCAGGCCCGGTGGTCCGGCCGGATCCGGCGGCGGATCGGGGTTCGGTCTCGGTTCGCCACCGCCCGAGCTTTCGTCGACACGGACGTCTCGGACGGCACCGGTCTCGTCGTCGGTGTTGGCCGACTCGCGTTCCGGAGTGTTCCGTTCCGGCGGCGGCACGGAGGTCTCCCGGCTCGTCCGCTCCTCGTCTCCCACCACGGCGACCGTGTCCACCGCGCCGTCGTGGTCGACGACGAGCACGTGCCTGCCCTGCGCACCTTCGACGTAGACGCGGCCGTCCTCGGCCATCGCGAGCCGGGGATCGCCGCGTTTCTCCGGCAGCCCGGCCTCGTGCAACGGGGTGCCGTCGGAGGCGTAGGTGAGCACGGCCTTGTGAGTCCGGTCGAGCATGACCACGGACTCGCCGCTGACCGCCGGGGGCGCGAAGTCGCCCTGCGGCAGGTCCACCGTCACCGGCGCCGACGGAGCACGCCGCGGATCGAGTTCGGCCGCGTCCACGAGGAACATGCGGGAGGCCTCCCCGTCGAGGATCGCGACCCGCCCGCCGGCGTCCCTCGGCGCGACCCTGGCCGTGTCCGGGATGTCGATGCGTGCGGGGACGGACGGTCCCAGCCCTTCGGCCGACACGGCCCGCAACGTGTCGTCGGTGGCGTCGACGAACACCGTCTGCGACCCCACCACGGTGAGGGCGCCCGAGTGCCCGTCCGGCGCCACGGCGGGACACGTGACCTGCCGCGCGTCCCGGGGCAGTCGGCACAGCACGCCCGCGTCGAGCCGGTGCACCCACAGCGTGCCGTCCGGCGTGGCGACCGGCTCGCCGAGCGGGCCCGGAACCGGAACCGTGGCGTGCTCGGGACCGAGGCGGACCACCATGCCCGCCTCTCGGTAGACCAGGTACGGGCCGCCGGGCGTCTCGACTGCGGCGGGTTGCTCGTCGGCGGGTGCCGGGACGGTCCGCTCGACGGTGAGTGTGGACTTGCCGAACTGGACGATGCGCGAACGTCCGACGACGTAACCGCTGGTCTCCCCGTGCACGACGCTGCTGCCCGGTTCGATGCCCGGCACCCGCATCCGCGCGTCGACCGTCTTGGCCTCGCCGTCGACGTGCACCACCAGGTCGGACTCGGGCTGGGCGACCCAGTGGCCGTCCTGCACGAACCGGAGCCCGGTCGCCGGTGCGACCACCGCCGTCACGGCCGCCACGACCGCGGCGACACAGGCGAGAACCACCGCGGCCAGCGGCGCTCGTCTGCGCAGGGCTCGGCCACGCCACGTCGACTGTAGCGTTGCGGTCACGCTGTGAGCATAGGAGATGCCGGCCATGATCGGATCAACTTTCCTGGGACCGCCCCGCCGGGACGTGTTTCGGGTCCCACTCGGGAAGGACCAGCTCGAAGATCGCACCGCCCGCCTCGGCGTTGTAGACCCGCAGCGAACCGTTGTGAGCCTGCGCCACCCAGCGAACGATGGCAAGGCCCAGACCACTGGAGCCGCCGGTGCTGGAGAACCGGTCGACGCGCTCCTCGACCACCTCCGGGTCGATGCCGGGTCCGTGGTCGGCGACGATGACCCGGCCACCCGCCACCGTCACGTGGACGATCGGATCGGCACCGGGCTGACGTCCGTACTTCAGAGCGTTGTCGACCAGGTTGCCCACCGCCCGCTGCACGAGCGCGGCGTCGGCGATCACGGTGGTCGGCGCCGTGGTCACCGTGATCGTCGCGGCCCCGGCTTCGGTCTCGTCCACCACCGTGGTCACCAACTGGTCCAGCCTCACCGGCACGGGGGTGATCTCCTCGACACCGGCCGCCAGCCGTGCCCGCGTCAACAGGTCGTCGATGATGCCTCCCATCCTGGCGGCGAGGTTCACCGTGCGAGACAGCAGTTCCTCCCGCTCCGCCGGGTTGCGCTGCGCCGACTCGGCGAGTGCACGCAACGCGGCCACCGGGGAACGCAGGTCGTGAGCCGTTTCGGCGAGCAGCAACTCCTGTTGCTCCAGTGCCGCGGCCGCGGGGCGGATCGCCCGGCCCGACAGCAGGTGGCCGCCGACTGCCACGGCTCCGAGGAGCAGGGCGCAGCCGCCCACCACGAAGAGCACCAGCCGGTCGTGTTCCTGGCTCATCGGGTCGGCGTCGACGGCCGCCACCACCGCCCCGATGTACTGCCCCGTGTCGTTCCGGAAGGGATCGGCGCCGACCCAGACCAACCCACCGTCGGGGCCGCGCACGGGAGCACGGAAGAAGGACCCGGTGAGCACGGCCTCCCTCGCCGCGCCGTTGAGCACGTCGAGATCGACCTCGACGCAGGATCGCTCACTGACGTGGCCGGGGAACTGTCCGGTGTCACCGGGCAACACGGCGAACTGCGGACACTGAGTGTTGATCTCGTCGTCGGAGATGAACGTGGTGATGAGGGTCCCGTCGTTCTGGAGCTGGAGCAGGCGCTTCACCGTGGAGGTGACGCGGTGCACCTCGGCATCGAGCCGTTCGTGGCCCCGCTCGGCGTTGCCGCGCACCAGCAACCACGCGAACAGCACGAGGCCGACGGCGTTGATGACGGTGAACAGCACGGTGAGCAGCCAGCGCAACCGGCGCAGCCGCGCGGCGGCCGAGGTGTTCACGCGGCCAGCCGGTAGCCGACACCGAACACGGTGAGCACCACGTCCGGTGGACCGAGCTTGCGCCGCAGCCGCCGCACCACCACGTCGACCACGTTGGACATCGGATCGGTGCTGCTGTCCCAGCAGTGCTCGATCAGCTCGGTGCGTGACACCGCCTTGCCCTGTCTGATCATGAGGTACTCCAGCACGGCGAACTCCTTGTCGCTCAGGGACAGCTCGACCCCCGCCCGCCGCACGCGGCGACGCGCGCAGTCCACCTCCAAATCGGCGTGCCGCAGCACGGACGGCCTCCCGCTGCCCGAACGCCGGCACAACACCAGCACCCGGGCCGTCAACTCGGCCATGGCGAACGGCTTGACGAGGTAGTCGTCGCCGCCGTGTTCGAAGCCCGCGACGCGGTCGGCGAGCGTGTCACGCGCGGTCAGGAACAGCACCGGCACGGTCCACCCGCTCCGCCTGCGGCGGAACACGTACTCGGTGGCGTCGCCGTCGGGCAGCATGCGGTCGAACACGACACAGTGGTGTCCGGTGGTGGCCAGTGCGGCGTCGGCGGCGGCGAGATCGTCCGCGGTGTCGACCACCAGCCCGTGGCCTCCCAGTTCGGCGGTGACGGCCACACGCACGTTCTCGTCGTCCTCGACCACGAGAACCCGCCAGGTGAGCACGTGTGTCATCGAATCCTCATGTTCGACCCCGCATCGTGTCGGCATCCGGGTCACCTCCAGGCCGCTTCCGCGGCAGCCTAGCGCGGGGATCCGGACGAGACCGCAGGTTCGGCCCGGCTGGCAGCAAACTGCCTCGCCGTGGGAAAGGGAGAGGGAGGCTTCCGATGTCCAGCCCGACACTGTCCACACCGTCACCGTCCACCCGGGGGCCGTCCGCTCCCAGGCTGACCCGCATGGCGGTCGTGCCCCCCGTGTCCGTGGCTGGCGCCGTACGCGACCGCGTCGACGTGGCACTCGCACACGCCGCACGCGAGATCTGTGTGAGTGTGTCGCCGGAGGCGGCGAGCGGACGGCTCGCCCGGCCGCGTCAGATCCACTCCGCGAACCTTCGGCGCGGGGTCCGGTACCGGGTGCTGCTGCCGGAGCGGACGCTGACGAGCATCGAGGGCCGCAGGCTCGCCGGGGCATGGGCGTGCGACGGCGTCGAGCTGCGCACCGCGCCGGAGGTTCCGCTGTCCGCACTGTTGATCGACGGCACCGCTGCCGTGCTTCCCGGAACAGGCGGCGAGTCCGCGAGTGGCGCGACCCTGTTCACGTTGCCGAGCGTCGTGGGCACCACCGTCGAGCTGTTCGAGCGAGTGTGGGCGTCCACCGCCCCGCTGAGGCGGGCCGGGACCGAGGCCGGGGAGCTCACGATGCGGGAACACGAGATCCTGGTCCTGCTGGCCGCAGGCCGCACCGATGAGTCCGTGGCGGCGTTGCTGGGCGTCTCCGTGAGGACGGTGCGGCGCCTCGTCGCGGGCCTGATGGAGCAGCTCGGGGCCCGCAGCCGCTTCGAGGCCGGGGTCAAGGCGGCGCGTCGGGGCTGGTTCGGTTCGTGACCGGAAGCCACACCAACCGCTACCGTCTGTGTCCGTGCGTGTACTGGTCATCGAGGACGACGAGAACCTGCGGGTGGCTCTGGAGAGCGCCCTGCGCGGTGACGGGTTCGCGGTCGACGTCGCCGGGAGCATCGCCGCCGCCGACGAGGCGGTGAGCGTCAACGCCTACGACTGCGCGGTCTTCGACCGGATGCTGCCCGACGGTGACGCGCTCGGCTACGTGGCGGAGCGCAGCCGGCGGGGATGGTCGGTACCGGTGCTGTTCCTGACCGCGCGGGACGCGGTGAGCGATCGTGTCGACGGCCTGACGTGGGGCGACGACTACCTGGTCAAGCCGTTCGCGATGGAGGAGCTGCTCGTGCGGGTGCGCAGCCTCTGCCGCCGGGTCGAGGCCCCCGCGTCGGCACCGCTGCGGCTGCTCGATATCGAGTTGGACCCGGAACGGCACGAGGCCAGGCGGGGCGGAGTGCCGCTGTCGCTCACACCGAGGGAGTTCGTGGTGCTGCAGCGGCTGCTCGCCGCGGACGGCCGGCTCGTGCCGCGGCGAGAGCTGGTCGCGGCGGCCTGGGACGAGCTCGTGTCGCCCTCCTCGAACGTGCTGGACGTGGTCATTCGTCAGCTCCGCCGCAAACTCGGGCCACCCGACGTGGTCCAGACCGTGCGGGGATCGGGCTACTACCTCGGGACGGCCCGCGCCGGGTGATCACGGTCCGGCGGGTGTGACCAG
>JACYYJ010049259.1_pt2 | contig 13327 bp, 10 predicted proteins | sample 8236861 | NCBI WGS metagenome assembly JACYYJ01 (sample SAMN14103086, study PRJNA606662) | landfill metagenome | isolation source: landfill solid waste | place: India:New Delhi, Okhla landfill site | collected 2017-11-05
TCGCGGACCAGGTCCCAGCGGGATCCGACCGCCCCCGCCTTGACGTCCCGGGCCCCGTAGACCAGGCGGTCCACGCGTGAGAGCACCGTGGCGCCGGCGCACATCACACAGGGCTCCAGGGTGACCACCAGGGAACATCCGGACAGTCGCCACTCGCCGCGACGTTCGGCGGCCGCGCGCAACGCCAGCACCTCGGCGTGTCCGGTCGGGTCCCCGGTGGCCTCGCGTTCGTTGTGCCCTCGCCCGAGGATCGCCCCATCGGGCCCCAGCACGACGGCTCCGACCGGAACGTCGCCGGTCCTCAGGGCCAGCTCGGCCTCGGCCAGAGCCTCGCGCATCGCCTCGTCCGCGGCCTCACGGTCGAGTTCGGGCAGGCCGCTCACCCGATCACAGCCGCATCGTGTCGAGGAGGTCGGCGAAACCGGAGCGTTCCGCCACCACGGCGAGCACATCGCCGGGCAACACCCCTCCGCCGACGGAGAGGGAGCGCAGCTCCTCCCCGTCCACCCCCAGATCGCTCAACAGGTCGTCGTCGCCGTCCGGACGGGGGTCCGGGCGGGCCCCCGCGCTCTCGACCGGGGCCGGAGAGCCCAGCCCACCGGCCTCGGACAGCATCCCGGCCACCGGATGGTCGTGGACGACCCGTTCGTCGGAGAGGTAGACCCTCGGATCCGACCCCGTCTCGTCCACTCTGACGACGGCGAACCACTCGTCGTCCGCCTCGATCAGGAGCAGGGCCATGTCACTGCCCGACTCCGTCCCGAAGTCCAACATGAGGTCGGTGATGTCGTCGATGGCATCCACATCGGCGAGATCGACCTCGGTTCCCCGCCACGTCCCGCCATCGGGAGCGAAGACCGCTGCGAAGGTCGACACCGCGCACCCTCCCGTCTCTCCAGGTCGCTTCCGAGGCGTCCTTACCCCATCCCGTCGAGGACACGCTGAAAGGCCTGGGCGAATCCCAGGCGTTCGGAGACGCTGGCGAGCACTTCGTCCGGGTAAAGGTCCAGATCGCCCGCCAGAGCGCCCAGTTCCATCTCGTCCAGACCCAGGTCGGCGACGACGGACAGGTCCCCGGCCGGCAGTACCTGGTCGAGGTCGTCATCGTCGGGAAGGTCGATGTCCAGGTGGTCGAGGACGTCCCGGGCCACCTGCCAGTCCACGGACGCGGTCACGTCGGACAGGAAGAGGGAGACCTCCTCGCCGTACACCCGGACGATGATGAAGAAGTCGTCTCCGACGGAGACCAGACCGAGGGAACCACTGATGCTCGGCTGTTGGCGCAGGGCGTGGATCAGGCCCTTGAGATCGTGTGTCAGCGCGACGGGGAGGAGATCGACGTCCCAGTACTCCTCTTCCCTGTACGCGACGGCCGCGAAGTCACCCGAGTCGTCGTCACCATGATCGAGCACTGTCATCGTCACCCCAACCCGGACGGTATATCGGCGCGAACGAGAGGATCCGGAACGCCCGCGCGAATGCCATCGTAACGATCACCCGTGCGCCACCGCCGCCGCTCGTCCAACGTGGACCGGACCCACGTTCTCACGACAGGCCGTCCCTCCGCGCCCCCACCAGCGAACCCGTTTCCCACCCGTATCTCTCTTCCGAGAGCCGATCCCTTCTCGGACCTCCTTCGACCGTGTCGAGAATCCCCGGTTCGGGGGATACGCGCGGTTAGACTCGAAGCGTCCCCTCCACACGCTCAACGTCCTGTTGTCCCAGCTCACCCGGAGAACGTTTTGGAAACCCTGGTCGTCGACCACCCCTTGGTCGCGCACAAACTGACCACCCTGCGCGACGTGCGGACCGACTCCCCCACCTTCCGGAGGCTGACCGACGAGCTGGTGACCCTGCTCGCCTACGAGGCGACCCGCGATGTTCGAGTGACAGAGGTCACCATTCGGACCCCGCTCGTGGAGACCACCGGCACCCAGCTCTCCCGACCGACCCCGTTGGTCGTGCCGATCCTGCGCGCCGGCCTGGGCATGCTCGACGGCATGACCCGCCTGCTGCCGACCGCCGAGGTGGGCTTCCTCGGCATGGTGCGCGATGAGACCACCTTCGAGCCGACCACCTATGCTGAGCGGCTGCCCGAAGACCTCAGTGATCGTCAGTGCTTCGCGATCGACCCCATGCTCGCCACCGGCGGTTCGCTCGCCGCGGCGATCCAGTTCTTCTTCGACCGCGGTGCGCAGGACGTCACGGCGATCTGCCTGCTCGGCACCCCGGAGGGCGTGGAGACGATCGAGAAGCTCGTGGGCGACCGCGACGTCACGCTCGTCTTGGGTGCTCTGGACGAGGGACTCGACGAGAACCGCTTCATCGTTCCCGGCCTCGGCGACGCCGGCGACCGGCTCTACGGCACCGTCTGAGTCGTCTTCGCAGTCACTGCCGCGCCCACACTCCCACTTCGTTGCCGCTGGGGTCGGCGAAGTGCAGCCGCCGCCCACCCGGGAAGGCATAGGCCGCCTGCACGATCGTGCCACCGGCCCGGACGATCGCGACCGCTGTCTGGTCCAGGTCGTCGGAGTAGAGCAGCACGAGCGGGCCACCTGCGGGGCGAGGCTCCGGTGCGACCAGGAGTCCGCCGACCTCTTCGCCATCGCCGTCAGGGGATGAGATGCCGGCGTACTCCGCCCCGTAGTCGACGAAGGTCCAGCCGAAGGCGGCCTGATAGAACGCGATCGCCGCGGTCAGGTCGGTGACCGTGAGCTCGGTGTAGTTGAGCGTGTGGTGTCGGGGTTCTGGTGTCATACCGGGAAGCTAACAGCGGGTGCGGACATCGCCTCAGGCGCGGTCTGCTCCGACGAGTCGCGCGAAGGCGCTGAGGCGCGCCACGCCCTCCGGCGTCCGCGGAAGGTCATCGAGCAGCGCCGGCGAGTAGATCAGGAAAGCTGCGACCTGTGCGCGTGAGATCGCGACATTCAGACGGTTCTGCAGTAGCAGGAACTCCGGACCGCGCGGCGCATCGCGCCCGCTGGATGCCGCAAGAGTCGTGATCGAGACCACCGCCTCCTTACCCTGGAAGTTGTCGACGGTGCCCACCGGCACGCCGCCGAACCCCGCCGCGGTGAGCGCGTCATGGACGAGCTGCTTCTGCGCGTTGTACGGTGCGACGACGATGATGTCCGATTGCTCCAGATAACGAGGAGCGCCCCCGGGCTCGGTGAACTCTCGGCCCAGCAGATCGCGTACGAGACGCACCACCTCGGTGGCCTCCTCCGGCGACTGCGTCGCGTTGCCGCGGTGCCGCAGCGGACGCACGTGCAGCCCCGGTTCGATGCCGTCGATCGCGCGCCGCTCCGTGCCTGGTGCCGAAGCGAGCTTCCCCGCGTACGACAGCCGCGAGACGGGCTTCGCGACCTCAGGATGCATCCGCCAGCTGCGGTCGAGGAAGTACCCGTACTCCTGGCGTACGACGGCGTCACCGTCCATCACCCAACCCAGCGCCGAGGTGTCGACCGGTTCCGGGTGCGCACCTTGGCTCACCTGCGGGAGCTGCTGCGGATCGCCGAGCAGGAGCATCCGCTTCGCTCCTGCCGCGACGGCGATCGTCGAGGCGAGCGAGAACTGTCCGGCCTCATCGATCACGATGAGGTCGAGCCCGCCGCGCTCGACGCGCATGGTGTTGCTGAAGTCCCACGCCGTGCCGCCGACGACCACACCCTGTCCCTCGCGTTCGGAGAGGAACGATGCCATACCGGTCTTCGGGATCGCCGTGTACTTCGGCTCGCTCCCCTTCTCTTTGGGCGCCTTCGCCACCTGTCCGGCGGGGACTCCGGCGTCGACGACGCGTTCGAGCAGCGTCTCGATGATCGCGTGCGACTGCGCGACCACACCGATCCGGAAGCCGTGCTCGTTCACGAGCCGGGCGATCACGTGTGATCCGGTGTAGGTCTTGCCCGTGCCCGGCGGACCCTGCACAGCCAGATAGCTGCGGTCGAGGTCGCGCGCGGCGCGGACGATCGCGTCGATCACGTCGCCGTCGTCCGTCGGAAGTCCCGCCCCCGAGAGTGTGCGCGGCGGCACGCGACGAAGGATGTCCGTCGCGGCATCCGCGGGGAACGACGGGGCGGCGTCGTGCACGGCATCCGCCCACTCGTCGATCGCGCTCTGCAGCGACACGACCCGGGGCGGCGCGGCCGGCGTCAGCGCTACCGGCAGCTCGTCCCAGGTCTGTCCGTCTACCGCGTGCTCGGTGATGACGTAGCCGTCATCGAGCACGTCGACGATCGTCACGACCCGCGGCACATGCACCGCGCGCGAGGGCGCCTCGACGGCGAACGGCGCGGGGAACGAATATAGTGCGAACGGATTCGCGCCCGCACCGAGGGTGGTACCCGGTGAGATCTCGCCGCGGATCTCGATCTCGCGCGACATGACGCGGCGCCCTTCTTCGACGCTCCAGTCGCGCCGCAGCGCGGAGGCGCCGGCATCCACGCGCACCACGTCGCGAGTCTGGTCCCACATCGAGACGGGCTCGCGCAGCCGCTGAAAATGAGCGACCCAGAAGCTCTTCGCCTCACGCGGGTAGTAATCGATCGCGGCGGCGGCCATCCGGTGCGCCTGTCCGTCACCGCCGGCCTGGACATCGCGCTCGGCGTCAGCGAGCAGGGCGACCGACCGCTGCGATGGCTCGTAGATGAGCTCGTCGGCGGCATCCGGCGGTGCCGGGTTTACGCCCTTCTCCCTCGCGATCTCGATCAGCCAGTTGCGCAGCCGCCTGGTCGAGACGCAGTCGTAGCGGTTGTAGTCGGCGAGGTCGGCGAGCACCGCGTCCGCCTCGACAGTCTCGCCGGCCGCGGCCAGCTGGCGTGCGGCGACGTACTGCACGATCGAATCGTCGCCCTTCTGCACGTCGCTGGTGCGCACGTCCTCGCCCATGTAGAGCGGCTCGAGCTTCTTGATCGAATACGACCGCGAACCGACTCGCACGGTGCGCAGCACGAGCGGGTACAGATCGACGAAGACCCCCTCGCGCAGGAGCTTGTCGACTTCGCCTTCGCGGATGCCGTGGCGCGACGCCATCGCGACCAGGTGAGATGTCTCGTAGGGCGCGTAGTGGTAGATGTGCATGTCGGGATGCGCCGACCGTCGAGCGTTCACGAAGTCGAGGAACAGCTCGAGCGCCCGCTTCTCATCTGTGAAGTTGTGCGCCCACAGCGGCGTGTACTGATCGTCGTTGTCGACCCATCCGAACAGATAGTCGATGCCCCACTGCGTGTACCCGTCCGGCGCGGGCTCGGTGTAGAGCGGGTCGCCCTCGAAGTCGAAGAAGATGTCACCGCGACTCGGGCGGGGCAGCGTGTGGATGGCCTCCGGGTGATACACGTCGTACGTCGGCTCATCGGCGGCGTCGGCCTGCAGCTGCAGCCTCGCCTGTGCCCGCAGCGACTGGAACGTGTCGGTATTCATACCGACCGGCGCATCCGTCGCGACAGCAAGAGCGTCGATCGTCTCGATTCCGCCGGCGCGCAGCCGCGCTCGCTGCACTGGTCGCATCCGCGCGACCATGAGCAGGTCCCGCGCAGCATCCACCTGCTCGGCGCAGGTCGCGCACCGGCCACATGCGACGATCCCGATGTCGCCGCGATCGTCTCCCCACGCCAGTGGGGCACCCGCGGCACCGGCCGCGACATCGCGATCGGCGATCAGCGTGCGCAGCCGCGCACGACGCACGTGGAACAGCGGCAGAAGGTCGGCGACGTCATGCGTGCTGACCGTGCCGTCGCCGAGAACGAGGTCCACCTCGTCAGAGCGCGGGATGCCGAGCCCGTCGAGCTGGTCGACGTATGCCGCGAGCTGCATAAGGGCGGTGACGCGCGCGGTGCGAGCGAGCTTGGAGTCCTGCACACGCCAGCGTCCGTCGTCCTCGCGGAGCAGGAAGTCGGCGAATCCGACGAACTCAGCAGTGGCGAATGCGGCTTGGAACAGGAGCCTGGCATCCGAACGCAACGCGTCGAGCGTCTCGGTGACGACGCGGGAGAGGGCGCCGGTGTCTGCGGAGTGCACGCGCTCGATCTCATGCACCGCGTCTGCACCGAAGCGCTCGCGATACGCTGCGAGCACCTTCACCTCATGCGCATCGCCGAGCATCGCCGCTCGGGCGAGAGTGGCGTCCTCAGGTTCTTCGACAGCCGGAACCCGGCCGAGCTTCGCGTCGATCGCGCGAGCCCAGGCGAACTCGCACTCCGCGGCCGCCTTCAGATCACTCGCGCTCCAGATGACGCGCTGCGCCTGAGTATCGATCCGCATGTTTCGAGCGTAGCCGGGGGCTCAGACACCCCAGACGCTCACCGCCACCAGTCGTCGTCCGGGGCGACCGGGAGGTGGCGCTTGTGTCGCGACCCGAGGTACCTCTGCTCGATGCGGGCGGCGGCGTCAGCATCCACCGGCTTGCCCTCGAGGTAGTCGTCGATCTGCTCGTAGGTGATGCCGAGTTCGTCCTCATCGGAGCGGCCCGGCTGGTCGTCGAGCAGGTCGGCGGTGGGAACCTTCATCCACAGCCGATCCGGGGCGCGCAGGGCGCGCAGCAGCTGCTTGCCCTGACGCTTGTCGAGTCCCGCGAGCGGAAGGATGTCGGCTGCGCCGTCACCGAACTTCGTATAGAAACCGGTCACCGCCTCGGCAGCATGGTCGGTGCCGATGACCAGATGACCGTCGTGACCGGCGAGCGCGTACTGCGTGACCATGCGGATGCGCGCCTTGATGTTGCCGCGGTTGAAATCCGAGATGGATGCTCCGGCAGCCTGCTCGATGTCCTTCTCGACGCCGTCCACACCGTTTTGGATATTCACCTCGATCACGCGATCCGCAGCGATCCACTCGACGGCAGCCGCCGCGTCGTCCGCGTCGTGCTGCACCCGGTACGGCAGGCGCACGCCGATGAAATCGGCGGAGCCTCCGGCGGCGCGCACTCGCTCCACCGCGAGTTGCGCGAGTCGCCCGGCGAGCGTCGAATCCTGCCCGCCGGAGATTCCGAGCACGTATCCCCTCGCGCCGGTCGTGGTCAGATAGTCGGTGAGGAACTGCACACGGCGTTCGATCTCGGCGGCCGGATCGATCTCTGCCTGCACCCCGAGCGTCTGCGCGATCTCCTGCTGAAGAGTCATACCCCCAGTATTGCCCTCCGCATGTTACGCGGGCATGACATCTGGGAATACGGGCGGTCCCGCAGGACTTGTTGCCAGCAACCGCCCTTTCAGGAAAGCGAACACCATGACCCTCCTCGGCACCAGCGACCTCGACGTCTTCCCCCTCGCACTCGGCGGCAACGTCTTCGGCTGGACGGCCGACCGCGACGCATCGTTCGAGATCCTCGATGCCTTCGTCGCCGGTGGCGGCGACTTCATCGACACGGCGGACGGGTACAGCGCGTGGGTGCCGGGCAACAGCGGCGGAGAGAGCGAGACGATCATCGGAGAGTGGCTCGCCTCGCGCAGACCGTCCGGCCTCACGATCGCGACCAAGGTCAGCAGCCACCCGGAGTTCCGAGGCCTGTCCGCTAAGAACGTCCGCGCGGGCGCCGAGGCATCGTTGAAACGCCTCGGAGTCGATACGATCGACCTCTACTACGCGCACTTCGACGACTCGGAGACTCCGCTCGAAGAGACGGTCGCCGCGTTCGGCCAGCTGGTCACAGATGGACTCGTGCGCCACACCGCCGTGTCGAACTACTCCGCCGATCGCATCCGCTCCTGGATCTCGATCGCGCAGGATGCCGGCACCGCTCTGCCTGTGGCGGTGCAGCCGCACTACAACCTCGTGCACCGCAACGACGTCGAAGAGCGGATCATTCCGGTGGCGGAGGAGTTCGGTCTGAGCCTGGTGCCCTATTACGCGCTGGCCATGGGATTCCTCACTGGCAAGTACCGCTCGACGGATGCCGCCGGATCGTCGCCGCGCGCGGGAGGCGCGTCGAAGTATGCCACCCCGCAGGGGCTGAAGATCATCGATGAGCTGGAACGCATCGCTGCGCTGCACGGAACATCCATCGCCTCCGTGGCGCTGGCGTGGCTGCGTGCTCAGCCGTCTGTCGCCGCGCCGATCGCCAGCGCCTCGCGGGTCTCGCAGGTCGCGGATCTGCTCGCGAGCGCGACGCTGGAGCTGACGGCGGATGACGTGCGCGCTCTGGATGCTGTCTCGGAGTGGCGCCCGGCGCAGGTCTGAATCCTGGAGTTGACGTAGGCTACGACTCGCTGCGCTCGCTCAACGACCCGCAGAGAACTCGCCGTCGTGGGCGCACAGCGCCGGAGTCGAAACCGATTCAACCGCGGATGCGGCTCGGCCCTGCCGCGGTCTGCTCGACCAGAAGCTGCGCGGGGATCTGCTCCTGCATCGACTCGACGTGGCTGATGATGCCGACTGTGCGTCCACCGGAGCGAAGTTCGTCGAGGGTGCGCATCGCGACATCGAGCGTGTCGGAATCCAGCGATCCGAAGCCCTCGTCGATGAACAGGGTGTCGAGTTGAATGCCTCCGGCTCGTGCCGTCACCACCTCAGCGAGCCCGAGTGCGAGCGCGAGCGAGCTGAGGAACGTCTCACCTCCCGACAGTGACTGCGCCGGGCGCGTCTGTCCGGTGAAAGCGTCGAACACGACGATGCCGAGTCCGGATGCCGCGCCCCGCGACGCGAGCGCGTCCGAATGCTGAAGCTGATATCGCCCGGTGGACATGTCGCTGAGGCGCCGATTCGCTGCGATGACGATCTCTTCGAGCTCCGCGGCGAGCACGAACGTCTCGAGCGTCATCTTGTGGGTGTTGCCGGCGCGTCCGGCGATGGTGTCGGCGAGTCCGCGAAGCACGTCATGCTCTGCCTGCTGCGCCGCACTGCGCGCGTGCTCGGATGCCGCCGCTTCTATCAGTGCCTCGAGCTGCTCTGCCGTCGCCGTGGCGCGACCGGTGGCATCGACCGCAGCGCGCCATGCGGTGCGCGCATCGTGGGCGGCCTGCTCCGCTGGAGCCAGATCGATCGGTTCCTCCGGCAGGGTGCGCAGCTCCAGCTCGAGCAGAATCGCCCGCTCCTTCTCGCGCTGCACGGCGTGTGCGGTGATCCGGGCGTCGAGTTCGTTCTGGTCGGATGCGGAGCGCATCGCCTCCTGAGCCGCGGACACATCGTCGAAGTCGGATGCCGCAAGCGCGGCATCCTGTTCGTCCTTCGCCACCGCGAATGCGTTCTCGCTCCGCGCACGCTCAGCGAGCGCGGATGCCAGCGCTCGAGCGGCTGAAGTCTGCGAGGTCGCCACCGCTATTCGCTCGGCGACGGTTTCGAACGCTCCACGCGCCTCATCGATCTGATCCGCCGCCTGTTGCTCGCGCTGCTCGACGAGAGCGACGGCTTCACGCGCACCGGCCAGAGCGCTGACTGCGTGCGCATGCTTCTCGTCGAGCATCGCGACCGCGTCGGCGAGCTGAACGATCTGCGTTTCGAGCACCGTGAGTTCGTCGGAAGCCGCCACAGCCTCAGTATGCGCGCGCGTCGCGACTGCGACGTCCGACTCGGCGTCCTCGAGCGTCCTGCCCTCAGTAACGGCGAGCGCCGCGGCGAGTTCGGCCTTCAGCGTCGCGATGTGATCCTGCGCGGCACGCTCAGTAGTCTGAGCGGCGTCACGTGCACGCTCTGCCGCCTCGATGTCATCCGCAGAGATGGGGTCGCTGTGCTCCGCTGGTGCCGGATGCTGCGTCGACCCGCACACCGCGCAGGGTTCCCCGGCGACCAACGCCGTGGCGAGTTCGCCTGCGTACCCGTCCAGCCGCCGCTTTCGCAGCAGGGCGAGTGCGGTCTGTGCGTCCGCCAGCGCGGTGCTCGCCTCGACCAGGGCCCGCTCCGCCGCCGCGACCTCATCTCCGACGGACACCACCGCCACCGCGGAATCGCGCCGCGACACCGCCGAGGCGAGCGCCCGCTCCAGATCCTCGACGCGGTCGGCACTCCGCCGAGCCGCATCGCGCTGCGCGGTGAGCACTTCCAGGCGGGCGGGTAGCTCCGAGCGCTCGGCTTCGCAGGCATCGACGAGGGCGGATGCCTCGAGGACCTGCTCTCGGGCGGCCTCCGCTTCGGCGGCGAGGTCCGCAGAATCCTTCTCGAGGCTCGCGGCGCGCTCCCATGCACCACGCTCGCGAGTGCGGTCGGAAGCCCACTCATCGAGCGCGTCGGCGGTGACATCGTCGAGCGTGACTCCAGTCGCCTGCCACTCCGCGCGCGCGGCGGCCTCCGCTGCAACAGCGGCATCACGCGCTGCTTCGATCCTGGCGGTCGCCGTGATCGTCGTGCGCAGCGCCTCGGCCGTTCGGGCGCGCTGCAGCACCGTCTTCGCCGCGATGATCTCGGGCTGCTCGGCGTCGAGGAGTGCGATCGCCTGGCGCGCTCTGTCGCGCTCCTGCTGCGCCTTCTTCTCCTCGCGGATCGCCGCCAGTGACTCGTCTGCTGCGGCGAGTCGCTTCTCGGCATCATCGCGTTCGGCAGCACGCCGCTCGGCTTGGTAGTCGGCACGCGTGAGCGCAGAACGCAGGGCGGCGAGTCGATCCTCGGTCGTCGCGGAAGCCGGCTCGGATCCATGGCCGGCGTGGTCTCCCCACAGCTCGGCAGCGCTGACCACGCGCTCCGCCTCATCGATGCGCGCGCCGACCCTGGCCGAGACGGCGGACAGTGCGTTCTCAGAGGCGCGACGCCGGTCATCGAATCGGGACTGCACGTCGTCGAAGCGCTCGGTGCCGAACAAGCGACGAAGCAGGCCCTGCCGCTCTTTGCTGTCGGCGAGGAGGAACCGTGCGAACCTGTTCTGGGCGAGCAGGATGACCTGAAGAAACTGCTCACGGCTCAACTGCAGGATCTCGTCGAGTTCGTGCGCGACCTCACGTTCCTTGGCAGCGAGCGTCGTCCATCCGTCACCTGCCTGCGACGACGGCCCGAGCGTGTCGAGGCGCACCCCGGATGCCTGTTTGGTGAGTCCCCCGCCGCGCTTGGCTGGACGCAGGTACTCCGGCGAGCGCGTCACGCGATAGCGCCCGGAACTCGTACTGAACTCGACGACGACCTCGCTGGGGTCGTCGGGCTCGCAGTGATCGCTGCGCAGCCTCTTCTCCCCGCCTTCGTAGCGCGGAACGGAGCCGTACAGCGCAAAGCAGACGGCATCCAGAATGCTCGATTTGCCCGCCCCGGTGCGTCCCGCGATCAGGAAGATGCCGTCGTCGGCGAAGCCGTCGAAATCGACGATCTGCCTACTGCGGAACGGACCGAAGCCCTCGATCTCGAGACGGTGAAGGCGCACTAGACGAGGGCCTCCGCCGCCACGCGTTCATCGAGAACCTCGCGGATGAGTTCGCTTTCGCGCTCGGTGGCCCCCTGACCTGCGCGAACGTGTTCGAGGAATGCCTCTATGCGTTCGGTGTCGGTCACGGCTGACTTCAACCGCGCCGCGTATGAGGGCTGCCGTTGCTCTCCGGTGCGGGAGGGGGCGTGTTGCACCATCGCGCAGTGCGGGAACCGCTCCTTCAGTCGTCGCATCGGCTCGGCCTGCGCAAGGTCGTCGGTGTAGACGGCGCACACCCAGTCGTCGGCGTGCTCTGCCACGTTCTCGGCGGCGAGGATCTCGTCGAGAGCGCCGGTGAGCGTGACGAGGCGACGCGGCACCGGCAGCGCCAGCCACTCGGTGCTCGCAAGCCCGGAAGCGTCGAGGTCGACCAGCCACGAGCCGCGCTCCTTGTGCTGCTCACCGAAGCTGTAGTGCAGCGGAGCGCCCGCATAGCGCACCCGGTCGCTGATCTTCTGGCGACCGTGGATGTGCCCGAGGGCGACGTAGTCCGGCCCGTCGAAGATCTCGAGCGGCACGACGTCGAGTCCGCCCTGCCGCACCTCGCGTTCCAGACCGACCGTGGCATCGACCCCGGCCGCGAAACAGTGCGCGATGGCCACCGAACGGCCATCATGCTCGGCCATGCCCCTGCGCACCCGCTCCATCGCGTGCGCCATCGTCTGCGCCTGCGTCTTCAGCGGCACGCCTTCCCAGTACTGCCGAACGACCGCCGGTTCGAGATAGGGGATGCCGAAGAAGTGCACCGGCCCATCGGCATCATCGATCGTGATGGGCTCGCCGATCGAGAGCGGATCGGTGATCACATGGATGCCGTCACGCAGCAGCTGCGCCTGGAACCCGAGCCGTGCGGCGGAGTCGTGGTTGCCGCTGGTGACGATCACGCGGGCGCCGGTGTCGTGGAGCGCGGCGAGAGTATTGCCGAGAAGCGTGTAGGCAGGGCCGGCCGGAGTGGACGAATCGAACACGTCACCGGCGACGATGACCACGTCGACGGAGTTCTCGTGAACCTGAGCGACGAGCGCACCGAGGACCTCGGCCAGCGCATCCATGGTCGAGTTGCCATGGAAGGTGCGGCCGATGTGCCAGTCGGAGGTGTGCAGGATTCGCATATTCACACCGTACGAAGGGCCACCGACATTCCCGTCGAGGCGTGCCGCGGCTGCCGTTCATGAAGCGTAATACGGCGTCACACTTCCGGCATTCAACGGCGGCGGAGGAGACCCGCGTGATCGGGATTCTGCTCGAACCACTCCGCGACATACCAGCAGACCGGATCGACCTTGCAGTTGCCGCGGCTGGAGATGTCGGCGACGGCACCCGCGACGACCTTCGCGGCGTAGCCGTGCCCCCGGAAAGTCGGGATCGTGAAGGCTCTGGTGAGCGCGACCGTCGAACCGTCGTCGCGGTAATCGAGAGCGCTGACGAGCACTCCATCCCGCGTCAGCGTGTAGCGCGAAGCATCCTTCTCGTCTGTGACGAGAAAACCGTCGATCATCGTGGAATCCGCCATGACTCCACGCTAGGCCACGACGTCAAGCGGGGACACGTTTTGACACGGGGCGACATCCTCGGACATAATCCCCCCATGACCACCAACGCGCGCCCTTTGTCCGCCCAGGAGGCGAACAGGACTGCCGGGATGATGATGCCCGGCTGCGTTGGCATGTGTTGCCGAATGTGTCGCTGATCACTCAGCCACCCTGCCCGGCTCTTCGCTCCGCCATCTGCGAGGCATGAGCCCCCGAGCATCCACCCGCGTGCTCGTTCTCGGCCCTCCGGGTCATTCACGCAACACAGCAGAGCCGCATCGGCTCGCCTTCCCAAGGACTTCATCATCATGTCGAACATCGCACTCCTCGAGCGTCCCACTGCCCGCGCCCCTCATCTGCGCCCCGTCCCTCCGATCGTCGAGCCGGCAGCGCCCGCCGCTCCCGCAGACCTCCCTGCGACCCGCTCGCCGCGAGGCTTCGCCCTCTACGTCGGACTCGACGAGATCAAGGCCGCCGAGGC
>JACYYJ010110413.1_pt1 | contig 13282 bp, 14 predicted proteins | sample 8236861 | NCBI WGS metagenome assembly JACYYJ01 (sample SAMN14103086, study PRJNA606662) | landfill metagenome | isolation source: landfill solid waste | place: India:New Delhi, Okhla landfill site | collected 2017-11-05
CCAGTTATCGATCAAATGCGATTTATCAGTCTGACGATACCATTTTTTCACTAACATTTTGGTTTTAACATCAATTTGTAACGGATAGTAGCGCTTATTATGATAAGCTGTTTCCGAAATAATTTGATTTGCCAACCAGAATGCTTCCCGAAACTGACGAACATTTGCTAAAGGTTGCGTTGTTAATGGCATATACTGCAATTGATAGTGATGCTTATGATATTCCTGCTGGGCAACTACCCCCTTATCTGTCAACAATAACTGACCAGAATTTGGCTGCTGTTCAATAAGCAAACCATTCTTGATGAGCTTTGCAATTTGTTCATCAAAAGTTGTCTTTTCTAATTGAGGAAACAGACCAACAAATGACAACAATTGGTAGCGTAATCCCCAGTATTCTGTTGACACTGTTAAACGACGCCTTAATAAACCAAAAATCACCCGATGTCGCCGTGGTTGTACCGACGAAAATAGGGTGATCAAAAAATCAGTTATCACAACATGGTCCACCTCTCGCTATTACTAATGACTAGTTTAAGAAAATAGCGTTATAAGTGCAAGCCACATGCTTTAATTTAATTGTGAATGCATATTACTTAATACACGTTGGAATGAGAAAAAGACAGCACCTGAGACCGCACCCAGAATAATCCCTTCAATTAAGTTGAAAGGAACGACCATCCAAAGAAGATAACGCCCCATACCAATCGTTGCTTTAATATCAAAATTTGCAAATATGGCATATAGTGGCACCGCATAAATATAGTTTAAAATGACCATCACAATGGTTAAGCCTATTGTTCCTAATACGATCCCCCACATAAATTGTCCTTTTGACAATTTCGTACGTCGCATGACTAGCACAATTATCGTCATAAAGACAGCCATCCCCATAATATTCATTGGTATACCAATCAAATCGCCGGGGCCCTCATTATTAAGCAGTAATTTCAAAACTGACCTTAGAATTAAAATCGTATAGCCCTGTTTCAATCCTAAGAGTAAAGTTCCCAGCAATACAGGAACAATCGAAAAGTCAATTTTCAAAAAGCTTGCTCCGGGCAAGATTGGAAATTGTGGGAAAATCATTAAAACAAATGATATTGCCGACAATAAAGCAATGATCGTTAAGTGACGCGTTTTATTCATGTTACTACCTAATCCTCCGCACTGAAAAAAAGACGGTTTTATTTATGCCAGGGCGACACAAATAAAACCGACTCTATCAGTCAAATTCATTAATTCTTCTGCATACCAGACTTTACTGTCGGTTATGGATTCACACCATATCAACCACAAAACTGTGGGTCGCGGACTTTTTCGTCAAAACGAAATTACCGCCGGTCGGGAATTACACCCTGCCCTGAAGATATTTAGTTATAATATTATAATAACTTTCTAATATATAAATGTCAATAGACATTCAATCAGCCTTTTACCAACGTCCTGCCGACTTACGGAATTGCCGACCAGACTTTAAGGCCTGCACTTCTTCATGCCGTAGTGGTCGATACTCCCCTGGCGTCAAACCAGTTAAGTCAAGCATACCGTAACGCTCACGAGTTAAGTTAATCACCTCATGACCGACAGTTCTTAACATCTCTTTTACTTGATGATACTTTCCTTCATGAATTGTTAACTTCACGATAGCTGTATGCTTTTTCTTATCACTTGATAAAATTTCTGCATGAGCTGGGGCTGCTTTAAAGGTATAATGACGACCTTTTTGGACCGTTTTCACTGTCACACCGTGTCGTAATTTCTCTAACTCGTCATTTGTTGGAATTCCCTTGACTTTAGCAAAATAGACTTTATCAATTCGATACTTTGGATGCATCAACTTGTTGGCCAAATCACCATCATTCGTCAGCAACAAAGCACCCGTTGTATCATAGTCCAAACGACCTACTGGATAAACACGTTCTGGTTCATCGACAATATCTGTTACCGTTTGACGACCTTTATCATCGGAATTAGTTGTGACAACACCACGTGGTTTATCCAATAAGAAATAAACTAATTTCTCTTTTGAATCAATGGGGGTGCCATTCACTTCAATATGATCGCTGGGTTCTACTTTTGTACCTCGTTCTCGATTTACCTGTCCATTAACGGTCACTTGACCCTCAGTAATCAACTTCTCAGAAGCGCGTCGTGATGCCACCCCTGCCTGAGCCATGACCTTTTGTAATCGTTCTGCCATTATTTTTCCTCATTACTTTCTGATTGATCTGTTAATTCAGCAATTGTGATATCAAATGAAGATTGTTGTTCTTCTGATGGTAATAACGGTATGGTAACTCCTTGCTGACTTTCTAAATCTTCTAGTGCCTTCGCTGTAACCAATGGTGGCAGCTCATCCAAACTTGTTAATCCAAAATAATTTAGGAAATAACTTGTTGTAACATATAAAATCGGCCGACCAGGCTCGTCAGCACGTCCTTTGCCAGTAACTAAATTACGCAGAACCAATTTTTGAATCGTTGACTGTGATTGGACACCACGAATTTCATCTACTTCAATACGCGTCACTGGCTGTTTATAGGCAATGATTGCTAATACTTCCAGTGAGGCTTGTGATAATGCGGTCGTCAACGGTGCTGTAAAAAACCGATGAATAGTTTCTGATAAATTGGTCTTTGTTACTATTTGATAACGATCATCTGTTTTAAGAATTTGAAATGCACAACTATCATCCTCAGCGTACTTAGTTGCTAATTCTTCTAGTAATCCAGTCACTGCTGGTTTTTGGAATTGTGTAGCTGCTGACAGCTCGGCCACCGAAATGCCTTCATCCCCTGCAACAAATAATAACCCTTCAATTTGCTGTAAGCTATTCTGCATCAGCTTCTTCATCCTCTCTATTTTCTTGATGATAAGGTATATTACCTCGTGAAATATCAATATTACCAAATAATTTATTTTGCATAATAGCCAAATGCTGATGGCGAACAAGTTCTAACATTGCCATAAATGTTGTCACCAACTCATCTTTTCCTGCATCCTCCGCAAAAAGCTGCTCAAACGTCACAACCTGATTGTTGTCTATTTGTACCATAATTTTAGTCATTTGTTGTTGAACTGACCAATTATCACTTTTCACCGAACGTGGCTGTACTTGCTTTCGGTAGCGCTTCTTTACCAGACGATTAAACGCATCCTGTAAGTCATGTAACTCTAACCCTTCTGGCAAAGGGGCCCCTTCGATATCATCTGGAATTGGCATAGGTGCTCTAGAAAACTGTAGCTGGCGCTCTTCTTCCCGAACACGTAAATCACCGGCCGCTTGTTGGTATCGTTGATACTCAATCAATTGCGTCATTAATGCCTCTCGTGGATCTTCTTCTTCAGTAACAAATTCCGCTAATTCTTCATCATATTGAAAGGTATCAGTCTTAGGTAGTAAGTAACTGGCCTTAATTGACATTAACGTCGCAGCCATCACTAAAAACTCACCAGCAACATCTAAATTACGCTCTTGTTCTGCATGTAAGAACACCAAATACTGTGCCGTAATTTCCACAATCGGAATATCCATGATATCCATTTCATTCACACGGATAAGATGTAGTAATAGATCCAATGGACCATCAAAATCCGCCAAATGATATGTTAGTTCTTCACTCATTGCATGTCTCGCCATTTCGTCACATATTTTTGCGTCGCAATTGATCCCATGATTACTTGATCTGGGTATTGATATTGCAATGCTTGATATATCTTACTACCAAGTTCTAACTTTTGGTCAGGTCGTACTTCCGGACTAAACACAATCCGCCGAATCACAACTGAATTGTAAACACTCGCAACCCCGAGCAATACCGTGAAGTGATGTGTATTTTCATCACGCCACAGTAAAATATCTCGGCTATCATCAGATTGATACCAATCGTATTCACGTTGCACGGTGACAATATCTGCCAAATTTGGACTATAGGATAGCAAACCCATAACAATTTTCGATTGATCTTTACGTACAATAATTAACATCATTTCCTCCAATCAATCTAAATTAAGCACGAGGATGTGCTTTCTCATATACCTCAGTTAATCTTTTGTTTGAGATATGAGTATAAATCTGTGTCGTCGAAATATCAGCATGACCCAATAATTCTTGGACAATTCGTAAATCCGCACCATTTTCTAGGATATGGGTAGCAAATGAATGGCGCAACGTATGCGGCGAAACATCTTTTGTAATGCCCGCCTGTTTGACCCATTGCTTAATTAATTTCCAAACGCCTTGCCGTGTTAATTGATGACCATGGTCATTTAGAAAAATGATATGTGAATCTTGTTGTTTACCTAACAATGGCCGACTATTATTTAAATAGTCTTCTAACCATTTAACAGCAACATCCCCAATAGGAACGATACGCTCTTTATCACCCTTACCAACCGTTTGAATAAGTCCCAAATCCAAATGTAAGTTATCTAAGCGCAAATTAACCAACTCACTGACACGTAGTCCGGTTGCATACATGACCTCAAGAATGGTTCGATTGCGCAAACCAAGTGGTGTCTTTATATCAGGTACTTGTAACAGAGCTTCAACCTCTTCCAAAGTCAATACAGCAGGTAAGTGTTGTGCCTTTTTCGGCGAATCAACTTGTTCCATTGGATTACTGGTTATCAATTTGTTCAGTTGCGCAAATTCAAAAAATTTACGTAACGTGGACACCATCCGAATAACCGTGTTACGCGACTTACCCTTTTGTTCTAACTGTCCTAGAAAAGTCATGATAATAAATCGATCAACCGATGCTAAATTATCATACTTCTCAGCAATTAAGTATTGAAAAAACTGCACAAGGTCTTGTTGGTACGAATGTTTCGTATTGGCTGATAAACCACGTTCAACGGTTAAATAATGAAGGTAGTCAACCAAAACATCCTCAAATGGTCCTACCTGCACTCTCATGCTATTCGCCTTCACTTTCTTCTATTAAGAAAAGTCCATTTTCATTTTGTGTAATCCGACGTTCCTTGTATAGACGACCAACTGCACGTTTGAATTGTGACTTTGACATACCGAAGTATTTCTTAATAGCCTTTGGATCAGATTTATCTGTGAATGGTAGGCTATGCGTTGTTGAACGTTCTAATAGCGTAAGTAACATTTGGGCATCTTCAGGAATAGCCTCATATGCTCGTGGACGTAACGACAGGTTCAACACACCATCTGGTCGTACACCAATCACTCGTGCCGATACAACCTCACCCAAGCGTGGTTCACGTTGACGCTCATCCGGATGAATAAAGCCAAAGTGGTAATCCGATGTCACAACCAATGTACCCACCTTTTTCAAACGATAGGCGGTTGCTTGTACTTGCTTGTTATGCATATCTGGCTTTGCTGGAATTCGCACCGCCTGCAAAATATCTGAAGACACTAGTTCACCCCAAAGACGGTCTTTTTTATCAATGCGAAGTGTAACCATCAACTTATCACCACGTTGTGGCCATAATTCCTTAATTGTTGGTAATTCATCTAATGAAACCACGACATCTTTATTAGGCAAGCCAATATCAACAAAGACTCCCAAATCACGACGAATATCCGTAACCGTTCCCCAAGCATAATGTCCTAATCGAACTTCTGGTAGATTCTTGGTTATTTCTAATTGGTGTTTTTCATTTTCATAGGCGAATCCTGAAACTAAACCACCAACCTTTAATGGTTTCTTTAGTTCTGTTTTATCAATTTCGTATGTTTCACCATCGATTTGTGCATAGTAATAACGATCATTTTCGTCAGTTACTTTAGCTGTAACAACTTCTCCAAGTTTATGTGTCATTTTCTCTCCATCCTTTTACGTCAGCTGCATCTATATTATATAAGTCCGATGCCACAGCACTGGTAAAGGTTATTCATAACCAGCATCATAGCGCCAGTAATCTTGCTTACTATATCTAATTATCTTAACAGATATGTCATCGATATGATATATGTAAACTAGATTCTCTTGTTTATCTCACCAAAAATGATATTTTTTGCTAAAATAGTTATTAATAATTTGAAAGTGAGTTTAATCATTTATGAAAGCAATTGGTATGGAGCCCCAAGTATTAATCGACATTCTTGTGGGCGCCAAAATTGGTGTCGTCTATTCATTTGGTACTGAACACCGGGGTGATTTAGTAGTCACATCGTATGCCCTGAAGGAAGCTGGGTTACCATCAAACATGGCTGGTGCCGTTGTACAATTGGAAGATGTTGAAGAAACTGCACCTGGTAACTTTGTTTGGAAATTCAATCCGGAAGTTACCCTGATTCGCCCATTTAAAGTGCACGGCACAATGGAACTATTTGATGTTAATGACCAACTAATCAAACCAGAACCAACAAATTGGTTCAATGTTGAGGCTGAAAATGCAGGACATGAAAAAATCAACAACTGGTTAGATAGTTATTTTGCCGAGCATCCTGATCTTGATCGTGTGCCCCGGCAAGAAATCCCTGAAGATATTGCAACATTAGCTACATCATTTGATGATTGGCGTGCTGCTTATTTTGACTTCCTGTATATGCCAACCAAAGCACAAAAGCGCGAATTACGGTCAAAGCGTTATGATATTGATCCTTTATAGTATAGAAGTTTAAAAAATCCGAGACATTTTTGTCTCGGATTTTTTGTATGTTTATTTATATTTTCTTCAACAGTGGTCGCAGTATCAATGGCGCAATAATCGTTGAAACGATAATTACAATAACCATATCCCCAAAAATATCTTTAGCAATCAGGTTAGCACTTAACCCGATTTGGGCCACAACTAAAGCCATTTCTCCTCTGGAAACCATACCTGCGCCAATTGCTCGGGCAGCCGTTTTTTCCAACTTTGCAAGCCGAGCTCCCCATTGAGCACCGTAATACTTGGTAGCTACTGCTAATACTGTTAAGACAAGGATAAGTAGCCAAGTATCTTGTAGTCCATTTAGTGAAATGTTCAATCCGATGGAACCAAAGAAAATTGGAAAGAAGAACCAAACCCCTAACAAATTTGAAAATTTTAAAATTTTTCCTGAACTGGCCAGACGGTTAACAATTAAGCCAATAATAAAGACAACAATCGGTAATAATGTTGAGATACTTAATCCCTCACCGCCGAATATTAATACAGAAGCACCGACTAATAGCAGCGCTAACATATCATCTAACACAGCCGCACCTAGTACTACTGCCCCAACTTGTGATCCAAGTTGCCCCGATTCACCAAGCACACTAATGGTTATCGAAATTGATGTTGCCGCAAAGACGATTCCCCAAAAAATAGCAATGTCAAACTGATAGCCTAGCAATAAGGCAACCAACGTAAATAATAACAACGGTACAACCACGCCCATAACAGCAGTTAAAGTTGCCCCGGTTAAATTACGTCGCAGTTGACCAATATCAGTCTCTAACCCTGCTGTAAACATTAATAACAGAACACCTAACTCTGATAAAGAAGAGATAACTTCACCGGTTGTTACCAGATTCAATAATGCCGGCCCCAGAATAATACCAGCAATTAATTGACCGACAACTTCTGCAAAACCTAGTTTCTGGCCAATGCGCCCCATAATAAAAGTCCCAACAATTAAAATAATTAATTGCATCACTATTCCCATATCAACCTCCAAACTCCAACAAAAACGCGTATACTTCAATCCTAACTGGTTACCCACCCAGGAACTTGAAGCATACGCCCAACCGAAATTCTATTTACTTTTTACTTTGATAAATTACGTGAAAACAAATTGCTAAATGGTGATTCACCAGTGTTCGCAACCTGTGTCAAGAAGATTTTAATTGCCGTCTGCGTGGTTAAACCTTGTGACTTGAAAATTTCATCTGCTTTGTCTTTGACGTTGTCCTCAACGCGCAATTGGATTAACTTTTCTGCCATAATGTTACTCCCTTCACAATAGTTACTTTTTATATAAATATTATACCATAGCACAGTTTACATGTACCTTAAATATGAAACAAATACTACACGTTTTTATTCCTTTTTGCTAGTATTTTCTATTTAAATTCACACATTTCACTTATTTTCAGTATCAAAGATGATTGTGACTGGCCCATCATTCATTAATTGAACTTGCATATTTGCACCAAACTCACCAGTTGCTACGGTTAGACCAGTATCCATAAGCTTTTTATTAAATAACTGGTACATCTTATCAGCAAAATCAGGCGCACCCGCCTTAGTAAAACTAGGGCGATTTCCCTTCTTTGTGTCAGCATACAATGTAAATTGTGATATTGATAGGATTTGCCCACCAACATCCCCAATCGACAAGTTCATCTTACCAGCTTCATCTTCAAAAACCCTTAACTTCGTTATTTTTCTCACTAGGTAATCTAATTCAGCCTCGGTATCACTATCGGCGATACCGACCAACAATACGTATCCCGCATCAATTTGACCAACAACAGTTTCATTGATCGATACACTAGCAGATTTTGCTCTTTGTAGGACTACTTTCATTACTTGAATACTCGCTTTACTTCATAAACATCTTTAACATCTCGAATATTAGTCATAATTGATTCGAGTTGCTCTAAATTCCTGACACCAACACTAATCGAAATACGCACATCATTGTTATGATCGACCCGACCATTCACAGAGTTTAGTGAACGGGTCGTATTGTTGACCATCCGAATCACATCATTCAGCAATCGATTGCGATTTGTCGCTGAAACTTGTAGATCGGCATCATATTCGGTCTTATTGTTGCCTTCAGGATTCTCCCACGCCACATCGACCAAGCGGTTACCTTGAACTTCAGCGGCTTTTAAATTAGGGCAACTCAAGCGATGAACTGACACACCACGTCCCTTGGTAACATAACCAATGACTTCATCACCAGGTATTGGTGTACAACAATGCCCCAAGCGAACCAACATATTATCAACACCTTGAATCACGATTCGATCTTCACGATGTGACTGGTTCTTAGCTGCTTTTGTTTCCTTCTCAATGGTTTGATGGTGCTCTAAAATGGCTTTTTGTTCGGCTTCTTGACGAGCAGCCTCCACCGCAGCACGTTTCTCTTCAGAAAAACGATTAGCTACACCTTGTGGTTTGATATCACCAAATCCTAGTGATGCATACATATCGTCAACAGCCAAGTAATGCAACTTCTCAGCGGCGCGGGCCTCATTCTCAGGCTGCATTAGTTCTTCAACATTATAGCCTTCATCCTCTAACCAGTCAGCCACCATCTTTTTACCAGCTGCAATATTGTCGGCTTTATCTTGCTTACGGAAGTATTGTCTAATTTTGTTACGGGCACGCCGAGTAGAAACCATCGTCAACCAATCGCGATTCGGCTGGGCATTGGGCGATGTCAAAATTTCCACGATATCACCCGTCTTGATTGGAAAATCTAATGGGACCATGCGATCATTCACTTTAGCACCCACGGTATGATTACCAACATTCGTATGAATCGTATATGCCATATCTAGTGGACCAGCGTCCTTAGGCATTTCGATGACGTCCCCTTTAGGCGTGAACACAAAAATACGATCGGTAAATAAATCACCCTTCACTGACTCCATAAAGTCATCAGCATCTTGGGCATCATCTTGTAATTCTAAAATACCTTGAATCACATTTAACTTCTGCTGATCCGCATTTTGCACATCCGCACCAGCAAAGTTACCTTCCTTATAAGCCCAGTGCGCTGCAATACCATATTCCGCAATTTCATGCATTTTGTACGTACGAATTTGTACTTCCAGTGGCCGACCACCTGGGCCAATTACTGAAGTGTGCAATGATTGGTACCCATTCGCCTTTGGTAACGCAATATAATCCTTAAATCTACCAGGCATCGGCGTCCAGCGAGCATGAATCGCCCCTAACACCGCATACGTTTCAGGAATCGTATCAACCAATACACGAATAGCTAATAAATCATAAATTTCTTCGAAGCGTTTATTCTTATCAACCATTTTCCGGTAAATTGAATAAATATGTTTTGGTCGCCCATAAACTTCGGTATTTGCCAAATGCAAGTCAGTAATCGAATGTTTGATTTCATCGACCGCTTCATCAACAATTTCCAAACGTTCCTGGCGACGCAAGTTCATCGACTTGGCGATATCATGATAGGCATCAAAGTTAAGATAGCGTAAGGCCATATCCTCTAATTCCCACTTAATAGTCATGATTCCAAGTCGATCAGCCAATGGCGCATAAATTTCAAGTGTCTCAGCGGCAATTCTTCGCTGCTTCTCTTCTCTTAATGCAGATAAGGTTCGCATATTATGCAAACGATCGGCCAATTTAACAATGATGACACGAATATCATGTGACATTGCGAGTAACAACTTACGATGATTTTCAGCTAATTGTTCTCGTGAAGACTTATATTTAATTCGTGATAACTTCGAAACACCGTCAACAATAACGGCAACATCATGCCCAAAAGCCTGTTCAACATCCGCCAGTGTTGCCGTAGTATCTTCAACGACATCATGCAGGTAACCTGCGACTACCGTATCAGGATCCATATGTAATTCAGCCAATATCCCCGCTACCTGAATCGGATGGATAATGTACGGTTCACCAGATTTACGCTTCTGCTCTTGATGCAAATGGAACGCAAACTGATAAGCCTTATCAACTTTCTTAACATGCTCATCGTTCATATAATCTGCGATTAAGTCATGCACATCCTGTGCCGTTAATTTCTTTGCTTCTGCCATAAAAATCATCCTTTGTTTTTAGATTCACGCCGATTGGGATTCATACCCGCAGCATCGTATCTTTCATCTATCACTCTGAATAGTTAATTTATTCTAACTCATTTCATAGCTGTTTGTATTGTATTTTGCTTTAAATTTTAATAATTCTCCAAAAAATTAGGGTTTCTTTTTGAATACAACATTATTTTTTCCCAAAAGAGACTGCATTGCTGCTGCGGTTCTTTCATCATCAGCCAGCCCGTAGGTGTCATCCAAGGCAATTTTACGGTGATTACGTTCAAAGACAAGCAACACTGGATTAGCACCATGATGTTGTTGCAAGGTATTTTGCAATATGGGCATCACACCCGCATCTTCAGCTGATGCCATAATTCTTAGATACCATTGTCCAGTTGGCACCATTCCCGCAGAATTTGATGTTCGTGCCAACAATTCATCACCACTCACGATACGATTAGCAATCATCTGTAAAGCATCCCGACCACGCTGCTGCTCAATTTTTCCAGTAATTAATAGGACCTTTTCATTAACCAATAACGGTGAAACTTGTTTGAATAATTTCGGAAAAATGGTAATCGATAGCGACCCCGTTAAGTCGATACCATCTACAAACGCCATCGGATCACCTTTTTTGGTCCGAATTTTCTTAACATTTTGAATATAAATGACGACAGTTGCAGCAGAGATTCCCACAGTCAAATTAGCAATATCCGTCCTTTGGGAATCAGGTAAGGCAGCTAAATATGGTTCAATCGGATGACCACTTAAATAGACCCCTAAATAATCATGCTCATAGCCTAACTTTTCATTCAACGGAAATTCAGCAACTTCATGCATTTTCGGTGTCAGTGATTCAAATAAAGACATTGATTCACCAGCAAGCCCAATAGCATCAATATAACCTTGCATAGAACCTAGGAGCGTTTTGCGATTGAAACCAAAGCCATCTAAAGCACCCGCATAGATCAATGGTTCTAGCTGAGATACTTTACGATATTTGCTTGGTAAACGGCCAATAAAATTCGTTAAATCACGATACTGACCACCCTCTTGTCGCTCTTGAATCAGCGCCTCGCGAAAATCACGACGCAAACCACTGATCGACGCCAGACCCATTTGGAGTTCACCTTGCTTATTCATACTGTACCCTTGCCAAGAATGATTTAAACTGGGACGCAAAATAGTCACATGACGTAATTTTGCCTCAGAAATATAAATACCGATCTTTTTATGATCAGCAATCGAATCATTCAACACCGCTTTATAAAAAGCGGCTGGAAAATGAGCCTTAATATATGCCAGTTGGAAAGCCAACTTCGAGTAAGCCACCGCGTGGGAGCGATTAAAACCATATTGTGCAAAGGTTTCAATATAGCTAAATACTTGCTCAGCAACCTGCTGATCATGGTGTAACGCCATCGCACCATCAATAAAATCCGACTTCATGGCAGCAATTTTATCATGATCTTTTTTTGACATAGCACGCCGGAGCAAATCGGCTTCACCCAACGAGAAACCAGCAAAGCGCTCAGCAACACGCATAACTTGTTCTTGGTAAACAATGATGCCATAAGTGGGCGCTAAAATTGCTGCCATACTGGCATCAGGCACATCTTGCTTTTCCTTTTGATGCTTACGTGCCACGAAATGTTGAATATTTTGCATGGGACCTGGTCTAAACAGTGCATTTGCCGCTACGATATCCTCAAAACTGTCAGGAAGTAACTGACGTAAAATATTCTTCATACCACCTGATTCAAATTGGAAAACACCATTAGTCAAACCATTTTGAAATAGCTTTAATGTGGCCGAATCATCCAACGAGACAGTCGCAATGTTAAACGACTCATAATCAGGAATCTTTTGAATTTCACGAATAGCAATATCCAATATATTCAAATTAGATAACGCCAAAAAATCCATCTTCAACAAGCCAAGCGCCTCAACTGGTCCTTTGGGAAGTTGGGTGACTAGGCGCCCATCATCACCAAGCTGCACCGGCATGTAATTTGCCAGTGGTTCAGCAGATAACACGACCCCCGCTGCATGTAAAGACGCATTGCGTGGTAAACCTTCTAGTTTCAGTGCTGTTTGATACAATAATTCACCATCAACGGGCAAATCTAATAAGGCATTGCGGAATGGTAAAGAATCTTCGTATGAGGCCTGTAAACTTGACGTCCCTCTCGGCATTGCCTTTGATAGATTATCGATTTGCGTGGGATTCAAGCCAAAAACTCGGGCAACATCACGTATTACTGCCCGCTGAGCCATGGTTGAAAAGGTAATAATTTGCGCCACCCGTTCATGACCATAATGTTCATGTAAGTATTCCAAAATCTCTTCACGGCGATTATCAGGAATATCAATATCAATATCTGGCATTTGATGACGTTCCGGATTAAGGAAACGTTCAAAGAGTAAATCATAAGCGATTGGATCAACGTCCGTAATCCATAATACATAGGCGACTAATGATCCAGCAGCTGAACCACGCCCCGGACCAGTACGAATTGATTTTTTGTGTGCATAATTTAAAACATCCCAAATAATCAAGAAATAATCCGCAAAGCCCA
>JACYYJ010136369.1_pt1 | contig 13263 bp, 10 predicted proteins | sample 8236861 | NCBI WGS metagenome assembly JACYYJ01 (sample SAMN14103086, study PRJNA606662) | landfill metagenome | isolation source: landfill solid waste | place: India:New Delhi, Okhla landfill site | collected 2017-11-05
GAGGGGCAGGGGTACCGCGAGTGGGCGGAGCTCGGCCGGGCCCGGCAGATCCTGGACAACCTCACGCTCGACGGCGCCGCCGAGCCGATGGTGGTCGTCCTCGCCGACGGCGGCGCGGCGGGTCCCGCGGGCCCGACCAAGGACCTGCTGCCCGCCGTCGAGCGGGAGCTGAACGTCGCCCGCGACGGCGCGGGCCGCGCGATCGCGGGCATCGGCCGGGGAGGGTCGCAGGCGGTGGAGGCGATGGTCCACCGGCCCCGCGACTTCGCCTACGTCGGCTCGTTCTCGGGCGGGTACGACGGGAAGCTCTCGAAGGGCAAGGCGCAGCAGATCAACGCGTCGACGGAGCTCCTCCGCCTGTACGCCGGGAACGCCACCGACCCCGGGTACGACAGCACGGTCGCCCTGGCGGACTCCCTGACCCGCTCGGGGGTCCACTTCCAGTCCGACGGGTCGGACCCGGAGACGGGCGCCACGTGGGACACGTGGCAGAAGAACCTGCACGACTTCGCGCAGCGCGTCTTTCGCGACGTCGACGACGGCCCGAGCGAGGGTCACCTCCCGTTCGAGGAGCGGGAGGTGACCGCGCCGGGGACGACCCCGACGCCGTGGATCGACGCCCACGGCGTGGTGACGTTCGAGCTCGGTCCCGAGTACGCCGACGCGCACCACATCACGGTCTGGGGCAACTTCGGCCCGGCCGGGAGCTGGCCGCGCACGCCCATGGTCCGGCAGGCCGACGGGTCGTGGCGGCTCTCGCTGGCGGTCGAGGGCGGCTCGTACTACTACAAGTTCGTGGTCGACGGCGTCGACCACAAGGACGGGGCCAACCCCACGAGCGTGTTCTCCGAGCCGACCTGGAGCACCTTCACGGTCGAGGGCGACACGCTGCGCGGCCGGTACACCGCCGAGGTGCCGGCCGAGGAACGCGGCGAGGTGAGCGTCATGCACTACGCGAGCACCGCCGGCGAGGAAGAGCGTTCGGCGTACGTGTGGACGCCCCCGGACTACGACCCGGACCGTGCGGAGCCGTACCCGGTGTTCTACCTGCAGCACGGCGGCGGGCAGACCTGGACCGACTGGCTCGAGGTGGGTCACATCGACCGCATCCTCGACAACCACTACCGCAACGGCAGCATCACGCCGATGGTGGTGGTCATGGCCAACGGGAACGGGGTGGACTTCCCGACCGAGATCACGACCCGCGTGGTTCCTGCGGCCGAGGAGCAGTACCACGTCAGCTCCGAGGGTGGTCAGCGCGCGCTCGCCGGGCTGTCGATGGGGTCCGGCCACACGCTCAGCACGCTCTGGGCCCACCCGGGCGAGTTCGGCTACATCGGCGCGATGTCGGCCTTCGGCGCACCTCCGGCGGAGGCCGACGTCGAGGCGATCAACGACGGCACGAAGCTGCTGCGCGTCTACTCCGGTGACGCGCAGGACTTCACCTACGGGGCGACGCTGTCGCTGGTCGACGCCATGGAGGCACGCGGCGTGCACCACGAGTTCGCGCCGATCATCCCGGGCCCGCACAGCTGGGACGTCTGGCAGAAGGCCGTGATCGACCTCCTGCCGCGCCTCTTCCCCGACGGCGCCACGGGCCGCTAGGGACGCCGGGGCGTGCCGCGGTGCGGTCGGCGGGAGCGGACCCGTCGACCGCACCGTGTCGCGTGCGAGCCGATCAGGCGCGCGCCAGGCGGACGATCGACCAGGACACGGGCGGCAGCTCGGCCCTCGCGCGTCCGTCCGCGACCTTGGCAGTGGTGTTGGGCCGTGGCCGCACGGTGGTGTCGTCGTCGGCGGTGGCGGACCAGCTGTGGTCGGGGTGGGAGAGCGTGAGCGCCTCGACGACCCGCAGGCCGGGGAACCCGCGCAGGTCGACGTCGAGCGTGACGTCCTGGGTGACGGAGCGGTTCGTCGCCAGGAGCACGACCTCGCCGGTCTCGGGATCGTGGGTGGCGACGGCGTCGAGGGTTGCCACGTCGCCGAAGCGTGCGGTCTCGTGCGTCGGCGAGTCGACCGCGACGCGCAGCACCTCGCCCTTCGCGTGGCGCGAGGTGAGTGCGAACGGGTGGAAGATCGTCTGTGTCCACACCCGACCGCCGGGCTCGGTCATGATCGGCGCGATGACGTTGACCAGCTGGGCGAGGGACGCGGCGTGGACGCGGTCGGAGTGCCGGAGCAGCGAGATGAGCAGGCTGCCCACGACGACGGCGTCGGCCACGTTGTAGCGGTCCTCGAGCAGGACCGGCGCCACGGGCCAGTCGTCGCCCGAGGGTGGCCGGGACTCGGCGCGCTGCTGGTACCAGACGTTCCACTCGTCGAACGAGATGTGGATGCGCTTGGAGTGCTTGCCGGCGGCCCGTACCGCGTCGGCGGTGGCCGTGACCGACTCGATGAAGTGGTCCATGTCGACGGCCGAGGCGAGGAACGAGGCCAGGTCGCCGTCGTCCTCGTAGTAGTAGGCGTGCGCGGAGACGTGGTCGACGTGCTCGTAGGCCTCGGTGAGCACGGTGTGCTCCCAGGCGCCGAAGGTCGGCATCCGCGAGGTCGACGACCCGCACACCACCAGCTCGAGGTCGGGATCGATCTGCCGCATGGCCCGGGCGGTCTCGGCGGCCAGGCGCCCGTACTCGTCGGCGGTCTTGTGACCGGTCTGCCAGGGACCGTCCATCTCGTTGCCGAGACACCACATCCGCACGCGGTACGGATCAGGGGCGCCGTTCGTGCGGCGCAGGTCGGACCATTGGGTGCCGCCCGGGACGTTGCAGTACTCCAGCAGGTCGAGGGCCTCCTGGACGCCGCGCGTGCCGAGGTTCACGGCCATCATCGGCTCCACGCCGGCCCTGGCGCACCAGCGCATGAACTCGTCGACGCCCACGACGTTGGGCTCCGTGGAGTGCCACGCCAGGTCGAGCCGGCGCGGGCGGTCGGCCACGGGCCCGATCGCGTCCTCCCAGCGGTAGCCCGAGACGAAGTTGCCGCCCGGGTAGCGGACCGTCGACACGCCGAGCTCGCGGACCAGGTCGATCACGTCCCCACGGAAGCCCTCGGCGTCGGCGCTGGCGTGCCCCGGGTCGTGGATGCCGGTGTACACGCAGCGACCGAGGTGCTCGACGAACGATCCGAACGTGCGGCGGTGGACGGGCCCGACGACGAACGCGGGATCGAGGGTGACGGTGGCGGACAGCATGAAGCTCCTTGGATGGACCGATCGGGAGAGGTGGCGGCGCGACGAGCACGCACCGGCGGGGCGTCCGGTGCTCCGCCGGTGCGTGCGGTCGCCGGGCCTACTGGCCGAGCTCGTTCTGCAGGCTCGACTGTGCCTTGTCGAGGGCGTCCTGCGCGGGTACGTGGTTCTCGTAGAGGTCGTTGAGCGTGACCGTCGTGAACGTGTTGTCGACCGCGGGCCAGTTCGGGTCGCTGAACGACGGCAGGTGCCCGATGTCGTCCTTGACCTCGTTGAGGACGTCGAACAGGTTGGTCTGGAAGTACTTGTTGAACTTGTTCTCGGGGTTCTTCGTGACCTCCTCGTCCTCCCAGACGGACATGTTCACCGGGTCGAAGCCGAGCTCCTCCCACACGGCGACGTTCGCCTCGGGGGAGAGCTTGGCGAACGCGAGCCACTCGGAGGCGAGGTCCTGGTTCGGCGAGGCGACGGGGATCGCGGTCCCGGTACCCCCTCCGCCGATGGTCCGGACGACGGCGTCGTCCTGGGCGGGCGCGGGCGCGATCGCGATCTTGCCGTCCAGGTCCGGCATGTAGTCCACGTACCGCGACGTGTACCAGGCGGGGTAGACGATCGCGGCGTAGTCGCCGTCGTTGATCGCGCCGTACGCCTGCTCGTCGTCGGGGCTGCCGCCGGGGATGGTCGACACCGCGCCCGCGTCCTGCATCTCCTGGACCATCGACACCGCCTCGACGACCTCGGGGCTGTTCACCCGGACGTTGCCGTCGGCGTCGAAGTACTCCCCGCCGAGCTGCGCGGTGATGAGCGGCTCGATGAAGTTGACGCCCGTGCTCGCGACGCCGAACGCCTTGTCCGTGGCCTCGTGGTACTTGCTGCCCGCCTCACGGAAGTCGTCCCAGGTCTTGATGGCGGTGTAGTCGATGCCGGCGCCCTCGAGCAGCTCGGTGTTGTAGAACGCGACGAAGGCGCCCACGTGCGTGGGGAAGCCGTAGACGTGGTCGTCCTTGCTGTAGAGGTCGAGACGAGCCTGGACGACGTCGTCCCGGTACGGCGCAGCGGCCTCGGTCAGGTCCATCAGCGGTGGGGTCGAGCCCTTGACGAAGTTGGCGAACTTGTTCACCTCGATGTCCACCACGTCGGGCAGGCCCTCGCCCGAGTTGAGGGCGAGCTGCAGCTTGTTGTGCATGTCGTCGTAGGGGTAGACGGTGACCTCGAGCTTGATCTCCTGGTCGGGGTTCGCCTCGTTCCACTTCTCGGCCATCGACTCGTAGTAGGCCGCGTGCACGTCGGCGAACGTCCACATGTTCAGGTTGGTGGAACCGTCCGCGTTGGTGGACGGCTCGGCCGCCCCGCCGCCCCCGCTGCAGGCGGCGAGCGCGGTGACGGCGGTCGCGGCGACGAGCGCGATCGCGCCGTTGCGAAGCTTGCTCATGGAATTCTCCGTTCTGATGAGTGGTCAACCCTTGACGGCGCCCGCGGTCATCCCCTCGATGAAGTACCGCTGGAACGCGAGGAAGAGGATGAGGATGGGAATGAGCGAGAAGAACGCGCCGATGATGAGGAGCTCGTAGTTGTTCCCGTAGGGCGTGAGCAGCGTGTTGAGACCGATGGGAAGCGTGAACTTCTCCGGCGAGCGCAGCACGAGGAGGGGCCACAGGAAGTTGTTCCAGCAGATCATTCCGTTGAGGATGGCCATGGCGGCCATGGCCGGCTTGGAGATGGGGAGCACGATCCGGAAGAAGATGCCGTACTCCGTCACCCCGTCGACGCGCCCGGCCTCGAGCAGGTCCTTGGGAATCCCGAGAAAGTATTGCCGGAAGAAGAAGATCGTCACCGCCTGGGCGAGGAACGGCAGGACGATGACGGTATAGGTGTCGGCGAGACCCATGTCGTTCACCTGCACGTACAGCGGCAGCATGAGCATCTCGAACGGCACGGTCATGACGAGAAGGACCATGACGAACCACAGGGACTTCCCCCGAAAGTCGTACATGGCGAACCCGTAGGCGACGAAGGAGCTCACCAGGAGCGTCAGCACGACCTGGACGACCGTGAGCACGAGGCTGTTCCCGAACCATCGGAAGTACGGCCCGGAGTCCGTGAAGAGCATGGCGTAGTTGGCGAGGCTGAGCCCCCCGAGATCGACGTCGAACGACATGCCTCGACGGATGACGTCGTTGCCGTCCTGGAAGGTGCCCACGAAGATCGCGACGAGCGGCACCAGCGCGATCACGGCGATGACGACGAGGAAGCCGGTCTGGATCCATGCCCCGGCCGTGTGCGAGAAGCGCGGCCCGTCGCCGCGCGCGGACCGTCGTCGTGACCGGCGGTCGCTCTCCGGCGGGCCGACCTGCTGCGGGGGGCCGTCCTGCGTGACGGGCTGCTGCGCGACCATCACGACTCCTCCTTCTTGAAGGTGCCCGTGGCGACGAGGTACGTGAGGTTGATCGCCATGACGATCGTGAGCAGGACGACGCCCACGGCCGAGGCGAAGCCGAGGTCGTTCTCCTCGATGCCCTTGCGGTAGAGGTACCCGACGACCGTGAGGCCCTGGTTGTTCGGGGAGTTGTTGCCCGCATAGAGCATGAAGCTCTCGAGGAACATCGCGAGCCCGCCGTAGATGCTGATGGTCACGACATACACGATCGTGGGCTTGAGGTTCGGCACGGTGATGTGGAGGAACTGGCGGACACGGCCGGCGCCGTCCATCGATGCGGCCTCGTAGTACTCCGTCGGTATCGACTGCATCCCGGCGATGAAGTACATCATGTTCACCCCCGTCCATCGCCAGAGCGCGAGCGACAGGAGGGCGACGAGCCCGGAGATGTCGGCGCGCAGCCATCGGACGGGCCCGAGGCCGAAGAACTCGGCGATCTGGTTCATCATGGCGGAGTCCGACTCCGCGAAGATGAGGCGGAACACGATGCCGGCGACGACGACGGACGTCAGGGCGGGGACGAACAGGGATGCCTTGAAGAAGGCCTTGACGCGTGGACTGCCGATCTTCGAGCTGACGACGGCGGCGAGAACGAGGGGTATCGGGACCAGGAGAACGATGGTCAGGACCATGTAGCGCAGGCTGTTGAACATCGCCTGCCAGAAGATCTGGTCGCGGAACAGCCGCTCGTAGTTGTCGGCCCCGATGAAGGTCGCCTGGCCGTAGAGAACCTCCTGGGTGCTCATCACGAATGATCGCCCGAGCGGGACGACCCAGAACACCGCGAGCGTGACGAGGAAAGGCAGGATGAAGATATAGGGCGCGAGCCTCTTCGAGTACAGGATCTGTTTCACGACAGCGGCTTCCTCCTCGCGGACGGGGCATCATGGGTGGCGTGGTGAAGATGAGCGACGTCGCCCAGGAGGCCGGCGTCTCGAAGATGACCGTCTCGAACGTCATCAACGGACGCCCCGGCGCGAGCGCGGAGACCCGTGCCCGGGTGCTCGCCGCGGTCGCGCGACTCGGGTACGAGGTCAACGCGACGGCGCGTCGGCTGCGGGCGGGCCGCAGCGGCGCGATCGGCCTGCTCGTCCCGCACCTCGACGGCCCCTACTACGCCCATCTCGCGGCGCGTCTCGACACCCTGGCCCGAGCACGGGGGCACCACGTGATCATCGAGCGGACCGGGGCCAGCCGGGACGGGGAGGTCGCCGCGATCTCTCCCGAACGGGTCCGCCCCTACGACGGACTCGTCTTCAGTCCGGTCCAGCTCGACACGGCCGACGTGAGGGGCGCGGGCGTCGAGGTGCCCGTCGTGCTTCTCGGTGAGCGTCGCCTCGCGGGCACCTTCGACCACGTGATGATGGACAACGTCGGCGGAGCCGACCTGGCGACCAGCCACCTGATCGAGCGTGGCTCCCGACGGATCGCCCTGGTGGGCGGGCGACCGGACACCGGCGTCGACAGCATGGCCACGCTGCGCACCCGCGGGTACCGCCAGGCGCACGCCGGCGCGGGAATGGCGGTCGACGAGGAGCTCGTGGTGGATGCGGACTCGTTCACCACGAGGGACGGCTACGAGGCCGTCATGCGGCTGCACCGGGCGGGCGTGGCGTTCGACGGGGTCTTCGTCCTCACGGACGCTGCGGCGATGGGGGTGCTGCGGGCACTCGCGGACCTCGGCCTGCGGGTGCCCCAGGACGTCCAGGTGGTCGGCTTCGACAATGACGACGAGGGGAGCTACCTCGTGCCGCGCCTGACCACGGTGGACCCCGACAACGACTCCATGGCCCAGAGCATCATGACGTTGCTGCTGCGCCGGATCGACGACGGCGCGCCGGCAGACGGCGAGGCTGTGGAGGTGGTGACGACGGCGCGCATCGTGGTGCGCGAGTCGACCCGGCCACGCGCCTAGTCCTCGATCGGTCACGGCGTCTCTTCCTCGAGCGGCACACCCACGCTGGTGTGTATCGGTAAAGTATGCGGGCCGCAGGGGCGTGTCAACGACTGTCGCCGCGGTCGTCCGGGTTCTGTCGCCAAGGGTGCCGGGCGCCCTGGCGTGCTCGCGCCATTCCTCGAAGCGCCGGAGCCTCAGGTCGTGCCGCCTGCGCCCTCCCGAGGTGCTGTGTCAGGAGGGGTCGCGCTCACGCGGACGCGGGCCGCGCCGGCCCCGTGCTCTCGCGCACGACGAGCCGCACCGGCACGGTCTCGTGCGTGCCGCTGAGGTCGACGTCGTCGCGCACCTGGCGCAGGAGCAGGTCGACGAGGCTGCTGCCGATGCGCGCAAAGTCCTGCTCCACGGTGGTCAGCGGCGGCCACAGGTGCTCGGCGAGGGTGATGCCGTCGAAGCCGACGACGGACACGTCGTCGGGCACGCGGCGCCCGGCCTCGTGCAGGGCGTGCAGCACGCCAGCGGCGGTCTCGTCGTTGGCGCAGAACACGGCGGTGACGTCGGGGTCGGCGGCCAGCTCGCGCCCGACGGCGTAGCCGGTCCGCGCGGTCCAGTCGCCGTGCAGGGGCTCGGGGACGGGCCGGCCGGCCGCCTCGAGCGTGGCGCGCCAGGCGTCGATGCGGCTGCGGGCGGGCAGCGAGTCGTCCGGGCCGGCGACGTGGTGCACGGTGCGGTGCCCCAGGTCGAGCAGGTGCTGCACGGCGAGCCGGGCGCCCTCGGTCTGGTCGGCGCGCACGGCGGGGTGCGTGCCGACGAAGCGCGAGTCGGAGACGACGACGGGCAGCTGCGCGGGCAGGGCGAGCGTGTCCGGGGTCGCCGACTCGGCACGCACGATGACGAGCCCGTCGATCGCCTGGTGGGAGAGGCGGGTGACGGCCGCGGAGACGTCGTCGGGCGACGGGCTCTCGACGTCGACGATCGTGACGGTGTAGCCCTCGGCCCGGGCGGCCTCGACGACGGCCTCGACCGTGCGCGACTCGCCCGTGCGGGCCAGCTGGTGCGCGATGACCCCGAGGGTGCGGAAGCTGCCGTAGCGCAGCGCACGGGCCGCGTTGTTGGGTGCGTAGCCGAGCTCCGCCATGGCGGCGAGCACGCGGTCGCGCGTCGCGGGCCTGACGTTGTCGAGGCCCATCGACACGCGGGAGACGGTCTGCGAGGAGACGCCCGCGAGCGCCGCGACCTCGGCCATCGAGGGCGCCGTCCGGGGGCGTCCTCGCCCGCGGGACCGCACGCCGGGCGCGCCGTTCGTCTCCACCATCGCCGCCTCTCGTGCTGCCTCTTGTGCTGCCGGTCGTGGTACCTCGCGTGACTCTGCCGGCGCCCGGGGCTTGACATCCCCGGCACCTCGCGACACTCTAGTCCGGCCGTGATGTTTACGTAAACATCTGGCCCGTCCTCCTGGGAGTTGCTTCGTGACCGCAGACGCTCCGGCATCCTCGCCGCCCGCCCCGACCCCTGTGCCCGTCGTGCCCGCCGTGCGCCGCAGCCGTCGGCGCTGGACGGGGTGGATGTTCGTCGGCCCGTTCATGCTGGTGTTCGCGCTGGTGTTCCTGGCCCCGATCGCCTACGCGCTGTACCTGTCGGTGTTCCGCACGCAGATGGTGGGCGGCACCACGTTCGTCGGGCTCGAGAACTACGCGCAGGCGCTCGCCGACCCGCAGTTCTGGGAGGGCCTGGGCCGCGTCAGCCTGTTCCTCGTGGTGCAGGTGCCGATCATGCTCGGCATCGCGCTGCTGGTCGCGCTCGCGATCGACAGCGGCCGCCTGTACGGCAAGAGCTTCTTCCGGATCTCGATCTTCATGCCCTACGCGGTGCCGGCCGTGGTCGCGGCCCTCATGTGGGGCTTCATGTACGGCACGCGCTTCGGCCTGGTGGGCAACATCAACGAGGCCTTCGGGGTCAGCCTGCCCAACCCGCTGTCGCCCGACCTCGTCCTGGCGTCGATCGGCAACATCGTGACCTGGGAGTTCGTCGGCTACAACATGCTGATCTTCTACTCCGCGCTGCGCGTCGTGCCGTTCTCGATGACGACGGCCTCGTCGAACGCGGGCACGACGACGGTCACCCGCGGCGGCTCGGGGAACTGCGGGCCGCAGCCGGCGGGTCCCGGGTCGTCCCGTCGCCGTCGGGCCTCGAAGACGAGGGCCGCCGGCACGAACGCGAGGCGCACCACGCCGACGACCAGCAGCGACAGGCCCAGCACCAGGACGAGCGCGGCGAGGACGGACGTCATGCCCGGCCCGGCCACACGTCGAGGACGGCGTCCAGGAGCTCGGGAGCCCCGGCCGAGACCGCGCCGAACCGGGCGTTGACCTCGAGCACGACGGGCGTGCCGTCGGCGAGCCGCCGGACGTCCATGTCGAGCGGGCCCACGAGGTCGAGCGCCTCGGCGGTCCGTGCGGCGAGCTTCGCGACGTCGTCGACGGCGCCGGCCGGGAGGCGCTCGACGGTCGTGGCGTTCCCCACCCGCCCCTCCTTGCGCCCGGTCTTCTCGAGCACCACGACCGTGCAGGCACCGTCGGCGGGCGAGCGGTACACCTGCGGGCTGTACTCGGTGCCGGGTGCGAAGGCCTGCACCACCCAGCTCGCGTCGAGGGACGCCCAGCCGGGGTCGTCCGGGTCCTCGACGACGTGCACGCCCCGGCCCCCGCGCGAGACCCGGGGCTTGACCACGACGGGACCGCCCCCCCAGGCCAGGGCCTCGGCCGCCGAGCCGAGCGCGTCGGCGGGAAGGTACCGCGGCACGGCCACGCCCTGCCGCTCGAGCGCCCACATGGTGAGGAGCTTGTCGCCGGCGACCGACGTCGGGCCCGGGGCGGACAGGACGACGGCGTCCCCGAGGCCGGCGGCCCGCGCGAGCACGGCCAGGCGCGGCAGCTCCTCGGAGACCGTGGGCACGACGAGCCGGGGCCGGAGCCGGGCGACGAGGTCCAGGGTCGCGGCGTCGTAGGCGGGGTCGGCGGCGGCTGGCACCGGCTCGACGGCGTCGTAGCCGGGCACGGGGGGCGGGGGAGAGGCCGACGCCGACGACGCGCCGCCGCGCGGCGTCCGGCCGGCGTGCGAGCTGCGCGCCGAGCGTCCGACCGGCCGGGCCGGCGGCTCCGGTCACGAGGATCGTGCGCCGCTCGCCCTGGTGGTCCATGCTCCGATCGTAGGGGCCTGCCTGCGACGACGCAGCGTGAGGCGGTCAGAGGGTGCGGGCGGACAGGGTGTCGCAGTCGGTGAGCGTGCCGCCCTCGTACCCGACCGTGAACCACCGCACCCGCTGCTCGGAGGTGCCGTGCGTGAAGCCCTCGGGGCTCACCTGTCCGGTGGCCTGCTGCTGGATGCGGTCGTCGCCGACGGCGGCCGCGGCGCCGAGCGCCTGGCGCAGCTCGGCGGGGGAGATCGGGTCGAGGAACGTCACTCCGGTGTCGGGGTCCACCTCGATCGCGGCGGAGCCCGCCCACATGCCCGCGAGGCAGTCGGCCATGAGCTCGATGCGCACGGAGTCCGACTCGGGCCCGCTGCCGCGCCGGTCGGCGGCGTCCATGGCGCCGGTGAGCTGCTCGACGTGGTGGCCCACCTCGTGCGCCACGACGTACTCCTCGGCGAGCGGCCCGCCCTCGGCGCCGAACTGCGAGCTCAGCTGGTCGAAGAACGAGACGTCGACGTACACCGTCCGGTCCGGCGGGCAGTAGAACGGGCCCGTCGCGCTGGTCGCGGCCCCGCACCCCGTCGTCGTCGACCCGGAGAAGCTCTCCACCGGCGGCAGCGCGTACTCCAAGCCGGCCTGCTGCGGCAGCACCCGCTCCCAGTACGCGTCGAGCGACTGCACGGTGGCCGACAGCCGGCACTCGCGGTCGGTGTTCGCCTGCTCGGCGGTGCAGGCGTCGACGTACTGCTCCTGCCCGTCGCCCGCGGGCGCCCCGGCGTCCTGCACGGCCCCGCCCAGCGCGCCGGTGAGCTGGCCCAGGTCGCCGCCGCCGAGGAACACGGCCAGCAGCGCCACGACGATGGCGCCGATGCCGCCGCCGACCACCGCGCCGCGCCGTCCGCCCGCACCCTTGCGGACCCGGCCACCCTCGAACTCGCCGCCCTCGTTGAAGGTCACGAGCACCACGCTAGGCCCGGGCCGGAGCGATCGCGCGGGAAATGAGCAGGCCCCGGCGAGACGCGCTCCGTAGGGTGCGGCCATGCCCACGACCCAGCCCGCGACCCAGCCCGCGACCCAGCCCGCGACGATGACCGGCACCGTGCTCGCCCTCGGCGGCGGCGGGTTCTCCATGTCGGACGACGGCTCGTCCGCGATCGACGACCACCTGCTCGACCTCACCGGCGAGGCCACCCCGAGGGTCTGTTTCGTGCCGACCGCGAGCGGCGACGACGACGGGTACGCGCGCCGCTTCGAGGAGGCGTTCGCCGGACGCGCCCGGACGTCGGTGCTGTCGCTCTTCTGCCACGAGCCGTGGGGCTACGCCGACCCGGAGATGCTGCTCGAGCAGGACGTCGTGTACGTGGGCGGCGGCTCGACGGCGAACCTGCTGGTCGTCTGGCGGCGGCACGGGCTGCCCGACCTGCTCGCCCGGGCCGCGGCGCAGGGGACGGTCCTCGCGGGGATCAGCGCGGGGATGAACTGCTGGTTCGAGTCGTCCTCGACCGACTCGTTCGGCCCGCTCGCGCCGCTCGACGACGGCCTGGGGTTCGTCCCGGGCAGCGCCTGCCCGCACTACCTCGGCGAGGCGGACCGCCGCGACGCCTACCTGGGCTGGGTGGCCGCCGGGACGCTGGCGGAGGGGTACGCGGTGGACGAGCACGCCGCCCTGCGGTTCGTCGACGGCGTGCCGGTCGAGGCCGTGAGCGAGCGGCCCGACCGCCCCGTCCTGCGCGTCGAGCGCGACGGCGACCGTGCCCGGGAGGTCCCGTTCGACGTGCGCCGGCTCCCCGGGGCCTGACGCCGGGACGGTGCCGGGTCAGTACTCCGTCGGCGTCTCGACGGACTGCCAGTGCCACGGCTCGGGCAGCCGGCCGTCCGGCTCGGCCCAGCCCGGGTGGGTCCAGCCGTGCTCCTCGGCGTGCTCCTTGAGCCAGGCGTAGCGCGCGCCGTCGAACCCCTCGGGACCCATGGAGATGTCGACGGCGGTGCCCAGGCCGTGGTTCGAGCACCCGGGGGGCGCGGCCAGCGGGTTCGGGTCGTCCGGGTCGTACACCGCGACCTGCTGGTCGTAGCTGCGGTACGCGGAGTTCACCGTGAGGTGCTGGCCGAACTCGGCGCGGTAGGCGGCGTCGAGCGCCACCAGCCCCTCCAGGACGTCCGCACGCACGGAGTACTGCGGCGCCCACGGGATCGGCGCGAGCTTCGTCGCCGAGATCTTCCCGGCCTCCGGGAACCACACCTGGTCGGGCTCGGGGCAGACGACCGCGTCCTGCGCGGTCATGAGGTCCACGGTCGCGTCCGCCAGGTCGTCGCGCAGCGCGGTGAGGTCCGCCGCGGCGGACTCGAGGTCCTCCAGCGACGCGGTGGCCAGGCGGTCGTCCTGGGTCTCGGCGGTCAGCTCGTCGGCGGTCCCGAGCGCGTCGCGGGACGAGGCGCGCAGCGTCTCGCCGGCGTCGTGCCCGTCCGCGGCCAGCTCGTCCGTCGCGGCCAGCACGCGATCGGCCCGGCGCACCACCGGCGGGAGCGCGTCGCGCGCCTCGGCGGCCTGCGCG
>JACYYJ010021974.1_pt2 | contig 13260 bp, 11 predicted proteins | sample 8236861 | NCBI WGS metagenome assembly JACYYJ01 (sample SAMN14103086, study PRJNA606662) | landfill metagenome | isolation source: landfill solid waste | place: India:New Delhi, Okhla landfill site | collected 2017-11-05
CGACCGCCAGACCGGCAAGACGTCGATCGCGATCGACTCGATCATCAACAACAAGGACTCGGGCGTCATCTCGGTCTACGTGGCGATCGGTCAGCGGATGTCGACCGTCGTCAACCTGGCGCAGACGCTGGCCGAGGCCGGCGCGCTCGACTCGACGATCATCGTCGCCGCGTCCGCCGACGAGGCCGCGCCGATCAAGTACATCGCCCCGTACGCCGGCGCCGCGATGGCCGAGTACTTCCTGTACAAGGGCGGCCACACCCTGGTCGTGTACGACGACCTGACGAAGCACGCCTTCGCCTACCGCCAGATGTCGCTGCTGCTGCGCCGCCCGCCGGGCCGCGAGGCGTACCCGGGCGACGTCTTCTACCTGCACTCGCGCCTGCTCGAGCGCGCGGTCAAGCTGTCGGACGCCCTCGGTGGCGGCTCGATGACCGCGCTGCCGATCATCGAGACCCAGGCCGGCGACGTGTCCGCCTACATCCCGACCAACGTGATCTCGATCACCGACGGTCAGATCTTCCTCGAGCCGAAGCTGTTCTACTCGGGCGTCCGCCCGGCGATCAACGTCGGCATCTCGGTCTCGCGCGTCGGCTCGTCGGCGCAGACCAAGCCGATGAAGAAGGTCCAGGGCGGTCTGAAGCTGGCGCTGTCGCAGTACCGCGACCTCGAGGCCTTCGCGCAGTTCGGCTCGGACCTCGACGCCGACACCCGCAAGACGCTCGACCGCGGCGCCCGCCTGGTCAAGACGCTGAACCAGGGCGAGCGCTCGCCGATCGCCGTCGAGGACCAGGTCCTGCAGATCTTCGCGGCGACCAACGGCTACCTCGACCGGATCACCGTGGACCGCGCCGAGGAGTACCTCGAGCGCCTGGTCGAGACCGCGCGCGCCGAGATCGCTCCGACGCTGGAGAAGATCGCCGGGGGCGACTGGTCGGACGAGACCATCGCGGCCGTCGACGCGTTCGTCGCGAAGTTCACCAAGGAGGACTTCGGCTACGAGCTCGACGAGGACGGCGAGCTGCTCGAGCAGGGCACGGCGGCGGTCTGATGACCGCTCGGCCGGGGACGGAAGGGAGCTGAGTCATGGCGCAGAGCGACGTCAAGGCACGGATCGCGTCCGTCCAGAACATCCGCAAGATCACGCGGGCCATGGAGATGGTCTCCGCGTCGCGTCTGCGCAAGGCGGAGCAGCGCGCTGCGTCGCTCCGTCCCTACGCGGACGCGGTGCGTCGCATGACGAGCCAGGCCGCCGCCGCGGCCGGCTCGGGCGAGCTGCAGGCGCAGCCCGTCCTGCAGACGCACGACCAGGAGCAGGTCGTCGGCCTGGTGCTGGTGACCGCCGACCGCGGCCTCGCCGGGGCGTTCAACTCGCAGATCCTGCGGGCGGGGCTCCAGCGGGCCGCCGAGCTCGAGGCCGAGGGCGTCGAGACCCGGTTCTACGTGACCGGTCGTCGCGGCGACGCGGCGCTGAGCTTCCGCGGCCGGGCGATCGAGGGCTCGTACACCGGGTTCACCGACGCACCGCGCCACGAGCACGCCGCCCGGATCGGCGAGGACCTGGTCGCGGCGTACGTCGATGACCGCGTCGACCGCGTCGAGATGATCTACAACGGCTACGTGTCGCCGCTGGTCCAGGAGGTCCGTCGCGAGACGCTGCTGCCGCTGGCCGCCGCCGCGATCACCGAGGGCGAGGGCGACGTCGATCCGGCCGAGGCCGAGACCTCGGGGCCGAAGTCGCTCGTCGAGTACGAGCCGGGCCCGGCCGAGATCCTCGCGGAGCTCGTCCCCGAGTTCGTCGAGATCTCGCTGCTCCGGGCGCTGCTCGAGTCGGCCGCGTCGGAGCACGGCGCGCGCATGACCGCGATGCGCAGCGCGTCGGACAACGCCGGCGACGTGATCGAGAGCCTGACCCTGGCGATGAACCGGGCCCGTCAGGCGGACATCACGCAGGAGATCATGGAAGTCGTAGCGGGTGCGGAGGCGTTGAACTGATGCCCAGCCCCCAGAAGCAGCCGCAGTACCGCCCGTACGCGCACGAGAAGAGGATCTGATGGAAGCCGCAACTGTCACCGCCACCGGGCGGATCGAGTCCGTCCAGGGCGTCGTCGTCGAGGCGTCCTTCCCCGACGGCCGTCTGCCGGAGCTCAACAACGCGATCGAGACCACGCTCAGCGACGGCTCGAACCTGGTCTTCGAGGTGCAGCAGCACCTCGGTGACGACCGCGTCCGCGCGGTCGCCATGGACGCCACCGACGGCCTGGCCCGCGGGGCCGAGGTCCGCGACACCGGCGGCCCGATCAGCGTTCCCGTCGGTCAGGCGACCCTCGGCCGCATCTTCAACGTCCTCGGCGAGACGATCGACGAAGGCGCTCCGCTGCCCGAGCACGAGACGTGGGGCATCCACCGTCCGGCGCCGAAGGTCGAGGACCTGACGCCGACGACCGAGATGTTCGAGACGGGGATCAAGGTCATCGACCTGCTCGCCCCGTACGCCAAGGGCGGCAAGGTCGGCCTGTTCGGCGGCGCCGGCGTCGGCAAGACCGTCCTGATCCAGGAGCTGATCAACAACCTGGCGCAGGAGCACGGCGGTCTGTCCGCGTTCTGCGGCGTCGGCGAGCGCTCCCGTGAGGGCACCGACCTGTACCTGGAGATGCAGGAGTCGGGCGTCATCGACAAGACGATGCTCGTCTTCGGCCAGATGAACGAGCCCCCCGGAGCCCGCATGCGCGTGGCGCTGACGGGTCTGACGATGGCGGAGTACTTCCGTGAGCAGGGCGGCCAGGACGTGCTGCTCTTCATCGACAACATCTTCCGCTTCGTCCAGGCCGGCTCCGAGGTCTCGGCGCTGCTCGGTCGGATGCCGTCGCAGGTCGGCTACCAGCCGACCCTCGAGTCGGAGATGGGCCAGCTCCAGGAGCGGATCACCTCGACCCGCCAGGGCTCGGTCACCTCGGTGCAGGCCGTCTACGTCCCCGCGGACGACCTGACCGACCCGGCGCCGGCGTCGGTGTTCGCCCACCTCAACGCGCAGACGGTGCTGTCCCGCGCGATCTCCGAGAAGGGCATCTACCCGGCCGTCGACCCGCTCGAGTCGACCTCGACGATCCTCAAGCCCGAGGTCGTGGGCCAGGAGCACTACGAGGTCGCCAACCGGGTCAAGGAGATCCTCCAGCGCTACAAGGAGCTGCAGGACATCATCGCGATCCTCGGCATCGACGAGCTCGGCGAGGAGGACAAGATCCTCGTGCAGCGCGCCCGCAAGGTCGAGCGCTTCCTGTCGCAGCCGTTCCACGTCGCCGAGCAGTTCACCGGCGCGCCGGGCCAGTACGTGCCGATCGCCGAGACGGTCCGCTCGTTCAAGGAGCTGATCGACGGTCAGCACGACGACCTGCCGGAGTCGGCCTTCCTGCTGAAGGGCTCGATCGACCAGGTCGTCGAGGCCTCCAAGAAGGGCTGATCCCCGTGGCGCACACGCCGTTTCGTACCGATGTCCTGACCCCCACCGGCGAGCTGTTCGCCGGTGAGGTCCAGCAGATCTCGACGCGCACGGTCGACGGCGAGATCGGCATCCTCGCCAACCACCAGCCGCTGCTCGGGCGGCTGGAGCCGGCGGAGCTGCGCCTGACCCTTCCCGGCGAGGGCGCGGAGGTCAAGCGCTACGTCCAGACCGGCGGCTACATCCAGGTCGCGCAGGACGGCAACGCCCTGCTGCTGGTCGACGACGCCTACCCGGTCGAGAAGTACGACCGGGCGGCGGCCGAGGCGCAGCAGCGCGAGGCCGAGGAGCGGCTGGAGAAGGCCGAGCAGGGGAGCGAGGCGCACCGCCTCGCGTCCCTGGCCAAGCGCCGGGCCGACGCGCTCGTGCGGCTGGGCGACAAGCTCTCCGGCTGAATCATCGAGCCGTCGCCCGCGCCGGGGTCTCCGGTCGGGCGACGCGAGAACGACGAAGGGCCCCGGTGACCGGGGCCCTTCGTCGTTCCGTCGTTGGGTCGGAGGCCTAGAAGGTGTTGCCGTTGGAGTTGTAGAGCATGATGAGGTACGCGCCGACGACCGTGATCGCGCTCAGCACCGCGAAGAAGAGCGTGCTCGGCACGAGGGAGATGGTGGTCGGCTTGTCGTTCTTCTCGCTCATCGATGGGGCCTCGGTCGGGTGCGGACGGCCCGTATGTTCGCACGCCGCGCGCGGGCGCGGGGGGTGACGCCGGCGCGGCGGGTCCGGCCGCCGTCGGGGCGGAAGCGCACGGCGGCGGCGAGGGGTCGGCTCCAGTCCCTATCCTCTGACGCATGGACGAACGGCTGCTCACCGAGCGGCTGGTCGGGTACGACACCTCCCATCCGGACGGACTGCGCGCCGCGGGAGGGTTCGTCAAGGGCTGGCTGGAGTCGCACGGGATCGATGCCGAGCAGCACGATCACGACGGTCTCCCCGTGCTCTTGGCGTCCGTCGGACCCGATCGCCCGGACGTGCCCACCGTGATCTTCCACGGGCATCTCGACGTGGTGCCGGCGTCGCACGACGAGCAGTTCGTGGCGCGGATCGCCGGCGACCGGTTGTACGGCCGGGGCACCTACGACATGAAGGGCGGCCTGGCCGCGATGATGTGCGCCTTCCGCGACCTGGCGGTCGGGGTGGGCGGGGCTCTTGATCCCGCGCAGGGCGTCAGCGCGCTGCCGGCCCACCCCGCCGACCACGCGCTCGCCGACGTGCGGGTCACGCTCGCGATCGTCCCCGACGAGGAGAGCGAGCGGGTCGATCGGCGTGCGACGGAGACCTTCGTCGCGGCCGGCGCGCTCGACGGCGACTTCGCGATCACCGGCGAGCCGACCGAGATGCAGATCGGGATCCAGGCCAAGGGCGTGCTGGCCGTGCGCGCCGGGGTCCGCGGCACGAGCGCGCACGGATCGACGCCGTGGGTCGGCGACAACGCGATCCACAAGGCGATGACGGCGTTCCGCCGGATCGAGAGCCTGCCGTTCAGCCGGCAGAGCAGCGAGCTCTACGACCGGCCGTCGATCAACCTCGCGCGGATCGCCGGCGGCGACGCCTTCAACATGGTTCCCGACCGCTGCGAGATCACCGTTGACATCCGCTACGTCCCCGGCCAGGACCCCGACGGGATCCTGGCCCAGATCGGCGAGATCCCCGACCTCGAGATCCTGCGGGTCTTCCGTCGCGACCCCGCGATCGTCTCGCCGCGCAACCCGTTCGTCGAGGTCCTCCAGGCGGCCGCGAGCGAGGCCGGCGACGGCGTCGGCCTGACGGTCGGACGCGACGGCGCGTCGGACGCGATCGCGTTCCTCGACGCGGGCATCCCCGCCGTCGAGTTCGGGCCGAGCGGCGACGGCCACCACGGCCCGGAGGAGTGGGTCTCGATCCGCTCGCTGGCCCAGTACCGTCAGGCGCTGGTCTCGTTCGTACGGGCGATCCCGGACGCGTTCTCGCGTACCGGCGCACGGTCGGTCGCGGCCGGGAAGGATTCCATCTGATGTCGAACGATCTCTCGACCGGTCCGCGCGCGCCCCGTCCCGGGATGGGGTTCGCGTTGCGGATCCTGCTCGCCGGCCTGATCGTGGTGCTCGCCGGGGCCGTGACGGTGACCGCCGGGATCCGCAACGAGGCGGACCGGGTCGCCGACGTCCTGGAGGAGAAGTCCCAGGTCGACGAGGAGACCCGCGAGGTGCTGGACGGCGTCGAGCCGGGGGGCCCGCAGACGATCCTGCTGGTCGGCGACGACTACCGGAAGGCCGAGGGCGACGCCGGCGGACAGCGTTCGGACACGATGATCCTGCTGCGGCTGGACCCTGACGCCGAGGCGACGACGATGCTCTCGCTGCCGCGCGACCTGCAGGTGACGCGGGGCGGGACCACCGCCAAGCTGAACTCGGCCTACGCGGCGGGCGGGCCGAAGGGCCTGATCGACACGCTCAAGGAGCTGCTCGGCACGCCGGGCGAGGCGTTCCCGATCCACCACTTCGTGTCGATCCGGTTCTCGGCGTTCTCGCAGGCGGTCAACACCTTCGGCTGCTTCTACGTCGACATCGACCGCAAGTACTACAACGACAACAACCCGCCGGCGGGTGGCGGGGGGCGCTACGCGACGATCGACGTCCCGGCCGGCTACCAGCGGCTCTGCGGTGAGAAGTCGCTCGAGTACGTGCGCTTCCGCCACCTCGACAGCGACCTCGTCCGGGAGGCCCGGCAGACGCACTTCCTCGCCGAGGCCCGCGGGCAGATCGCCGGCTCGACGATCATCGACAAGCGGACCGAGCTGCTGGAGAAGATCAGCGAGTACATCAAGACCGACATCCGGACCTCGAAGGGGCTGCTCGGGGTGGTCAAGCTCGCCGTCAACGTGGTCGGCAAGCCGACCAAGCGGGTCACGGTCGAGGTCTCCGACGCCGCCGACGGCAACGTGGCGACGACCCCGGAGGCGCTCGCCAAGGCCGCCAAGGACTTCCTGCACCCGAAGATCCCGAAGGCGAAGCAGGAGAAGGCGTCCTCGTCGAAGCGCGGCTCGTCGTCCTCGTCGTCCTCGTCCGGTCGCAAGGCGCGCAAGCGCAGCAAGCCGAAGGCCCCGAAGCTGCCCGACACGATGTTCACCTCGACCGCCGGCGCCCGCGAGGCGATCCAGGCCGGCGTGGTCGGCGAGATCGACAACCTGCCGATCTACTACCCGAAGGTCCAGGAGAAGCAGTCGCAGTACCGGCCGCAGATGGCGACCGGCTACGACATCGCGTCGCCCGGCGGGATGAAGTTCCCGTGGCAGGCGTACCGCCTGGTCGTCAACCTCGGCCGCGGCGACGCCGGACCGGGACAGTACTACGGCATCCAGGGGACCACCTGGAAGGATCCGCCCGTTCTCGACCTGGCCCGAGGCACGGAGCGGCTCGGCGGACGGACGTTCCACGTCGAGTACGACGGCAGCCGGATCCGGCGGCTGGTCTGGAAGGCGCCGCACGGCACCTACTGGATCACCAACACGCTGAACAGCCGGCTGACCAACGCCGAGATGCGCGCGCTCGCCCGGTCGCTGACCCGCTACGGCAGCTGATTCGCATCCCGCGACCACCGCACGGCGCGACCGACCCGGTCGCGTGCCACGCGGGAACCGCGCCGCCGCGGCACTGCGGGCGACGGGCTGCGATCCGGTCGGACCTGTAGCCTCACCGTCATATGTCCGCAGCGCGTGAACCCATTGGTGTCATCGGGACCGGCTACGTCGGCTTGGTCACGGCAGCCGGCTTCGCCGCACTGGGCAGCGACGTGGTCTGCGTCGACATCGACGCCGCGAAGATCGAGCGCCTGAAGCGCGGCGAGATCCCGATCTACGAGCCCGGCCTGGCCGAGCTCGTCGAGGCGAACCGCTCGCGCCTGACCTTCACCACCGACATCGCCGAGGCGCTCGAGCGCGCCCGGCTGCTGTTCGTGGCCGTCGGCACCCCGCCGACCTACTCCGGCGACGCCGACCTCTCGGCCGTCCACGCGGTCGTCGAGGCGATGCCCGCGTCCGACCGCCACGCGCTCGTGATGAAGTCGACGGTCCCCGTCGGCACCGGCAAGGCGATCAAGCGGGTCTTCGAGGAGCAGGGCAAGCCCGGCTTCCGCTACGTCTCGTGCCCCGAGTTCCTCAAGGAGGGCACCGCGGTCGGCGACTTCCTGCGCCCCGACCGCGTCGTCGTCGGCGACGACGGCGACTGGGCCGGCGACGCGGTCGTCGAGCTCTACCGCCCGCTGCTCGAGGCCGTGACCGGTCCGGGCGAGGACCCGAGCGACGCGCTGGTCCGCACCGACATCGCGTCGGCCGAGATGGTCAAGCTCGCGTCCAATGCGTTCCTGGCCACCAAGATCTCGTTCATCAACGAGATCGCCAACGTCTGCGAGGAGACCGGCGCGGACGTCGTCGAGGTCGCCAAGGGCATGGGCCTGGACGAGCGGATCGGCCCGAAGTTCCTCAATGCCGGGATCGGCTTCGGGGGCTCGTGCTTCCCCAAGGACGTCACCGCCCTCAAGCAGCTGGCGGGCAACTCCGGCTACCACTTCCAGCTGCTGAACTCGGTGATCGAGGTCAACGAGCTGCAGAAGCGGCGCGTGATCGGCAAGCTCGAGAAGCACCTCGGCAGCCTCGTCGGCAAGCGGATCGCCTTGCTCGGCCTGGCGTTCAAGCCGAACACCGACGACATGCGCGAGGCCAGCTCGCTGGTTCTGACCGCCCGCCTGCAGGCGGCCGGGGCGACCGTCGTCGCCCACGATCCGATCGCCGCGGAGGTCGCGCGGCCGATGCTGCGCGGCGTGACGTTGGCGGACGAGCCGCTCGCGGCGGCGGCCGACGCGGACGCCGTGGTCCTCGTCACCGAGTGGCAGGAGTTCCGCGACCTCGATCTGGCCGAGCTGCGCGCCACGATGGCCGGCGACGTCCTGATCGACGGGCGCAACGCGCTCGACGGCGCCGCCGCGGCGGCGGCCGGGTTCCGCTACGAAGGGGTCGGCCGCCGGCTCCGCAGCCCGGACCTGGCTCCGACCGCGTAGGCCGCGATGAGATGAGCACGAAAGCAGTGATCCTGGTCGGGGGAAAGGGCACCCGACTACAACCCTTGACCGCGGAGCGGCCCAAGCCGATCGTCTCGCTCGTCGACCGACCGTTCATGGCCTACATGCTCGAGTGGGTGGCATCGCACGGGATCACCGACGTGATCATGTGCTGCGGCTTCCTGCCCGATGCGCTCCAGGAGGTCCTCGGCGACGGCTCGCGCTACGGCGTCTCGCTGACCTGGGTGATCGAGCCGGATCCGCGCGGGACGGCCGGGGCGCTGAAGATGGCCGAGCAGCACATCGACGGCCGCTTCGTGATGCTCAACGGCGACGTGCTGACCGACATCGATCTCGGCGCGCAGCTCCGCCAGCACGAGCAGACCGGCGCGACCGGCACGCTCGGTCTGGTCCCGGTCGAGGACCCGACCGCCTACGGCTTGGTCCGGGTGGGCGACGACGGGCGGGTCTCGGGGTTCCTCGAGAAGCCGGATCCCGCCGAGATCGACACCGACCTGATCTCCGCCGGCGTCTACGTGCTGGAGCCGCGCGTGCTCGACATGATCCCGCCCGACCGGGCCGTCTCGATCGAGCGTGAGGTCTGGCCCCGCCTGGTCGGCGACGGGCTCTGCGGCTGCGCGCACCGCGACGCCTACTGGATGGACATCGGCACGCCCGAGCGCTACCTCGAGGGCACGGCCGACATCCTCGCCGGGCGGGTCCGGACGCGGGTCGCCGAGCGGCTGCGCGGCGGCGGGGTCGACGCGACCGCGACGGTCGCCGCGGACCTCGACCTGTCGCCGTGCGCGCTCGTCGACGGCGGGGCGACGGTCGGCAGCGGCGTGCGGATCGGCGCCGGCAGCGTGGTCGGCCGCGACGCGACGATCGGCGACGGCGTCGTGCTCGAGAACGCGGTCGTGCTCGCCGGCGCCCGGGTCGGCGCGGGCGCGCGGCTCGAGGGCTGCGTGGTCGGCGAGCGCGCGGAGATCGGTCCCAACGTTCGGCTCTCCGGGGCGACGATGGTCGGCGACGGCGCGGTGATCGGCGCCAACAACGCGCTCGACCGCGGGATGCGCGTGATGCCGCGGATCGCGATCTCGGCCGACGCGATCCGGTTTTGACGACCGTGCGTGCAGCGTTTCGGGACTCGTCGGCCAGGTCTGTCAGAGTTCCGTCCCTGTTGTGCCGACCCTGCGGAGGACCGTCCGATGACCGCGTTGCCTGAGCTGAACGCCGCTGCCGTTGCCGCGAACGACGCCAGTGGGCAGATCGCCGACGTGCTGGCGGTGAGCGATCACCTGCGCGACGCGATGTGGAAGGCGGAGTCCGCCGGTCTGGGCACGTGGGACAGCCCCGGCGGCCTGGTCGTCGCCGGGATGGGGGGGTCGGCCGTCGGCGGGGTGCTCGCCCGGGCGGCGCTGGCCGACCAGGCCGGCCGGCCGATCCTCTCGGCCAAGGGCTACGAGCTCCCGCCGTGGACGACGGACGACACGACGGTGCTGTGCGCGAGCTACAGCGGCGACACCGAGGAGACGCTGGCCTGCTTCGAGGCGGCCGGCGTGATCGGGGCCAAGCGCGTCGTCGTGACGTCGGGCGGCGAGCTCGGCCGGCTCGCCCGCGAGGAGGGCGTGCCGGTGATCCCGGTCGCCGGGGGCCTGCAGCCGCGGGCCGCGGTCGGCTACCTGCTGGTCGCGGTGCTGGAGACGGCGGCCGCCTGCGGAGCGGGTCCGTCGCTACGGGCGGAGATCGACGTCGCCGCCGACGCGCTCGAGCGACTCGCCGCGGAGTGGGGGCCGAGCGGTCCCGAGGACGGCGAGGCGAAGGCGCTCACCCGGGCGCTGCACGGCACCGTCCCGGTGATCACCGGCATGGGGCTGACGGCGCCGATCGCCTACCGCTGGAAGTGCCAGATCAACGAGAACGCCGAGCTGCCCGCGTTCGCCGGGGAGCTGCCGGAAGTCGACCACAACGAGATCGTCGGCTGGGGCGGGGCGTCCGAGGTCGGCCGGCTCTCGGCGGTCTTCCTGGAGGACTGCGACGCCCACCCGCGCCTGGTGCGCCGGGCCGAGCTGACCGCCGAGCTGGTCGCCGGGCAGGCGGCCGGGGTCCACCGGATCCAGACGCGCGGCGAGACCGCCGTCGAGCGTGTGCTGTCCCTGGTCCTGTTCGGCGATCTGGTGTCGATCTACCTGGCCACGCTGCGCGGCGTCGATCCCGGCCCCGTCGACGTGATCATGCGGCTCAAGAGCGCGCTCGCGGCCGATCAGTAGGTCGGTCCTGGCGCGGGCTCGGCGCGGCGGGGACCCGGCCGCTCACCGGTCGGCGGCCGGGGCGAGCGACCGGCTTCTCGGGGCGCGCTCGGCGGTGGCGGTTCGCTAGCGTTCCGTGCCGTGATTCCTGCCATGGTTCTCGCCGCGGGTCTCGGAACCCGACTTCGCCCGCTCACGTTCGAGCTGCCGAAGCCGATGGTGCCGATGCTCGACCGGCCCGTGCTCGGCCATATCGTCGATCTGCTGCACCGCCACGGCGTGGACCGGATCGTGGCGAACCTCCACTACTTCCCGGACACGATCCGCGGGTACTTCGGCGACGAGCTGACCTACCTCGAGGAGGCCGAGCTGCTCGGTACGGCCGGGGGCGTCCGCAACGCGCGCGAGTTCTTCGGCGACAGCCCGTTCCTGGTGATCTCCGGTGACGCGTTGACCGACCTCGACGTCGCCGCCGTGGTCGAGCGTCACCGCCAGCACGGCGGCATCGCGACGCTCTGCGTGACCAAGGTCGAGCAGACCAGCGAGTACGGCGTCGTGCTGCACGACGCGGAGGGCCGGATCACCGGGTTCCAGGAGAAGCCGCACCCCGACGAGGCGCTGTCGGACCTGGCCAACTGCGGGATCTACGTCTTCTCGCCGGAGATCTTCGACTACTTCCCGCCGGAGCCGTTCGTCGACTTCGCGCACGACGTCTTCCCGCGGCTGCTCGAGCACGACGTGCCGTTCTTCATCCACGAGCTCGACGGCTACTGGAACGACGTCGGCTCGCTGGACGAGCTGCGCAACGGCACCTTCGACGCGCTCAGCGGCAAGCTGCGGCTGCCGAGCCTGCCCGACTCCGGACCGGATGCGGTGATCGTCGATCCGAGCTCGTCGCTCGACGCCGCCGAGCTGGTCGAGGGTCCGGTCTGGGTCGGCCGCAACGTGACGGTCGAGTCGGGCGTCCGGCTGCAGGGCCCGCTGGTGCTCGGCGACCACGTCGTGGTCGGCGAGGGCTCGGCGATCAAGCGCTCGATCGTGCTGCCCGGCACCGAGATCCGCCCGAGCACGATCCTGATCGAGGCGATCACGGGCCAGACCGGGATCGTCCAGGCGCTGCGACCGCGCCCCGAGACCCGCGTGGCCTGAGCGTCGCGGCGCGCCCCGAGACCCGCCTGGCCTGAGCGTCGCGGCGCGCGGCGGGCCCGCGCGCCGAGGACAACGGCCCGGCCCGAGGCATCGGGCCGGGGAAATGGGCGGGGACGGGGCTCAGCCCCGGCGGACGTTCGAGCCGATCCGCATCGACGCGGTCTCGCGCGCGATCGTCGCCTCGTCGCGAACCGGCGGCGCCGCGTCGGGCTCGGTCGAGGCGGCGCCGGCCCCCGCAGCGGTGGCCGGGATCGCCGTTGCGGCCCGACGGTCCATCAGCTTCTCCTCGCGACGGGCCGTGGTCTCGGCCTCGCGCAGGCCGCGGATGAACAGCACGCCGAACGCGACGCCCATGATCAGCACCTGCTCGGTCGCCATCAGCGCGCCGGCCATCGCCTGGTCCGCCTGGGGCGTGAGGCCCCACCAGTTCGGCTGGTCGGTGTAGAACGAGTACATGGCGCGCGGCGCGAAGGTCAGCGCCATGCCGAGCAGGCCGACGGTCACCTTGGTGACCCCCATGTAGGCCATCGGGCCCATCGCGGTCATCCGGTCGCGTGACGGGATCGGGCGCAGCAGGTGCCACCAGTAGAGGAAGCCGACCGCGGTGAACGTCATGTGCTCGACCAGGTGGACGCCGGTGTGCTCGGCCGCCGCGTTGTAGAGCGCCGGGGCGTGCCACAGCCACATGCCGAGCGTGTAGGCGACCAGCCCGAACCAGGGACGGGCGATGAACCCGAGCCGCTGCTCCAGCCACTGCACCCGGCGGGTGATCGGCCGCATCAGCACGCGGTTGAGTCCGAACAGGATCAGCAGCGGGAAGACGTCCAGCAGCAGCAGGTGCTGAACCATGTGCATGACCAGCAGGTACTCGCCGAGCTCGTCGATCGGGTTGCCCTGGGCGATCACCAGGACCAGGCAGCCCGAGATCCACGACACGAGGCGCCAGACGGCGGCGCCCGTACGGTCGCCCGCGCGCCGCACCGTCACCCAGCGACGGAGGTAGACGGCGAGCAGGATGCTCGCCATGATCACCGGCGCCGGCTCGACGCCCCAGTTGATGGGCGGAGACGCGACGGCAGCGCTCCAGCTGATGGACGGAAGCACGACTCGGAATTGTCGCACCTCGGCCCTCGAATCGGCACGACCTCGGCCGCGACGATCCGTCGGTGGCCCGGGGCGGAGACCTGTTGATCGCCGCGCTGGTACCCGGTCGCTGCCTGCACTGCCGCGGTCCGGCACGCTCCGGCGACCCGCTCTGCCACGCCTGTCGCGCGCAGCTGCCGTGGTTGCCGGTCGCGGGCTGCCGGCGCTGCGCGTTGCCGGTGCGCTGCG
>JACYYJ010011813.1_pt1 | contig 13256 bp, 9 predicted proteins | sample 8236861 | NCBI WGS metagenome assembly JACYYJ01 (sample SAMN14103086, study PRJNA606662) | landfill metagenome | isolation source: landfill solid waste | place: India:New Delhi, Okhla landfill site | collected 2017-11-05
AGCAAAATCCGTTCCAACCAATTTTGCTGCTTGGATAGCAAATGCTTTTTCTTGCTCTGATGGTTGGTAAGGTGATGTTTCTCCACCTGCCGTTACATTGGCTCGGAAATCATGTTTCGAAGTGCGCAGCATCGATGCAACAACTTCTCCCCCAACAACATTCAATCGTACATCTTTTCCATAGCTTGTAGTAATAAATTCTTGAAAAAGGAAAGGTTTACTTCCTAGTTCTGTAATTTTTTTGAACATCTCTTCTTTCGTGTGGACCAAATACACTTGCTGTCCAAAAGAGCCAAATGCTTCTTTTATCACCATGGGAAAGCCCAATTCCTCTATAATCTGATCAAACACACGAAAGTCTTGATATGTTGTTCCATCAAATAACATAGCACCTAAGATGGTCTTAGGTACTTTCATTCCAGCATCAGATAACTTTTGGTACATTCGAATCTTGTTATCACAAACTTCGATAGAATCACTGCTGTTATATACTTGGAGTCCAATTTTCTCTAAATGCTTTGCTAAAGGAATATCTTTATCACCAAAAAGGACAAAATCAGGTAGCTTATCTTGAAAGCTTCCTCTAATCTTTGCTTTCCCGTTTTCAATAACCATGATGAGCTCATGATTCGGAATAATTTCCGGCTGAATGTGTTGCTTTTGGGCTGCCTCTGCCATTAGATTGGCATAATCTAAAAACTTTTCCCCAACTAAATTTCCATTATAAATAATCCAACAAGATTTCAATCAATCAGTCTCCTTTATTCGTTCCACAATAAATTGTCTTAAACTATTGCACACCTTATAAAAATCAGTCATATTTCCATTTGGAGTATGTAACAAATTCCAATTTATCTCAATTTGTATCGCTATAATTCCTGTCTTTTTTGCAACATAAGAGGATACGGTATATGGATATCCGGCGGTAAAAATATAGTCAACCTTGACATCTTGAATCTCGTTTTGCTGAAAAGAATGTGTTAAATTTTCTATTATTCGATATTGACTTTTTATATTTTTGCCTCTATTTGTTCCGATATCAATCATATACGGTCTATTCGGTGACATGATATGGATATCTAGTAAATAGTTAATTTTTTCTTTTTTTACTAAGTTAATAATGGCATCTCTATAGCTACTTTTCTTGTCAAAATTAGCATCCTCTTGGTTATTTTTCGTTTTATAAATACTATAACAGCCTGTTAATCTTTGAAGCTCTTCTACAACGATACCACTTCGGTGTTCGCCGATTTTCCATTTTCCATCTCTAATTTGAGAAACACTATGAGGAGCTGAAACCAAAAACGGAATTCGCCCTTCTTTAATTAAAAAACCGCTTTCATCTGGAAAGGATTCCTCTGTAAACGATTTTTCTATTTGTAAAAGTTGACGATAAGAAATCACATTATTCACCACTACTTTTCTATAATCCATAACACTTATGGTTATATTCTACTATATATTATAAAGGATTTTTTCATTTTTAGGAAAGCGAATAAACAGAACAGAAGCCCTATTAAGAAATAGGGCTTCTGTTTCATTAGTCTTGCATTTCTTTTATTCTTGCTTCTACTTTCGACCGTTTCTCTAAATAATCTTGTTCTTTTTCTCGTTCCTTTTGAACAATTGCTTCTGGTGCGTTGTTTACAAATTTCTCGTTTGCTAGCTTCTTTTGAACGAGCTGAACTTCTGCATTCCATTTATCCCATTCTTTTTGTAGGCGTTGAAGCTCTTCTTCTTTGTTAATTAGGCCTTCTAATGGAAGATAAAGTTCAACACCAGTTATTACTGCACTCATCGCTTTTTCAGGTGTAGTAATGTCTGTATCAATAGTTAGCTCACTTGGATTACAGAATCTTTCTAAATAATGTCGATTCTCTGTTAGTGCTGATTTCACTTCTAGATCCCTAGCCTTCACAATCATTGGAATTGCTTTCGACATTGGCGTGTTCACTTCTGCGCGAATATTACGAACAGCTCTAATGATTTCTACTAATCGTTTCATATCATGAGCTGCTTTTTCGTTCGTATAGGCAGCTTGAACAGTTGGCCATTCAGCAACCGTAATCGACTCTCCTTCATGTGGAATATGCTGCCATATTTCCTCGGTAATAAAAGGCATAAATGGATGAAGCATTCGCATGGTTTGATCTAGAACATACACAAGAATGGATCTCGTTGTTTTTTTCGCATCTTCATTTTCCCCATAAAGTGGGATTTTCGCCATTTCAATATACCAATCACAGAAGTCATCCCAAATAAAATTATATAAATATCTTCCGGCTTCACCAAATTCATATTTTTCAATATTACGTGTTACATGATCAATCGTTTCGTTTAATTGCGTAAGTATCCATTGATCTGCAACAGACTTGGTACCAGAAAGGTCTACATCCTTGTAAGTCATACCGTCTAAATTCATTAATACAAAGCGGGATGCGTTCCAAATTTTGTTGGCAAAATTCCATGTCGACTCAATTTTTTCCCATTGGAAACGCAAATCTTGACCTGGAGCTGAACCAGTAGATAGGAAGTAGCGTAAGGAATCTGCGCCATATTTATCTACAACATCCATAGGGTCCACACCATTGCCTAACGATTTACTCATTTTACGTCCTTCTGCATCTCTTACCAAGCCATGAATCAATACATCTTTGAATGGACGTTGATTTGTAAATTCTACAGATTGGAATACCATTCGCGCTACCCAGAAGAAAATAATGTCATAGCCCGTAACTAATACATCTGTAGGGAAATAACGTTTAAAGTCTTCACTTTCTTCATCTGGCCAACCCATTGTGGAGAATGGCCATAAAGCGGAAGAAAACCACGTATCTAATACATCATTATCTTGCTCCCAATTTTCAGCATCATTAGGTGCTCCCATTCCTACATAAACTTCACCAGTTTCTTTATGATACCAAGCCGGAATTCGATGTCCCCACCATAATTGTCGAGAGATACACCAATCTCGAATGTTTTCCATCCAATTAAAATAGGTTTTTTCAAAGCGTTCTGGAACAAAGTTAACCTTGTCATCCTTATTTTGAATTGCTAATGCAGCCTCCGCTAGTGGTTCCATTTTTACAAACCATTGTGTTGACAAATATGGCTCGACAACTGCATCACTACGCTCTGAATGCCCTACCGAATGAATATGCTCTTCAATTTTAAATATTATGCCTTCCTCTTGTAGGTCTTTTACGATTTGCTTACGGCATTCAAAACGGTCTAATCCTTCATACTTTCCAGTGTTTTCATTCATCGTACCGTCTTCATTCATTACAAGAATACGCTTCAGGTTATGGCGATTTCCGATTTCAAAATCATTTGGATCATGGGCAGGGGTGATTTTAACTGCTCCTGAACCAAATTCCATATCAACGTAATCATCCGCAATAATCTCAATTTCTCGTCCTGTAATTGGCAATATTACTTTCTTACCAATTAGATGTTGATAGCGCTCGTCTTTAGGGTGAACAGCAACTGCTGTATCTCCTAGCATCGTTTCAGGTCGAGTAGTTGCGATTTCTATTGATCCAGACCCGTCTTTTAAAGGATACTTCATATGATAAAAAGCACCTTTAACCTCTTTATAAATAACCTCAATATCTGATAAAGCAGTTTTAGTGGCTGGGTCCCAATTAATGATATACTCTCCACGATAGATTAAACCTTTTTCGTAAAGACTTACGAATACCTTTTTTACAGCCTCTGATAATCCTTCATCAAGGGTAAAACGCTCCCTAGAATAGTCGAGCCCTAAGCCAACCTTTTCCCATTGTTTTCGAATAAATGACGCATATTCTTCTTTCCATCTCCAAACTTCTTCCACAAACTTCTCACGACCTAGATCGTAACGATTTTTCCCATCTTCTCGAAGTTTTGCTTCCACCTTTGCTTGTGTTGCAATACCTGCGTGGTCCATTCCTGGAAGCCATAGCACATCATACCCTTGCATTCGTTTATAACGAGTAATGATATCTTGTAGCGTTGTATCCCAAGCATGACCTAAATGTAATTTACCAGTAACGTTAGGTGGCGGAATAACAACTGTAAATGGCTCCTTCGATTTATCTTGTTTTGCTTCAAAAAACTTACCTTTTAGCCAAAAATCATAACGACCCTTTTCAACCACTGTTGGATCGTATTTGGGCGGCATGGAAATTTGCTTTTCCTCCATGACTTTTCCTCCTCATTTTTTAAATTCTTCCTACTATTAAGAAAAATAAAAAACCCTTTTCATCCTATAAAAAGGACGAAAAGGGTATATTTCGCGGTACCACCTTTATTCATAGCAAAAAAAACATACTATGCACTTCATTAGGTTAACGGACTTTATCCGGCTTCTCCTACTTCGGTTCAAAGAAGCTGCTTCAGGGCGACCTTCCAAGGATTCAATAACCTAGGAAACTTTCAGCTAATGTTTCCCTCTCTGAAGGATTTCTCCTTGTACTCTTCCCGTTCATTGCATTTATTATTTCATGTAATTGTACTTGTTATTTTAAGCATTTTTACATACAAAAGTCAATGGTTATTACACACTTTTACCATTTTCTTTTCATAATATACAATAAAAAAGTTAATTGGGTATCTAACTAGTTATAATACGGAGACTTTGATTTCAATAATACTCCAAACAACAAAAAAAGCGCAACCCGTTTATTTAGATTGCGCTTCTTCTAAAAATCTTTTTTTCATAAGGAGGAGAAAACATGGCAAAGTTTTATCGTTATCGATTACCACCATGGTTAAGAAAATGTATCTTTGTGCTAGAAAAGTGTTCTTTACCCATTATGATTTATCAAAATATCCGTACCTTCTTTATTCCAACAACGTTAGATGTACTACTAACAGCAATTGTAACAGGGCTGTTTTGTTGCTTTTATTTCGATGTCATTTAAACATCTAATTCTTCGTCTACTAATTGCGTTTTGAATTGTTCCTGAAAATATAACATATGTTCAAGGTAATATAGATACCTTTGAAAAAGACGGACCCATTCTATTTCTGTTAACAGCTCTTTGTTCGAGACAAATTGCTTTAGCTTCTTCATCATTTGTTCCAAGTGTAGCATTTGTAGACTTAAGGAAGCAATTTCACTCTTCTTTAGTTTGTAATGGCGTTTATACGCTTCAAAGGCAGCTAAAAGATCATCTCTATTTACATTACTAGATTGACAAGTGGTTGAAAAAAAGATCGCTAAATCTTGTACTGGTTCGCCATAAAAAGATTTTTCCCAATTGATTAGAACTGCTCCCTTTGTAGTATGAAGTAAATGAGAAGGTGTTAATTGTCCATGACATAGGGCTAGATTAACCGATTTATCATCTACAATATAGGTCGCCCATTCATCATACCAATACTCTAAATTTTGACATACACTTCGGAATGTTGGGTATAAGTGACAAATAAGTAGCTCTGCTGGTGACATAAAATGTTTCGCTTCAAACGATGCAATCCATCGTTCAAAGCGATTAAAGGATTTTCGAACTTTCTCTTTTTGTTTTTTATACCATTCATCAACAAGAGACAAGTCTATTTTTTTCTCAAATTTCGTTTTTTCATGAACGATTGCTATCTCACGTAATACCATTTGATAGGTTGGAATTGGATCTACATTTTCCTTAAGCCAAGGCATTAAATAATATACGTGACTCTTACCATTCACAACCATCCTATTCTGCCGTGTTAAGTATAAAGGAACAATATTCGTCAATTGATGCTCCCTGGCAATCTTATATACATTTTGAAACTTCTCTTCCACGTGCTTATTTTTTGATCGTTTGAGGACGACATATTGGTCCCCAGTGCTTATTTTGATTGTTTTTGAACTTAGCTTCTCCCCTTGATATGGTTGGAGGCCGTATTGCTGAAGTATCCGCACTAATTTACTCAATATCTCTCATCCTTACTTTTCATTAGGATGGACTTTTATTCTTTGACTTTGGGATGTATAAAATATCTCCCGCTTTGACTTCGTCTTCATTTAAGTTGTTATATCGAGCTATTTGGGATTTATTCATTTCGTAACGATCTGCGATGGAATCCAGTGTATCCGCCTCCTGGACAATACACATCCGAATGCTAGAATAGGATTCTTCCTCACGATTAAACATATTTACTAAATAGAAGACATCCTCACCGTTTCGCTCACTTTCCTCGTTAGCCTCATCCTGTTTCTTCATTGATGCATAGCCAACTTTAGGAACAACATCTACTATCTGTTGTGTTTCTTCTTCAGCACGAGCTTCTTCGTGTGCCACACTTTCATGCTCTATGCCTTCATTTGCTTCCTCTACCATTTGACCTACTACTTCTTCTGTATCAACGGGGTCTTTCGTTGCTTCAAATTCTGGTCGCTCTATTTCAAATGTCTCTTCTTCATATTCCTGGTTATTCTCTACTTGTAATTCATATGATGGAGACGGAGATGGGGAAGGACTTTCCAATACATCCTCCGGTGAATCTTCCACTACTTCTTTATTTTTACCAAAAAACTCATCAAAAGACTGAGATTTCTTCTTGAACCAAAGTTCTCTATCCTTCTCTTCTTTCGATTCGATTGATTCATCGTGCTCCTCATTTGATGAAAACACCTCTGATTCCGTACTACTTTCTGCTTGAATGGATGAAGAAGATTCCTCTTGTTCAAACTTCAAATCAAAAGAAAAAGGTTGATTCACATCTTCCCATTCATTCTTTTGCTCTTCTTCCTTGCGTACTGGACTTCCTGTGCTTTCTTGCTTAATTCCAGAAATTACAACCTCAGCTTGTAGTTTTATTTGTGATGGATCAGGGATTTGATAATCAAAATAATCGATCTCGACCATAACATCATCTAAGGATGGGACACGGTATTTAGGTATTGTTACTTCAACTGGTATGTGATAGTGAAATTCATTTAATCCATCTTCAAAACTACGAATATCCTTTACATAGTTTTTTAGTTGTCTCTCCTGGAAGGATAATACTTGTGAGTCAAAACCGGAATCCCTGTCATTCTGTGCACTGTCTAACGGCATATATTCCCCTGTAAGTTCGATTACCCCTCGAATAGTAACATACTCATCCGACTCAAAAATGCTAATATCTGGCTCTAATGCAATCCCAATAAGCTCCATTACTTCCTGTCCCTTTTGAAAGGACAAAAGCTCGTTCAAATCAAATTTAAATACGTTTGATTGATCAGACAAAAAATTTTCCTCCTTCCAAGTCAAACTTCAACACAAGTGAACATTTTTCCACCTATGAAGCATGAACTGTAATATTCCAATATACTTATCTTTATACGTATATGAAAGAAGTAGTAAATTTATAACGTAACTTATAGATTCTATTGATATTTTTATAATAGTTGAAATATTAGAGGGATTTTTTTCGATTACTTAGATAATGAATATGATTGCACTAAAAGGTCAAGGTAAGAAAGACATAACAGCCAGTATATAACCAAAGAATGCATCTAATATAAAAAAAATGTTAGATACCAATTGGCATCTAACATTTTTTCGTTACTTACTTATTTTACGAAATGCGTTTTCAAATGCATTTAATGTTTTATCAATATCTTCTTCTGAATGTTCTGTTGATAAGAACAAACCTTCAAACTGTGACGGCGGCAGAAAAATCCCTTCATTCGCCATGGCACGGTAATAAGAAGCAAACAAATCAAGATCAGACGTCTTGGCTGTATCGAAATTGATTACATCTTCATTAGTAAGGAATAAACCTACCATTGAACCAGCACGATTAATGGTATGAGGAATATGATATTGGTCTGCCAAATTCTCAATTCCTTGTACTAAGCGATCTATTTTTTTGTTCATTTCTTCATAGGATGATTCTGTTAAAAGATTTAGTGTCTCATACCCTGCTGTCATTGCTAGTGGATTCCCAGATAATGTACCTGCTTGATAAATTGGTCCACTTGGTGCAATTTGTTCCATAATTTCGCGTTTGCCACCGTAAGCACCTACAGGAAGGCCACCACCAATAACTTTTCCTAAACAAGTTAAATCAGGAGTGACACCGTAATAGCCTTGTGCGGAATGAAAGCCTACTCGAAAACCAGTCATCACTTCATCAAAGATTAAGAGAGTACCATATTGTTCGGTAATATCACGTAAATGTTGCAGGAAATTGTCTCTTGGCGGAACAACTCCCATATTGCCACAAACAGGTTCTACAATTACGGCAGCAATATCATTACCGTATTGTTCAAATGCGTATTGAACACTATCCATATCATTGTACGGAACGGTAATAGTATTTTTCGCTATGGATTCTGGTACGCCAGGGCTATCCGGTAGCCCTAAGGTTGCCACACCTGAACCAGCTTTAATTAACAAGGAATCACCGTGACCATGATAGCTACCAACAAATTTCAAGATTTTATCTCGCTTCGTATACCCACGTGCTAAACGTAATGCACTCATTGTTGCCTCAGTACCGGAATTCACCATTCGCACTACTTCGATAGATGGGACACGATCGATTACTAATTTCGCTAATTTGTTTTCCATTTCGGTTGGGGCTCCAAAGCTTGTCCCATTGGCGACAACCTTCTGAAGTGCTTCCACAACCTTTTCATGAGCATGCCCAACGATTAGTGGTCCCCAGCTTAATACATAGTCAATATATTCATTTCCATCAATATCGTATATCCTTGACCCTTTTCCTTTTTCCATAAAAATAGGATCCATATGAACAGATTTAAAGGCACGTACTGGAGAGTTCACTCCCCCAGGAAGTAATTGCACAGCTTCTTTAAACGCCTCAACTGATTTCGAATACGTGTTCATTATTTTACACCATCCCTTATTTATGCATTATTCACTTAGCCACTTCGCTACATCTTTAGAAGCATATGTAATAATTAAATCAGCGCCAGCTCTTTTCATTGAGATTAATTTTTCTAATACGATTTGTTTTTCATCTATCCAGCCGTTTTGAGCTGCAGCTTTAACCATGGAGTATTCTCCACTAACATTGTAAGCAACTAGCGGTAGAGTGGAGCGCTCTTTTACATCCCGCATAATATCTAAGTAGGACATAGATGGCTTTACAATAATAAAATCTGCACCTTCTTCGATATCCGAATCTGCTTCTCGAAAGGCTTCATAACGATTGGCAGGGTCCATTTGATATTCTTTACGGTTTCCAAATTGTGGCGTGCTATCTGCAGCATCACGGAAAGGACCATAAAAGGCGGAAGCGTATTTAACCGCATAGGACATGATAGGTATATTTGTGAATCCGGCTTCATCTAATCCTTTACGAATGGCAGCAACGAAGCCATCCATCATATTAGAAGGTGCAATAATATCAGCGCCAGCTTTTGCTTGGCTGATTGCTGTTTCCGTAATTAATTTTAGAGATTCATCATTATCTACTTTTCCATCCCGGATTACACCACAATGTCCATGAGACGTATATTCACACAGACAAGTATCTGCAATAACAATGATAGAAGGATGATCTCGTTTTATTTGTTTCGTCGCTAATTGAACAATACCATGTTCACAATATGCTTGTGAGCCAACCTCATCTTTTTGTTTTGGAACACCAAAAAGCAATACAGAACGGATTCCTAACGACTCTACTTCTTTCATTTCTTCTGTAAGATTGTCTAATGATAATTGAAAAATACCTGGCATAGAAGGAATCTCTCGTTTAATATTTTCCCCTTCTACAACAAATAAAGGGTAAATTAAATCCTCTTTATGTAAATGTGTTTCTCGTACTAAAGCTCTCATGCTTTCAGATGAACGTAATCTACGATGTCGTTTAAAATGTAAGTCATTCATTTTTCTCATGCTCCTTTTGTAGAAATTGTATTAATGCATCCATCATATCTACAACCGTAAATTGATTCGGTGTCAGTGTATTTTCAAATCCTGCAGCTCGGGCAGCTTTTTCCGTTGTAGTCCCTATACATAAGCAAAGGGTATTTACAAAATACTCTGCTTGCAGTCCTCCAAGTTCAAAAAACGCTTCAACACATGAAGGGCTTGTAAAGGTAATTATATCTAAATCATGTGCTCCTAAAACCTTTTGTAAATCCTTCTTTACCAATTCATTTGATGCTGTCTCATACACAACAATTGGTTGATAAGCTATGTGTTCCGCTTCAAAATATGCTGGTAAAACATCTCTGGACCGATTCCCTTGAACTAATAAGACCTTATCTTCATCTTTATGTATTGGTAGTTCCTCAACCATACTATCTGCGTTATAGATCGTTGGAATAAAGTGAACCGGTACTCCATATTGCTCAAGTCCCTCAGCAGTCTTTTTCCCGACAGAACCAATCCGAATATGTTTCGGAATGGATACATCTTCCTCCTGTAATAGCTCCATAAAAAAATGGACACCATTCGTACTCGTAAAAAAGATCCAATCAAACTGCTGTAAATGAGAGATAATTTTTTTGTTATCGACTCGTCTTGCTTTTTTATACGTTAATAGAGGGACTTGAAGAGGCATCCCACCAAACTTCGAAATCAGTTTTGTTAATTCCTTCGCTTGATTGGCACCTCTCGTAACAAGAACCTTTTTTCCCTCTAACGGGAGGTTCATGACTGCTCAAGTTCCTCTTTTGCCTGATCTATTAATGCCTTTCCNNTCTCATGAATCACTTTCGATCCATTCGGCTTGGCAACTAGCGCACTAAGGATTATGTCATCCCCTTCTAAATGAGCATAGCCTGCAATAGGAACTTGGCAGCCGCCTTCCATAAGATTTAAGAACGTTCGCTCCGCTGCTACGGTTCGACCTGTTGTCTCATCGCTAATCTTTTCTAGAAGCTCTCTAAGTTCTGTATCGTCTTCCCGACACTCGATTGCAAGCGCTCCTTGTCCTACAGCCGGAACACAAACATCAACGTCCAAGTATTCTGTTACAATATCGGATGACCAACCCATTCGTTGTAACCCAGCCACTGCTAAAACAATAGCATCGTAATCCTCTTCTTTTAGTTTGCGTAATCTTGTTTCAATATTTCCACGAACCGATTTAATTTTAACATCTGGTCTTTGTACTAATATTTGCGCAGCTCTTCTTAAGCTGCTTGTTCCAACAATCGCACCTTCAGGTAAATCCTTTAACCTTGTTTTCCCATCTTTGGAAATAAATGCATCACGATGATCCTCACGCTCCGGTATAGATGCTATAATCAACCCTTCTGGTAATTCAGCTGGCATGTCTTTCATACTGTGTACAGCAAGGTCAATCTCTTTATCGTACATTGCTTGTTCTAGTTCTTTAACAAATAGACCTTTACCACCTACTTTTGATAACGTGACATCTAGGATTTTATCACCTTTTGTCATAATCTTTTTCGTTTCAAATGTATAAGGTAAACCTAAGCCTTTAAGCCTTTCAATTACCCATTCCGTTTGCGTTAGTGCTAAGTTACTTTTTCTTGAACCAACTATAATTTTACGCATCCATCTTATCTCCTTATCTCAAAAATGAAAATTTGATAATGTACTAAATAAAAAATAATTTACGAGTAAAAATAAAAATGCATATATGTTTAATGTTGCAATTTTCTTCCCTTGAATGCCTCTCCCAACTCGAATAAATAAGAAAACTCCATATACAATCAACACCGCAAAGGAGCCAATGGTTTTAATGTCATACCAGAAAAACACTTCATTAGAAGTATAGCCCCAAATAACACCTAATAATATGGCAATGAGCAAAATTGGTAATCCCATCAAAATAGCGAAAAAAGAGAATCGCTCCAATTGATTTAAATCCCCTAACCTTTTTAATCGACTATTCCACTTTTTTTGCTTTAATAAGCGATATTGAAGTATATACATGATCGAAAATATAAAGGAAAGTGTAAATATCCCATATGATAATAGCGCAAGTGTTATATGAGTAATCAACATTTCACTAGCAAAATCAATTTCATTCACGGTAGGGGATTGTTGAATCTTCGTGAAAATATGTAACACCATAATAAAGAAACCTACAACATTTGTAAAAAAAACAAAAAAGTCGACTCGAAATATTCGATTTATGATAAGCGAAAACGTAATTAAAATCCAAGCATAAAAATAAAGACCATCATAGATGGTTTGGATTGGAAAGTCTTCCTCACCTAGTAGATTACGAAACAAAAAAACGGTTTGTAGTATCCAAACCATTGATAGGGACCAGAAGGCCAAACGATTGACCTTCCGATTCTGTTGTATAAAATCAATAAAGTATCCGATTATTGCAACAGCGTAAATTAGGATAATAAGTTCATAAATCCATTTAAAGTCAACATCTAACATTCATTAGCTATCCCTTCTCATGAAAAGTAAAGGTAGATCGATTAAGGGATAAAGAACTTAAATTTCTTTTTGTTTCACCAATTTTTGCTTTATATGCTTTTGCGTCTTGTTTTGCGACCTCTTCTGCTACCTCTTCTTCTATCCCAAACGTCTGAATAAACTGCTCCAATCCTGCTTCTCGATTTTTAGAGCCGGCCATTTCCTTTGCATAAAGAATCGGTTCTTTTAATAATTGGTTAATGATGCTCTTCGTATGTTTATTTAAAACCTTTCGCTCACGATCGGTTAAATCTGGCATTTTTCTTTCAATAGATTGCATGGTTACTTCTTGAATGGATAGTGCTTTTTTGCGAAGTGCTGATAAAATCGGCACCACTCCTAACGTTTGAACCCATTCTTGATATTCATTCATTTCTGCAGCAATGAATGCCTCAATTTCTGTAGCAATTTCTTTTCTAGCCTCTAAGTTAGCATCTACAACACCTTGTAAATCATCAATATCATAAAGAAATGCACCTTCTATATTATTAATGGAAGGATCAATATCTCTTGGAACTGCTATATCCATTAAGAATAGTGGCTTCCCATTACGTTGTTTCATAATGTTTTGTACTTCTGATTCTTGAAGAACATAGCCCGCTGCACCTGTAGAAGCAATTAATATATCTGTATTTAAGAGAACATGATTTAATTGGTCAAGGGAATAAGCGTCTCCCTTAAACTTTTGAGCAACCTCTTCCGCTTTGCTTTTAGTTCGATTGATTACAGAAATATGGTGAACCCCTGAGCCATGAAGGTTTTTAACAGCCAGTTCTCCCATCTTACCGGCCCCTAATATTGCAACACTCTTTTGTTGTAAATTACCAAATATTTTTTTCGCTAATTCAACAGCTGCATAGCTAATCGAAACTGCATTCTCACCTATTTCTGTTTCTTTATGAGATCGCTTTGCAACAGTGATAG
>JACYYJ010078832.1_pt1 | contig 13226 bp, 14 predicted proteins | sample 8236861 | NCBI WGS metagenome assembly JACYYJ01 (sample SAMN14103086, study PRJNA606662) | landfill metagenome | isolation source: landfill solid waste | place: India:New Delhi, Okhla landfill site | collected 2017-11-05
GGAACAGGTGGTGCTCGATCTGCCGGTTGAGCCCGCCCATGAAGAAGTCGACCATCGCGTTGCCGCGGATGTTGCGGCTCATGAGTACCTGCCGACGCAGGAAGTCGACCTCCATGTCCTTGGGGACGGTCGGCATCCCCTTGTGGTTCGGTGCGAAGGCTCCGCCCAGCAGCACGCCGAACAAGCCGAGCTGGACCGCGAGGAAGGCCCCCGCGATCGCCGGCGGCAGCAGGATCACCAGCACGGCGACGTTCAGGACCAGGCGCGTCAGGAGCACTGGGATCTCCACGCCACGGTGGACGACCGGGCCGCGGCCGAGCACGGTGCGCACGCTCGCGACGTGCAGGTTCAGTCCCTCCAGTGCGAGCAGCGGGAAGAAGAACCAGCCCTGTCGGCGGGCGAACCAGCGGCGCCAGCCGTGGCGGCTGGCCACGATCGCGGGCGTGAAGGCGATGACGCCCGGGGAGATGTCGGGGTCGTGATCTTCGCGGTTGGGCGCCTCGTGGTGGGCGTTGTGCTTCGTGGTCCACCACTGGTGGCTCAGGCCCACGCCCACGTTCGCCAGCATGCGCCCGGTCCAGTCGTTCCATGCTCGGGAGCGGAAGATCTGCCGGTGTGAGCTGTCGTGCCCGAGGAACGCGAGCTGGGCCAGGACGACCGCCAGGGCCGCCGCGAGCAGCAGCTGCCACCACGAGTCTCCGAGCAGCACGATGCCCGCCCACACCGACCCGAATGCAACCAGCGTGGTGATCAGGCGCGTCCAGTAGTAGGCGTAGCGTCGCCGGTGCAGGCCGGACTCGCGCACCACCTTGGCGAGCACCGAGTAGTCGCGGGTCATCTCCCGGCGCTCGGACATGGGCCGTGTCGCCGGGCCGGGATGGTCACTCGAAACGGACACGATCGGCCTCCGCCTTCACCTGGGCGGCGCGCGCCGCCTCGGCCTTGGCCCACCGCAGGCGCTCCTCGTCGCGCCGCTCGCGTGCGGTGATGACCTGCTGCTCGACGTCGCGCAGCAGGGTCGCGATCTGCGCCGCGAGCCCGCCCGCGAGAATCGCAAGGTTCGTCTGCGAGATCTCCAGCCGACGGTCCGCGACCTTGAGGCCCACGCCGGGGTACCCCCGATCGGCCAGGGCCGCCACGGTGCCTGGACCCTCGATCAGCGCCCGTTCCTCGGGCAGCACCTGCCGAGAGAAGACCGCGGTGACCGTGTAGAGCTCAGGCTCCTGGTCCGTGCCGAGCTCGTGCGGCAGGGCGGAGTCCAATACGCCCCGAAGGAAGAGCCCGCCTGGGACGTGAGTCGCTGAGCTAGGGGTGGTGGCGTCGTCAGGCTCGTACCCACCGTCGTCGTCCCACCGCGCTCCCGACCTCTCGTCGTCGTCAGCCGAGGAACGCACCTTTGTCGTCGAGCCGTCGTGTTCGGCCTCGTGCGGGCCGATCCGTCGATCACCCATATTTCGACTGTACGCCCGACCTGCACATGCACGCAGGGCGCCGCGTCAGCTCGGCCAGCGCGCGTGACCCGTTCAGAACGCGACGGCCGCCTCACTTGCCCGGTTCCTTCAAGCCTGTCCGTCGCTCCAAAACGGACCGCTTCTGACGCGGTCGCGCCGTGCGCTCGACGGGCCGTCGACACGCCGCTCAAAAACGCCGTCGAATACCCGACCGGTTCAGAACTTTCGGCAGGGGTTCTTGCTGCCGGCGCGGGATGGCGATCTCGGTCAGCTCGTAGCTCGTCTCAGTGGTGCGCAGCGACGCTCGTGCAACCGGTTGTACGGCGCTAGTGTCTGGGCATGGCCGACACCACGCGCCCGGCGTATGACCTCCATCGCGACCGCGCTCGCAAGGCGATCGCGCGTCAGAAGGAGGCTGCTGAGCGCGAGCGCGAGGCTCGGGCTGTCCGCGACGCCGAGGTGCTGGCCATGCTCGCGACGCCAGGCGCCTCGCTCGGGGTCGTTGCTACCGACATCGGGCTTTCGAAGAGCATGGTCGCCTACATCGACCGCACCGCTCGCGCGAATTTCGACAACGCGGAGCGCGCTCGGGCGTACCTCGAGCAGCATGACGCGTAACCAAGAGTTCACCGTCGGGCGGTCCGTGCTCGGCGCGTCGCGCACCTGTTTCGTCGCCCGCGGCTAACACTGGAAGCGCCGGGGTGCGCATCGCAGCGCATGCGAAGCGCTGTCGACAGCCCCGCGGGACAACCTCAGACCGGCTCTGCGCCGACTCCGCCCGCGGCCATCGACCGCGAGCGGGCTCCCTGACAACACCCTCGCGACCAATCTCCGAACCAGCTTCCTAGCAACTGTCGGAACTGCGTGTAGCGTGTAATGCGTTGCACGATCCAGCATCGAAGGGGACTCCATCATGTTTGGTACCGGCGGCATCGCTCAGTGGATCCAGGACAACGTGGTTCCGCTCATCCTGATCGTCATCGCGATCGGCGTCTTGTGGGCCGGCAACGCCGGCAACATCTCGAAAGCCGTGACCAAGGTCGGCGTCACTCTCGTCGGGGTCGCGTTCCTGGCCATGGTGGTGACCGGCTCGTTCGACGAGGTCGGGCAGTGGCTCCTCGGGCTCTTCCAGACGGCCTGACCATGCGGCTCCCGGACGACGACGAGATCTATGACGTCGACCAGACGTACCTCGGCCCGCCGGGGTACTACATCGGCCGTCTGCGCTACCGGATGATCGCGGTCACTCCGGTGATGGTGCTGCTCGGGTTGGCCTTCCTGCTCAAGACCGGCATCGGGTTCACGCTCCTGTCGGTCGCGCTGACCGTCCTGGTCGCGCTGCGGTTGTCGCAGTGGATCGTCGACAGGACGACGCACGAGCGGCCGATCGGCGTGTTGGTAGCCACCTTCTGGCACGAGCTCACTGCTACCCGCATGCCGCTGCGGGGGCAGCAGGCACGCCAGCCCGCGGCATTCCGCCGTCGAGCAACGTCGATCGGCGCTGACCACCGGCTGATGACGGGACGACGGCGGTGGCGGTCGTACGCGAACCGGCTTGCCGCCGCCCGCGCGGCGGGACGGGAGGGGAATGATGCAGCTCAACCTCAGGTCGCTCTTCGGCCGCAAGCCTGACGACGACGAGGACGATGACGTCGCGGTCACCTACGACCCGGTCGAGGAGACCGTTGAGACCGCTCGCCCGACAAAGCCCGCGAAGGGACGCGGCCGGTACCCGGACGCGCCGAAGATGACCAGCGCCATGAAGTGGGCCTTGTCGCGGGTGGCCCACAACGTCACGTTCTCGGACAAGCGCATGGTCGCCTGGTACCTGCTCGACCCACAGCGGTGGAGCTTCCGCACCGTGGCCGATGGTGAGGCGCTGATCGAGGCGCACGCATCGCAGATCGCCGAGCTGGTCGGGCGCACGGTCTACTGCCGCATCACCACCCGCCCCTACCCGGTCCAGACCTGGGCACAGGCCGCATGGCAGAACTCTCCAAGGCCGAGCGAGGGCTTCGAAGCCATCCTCGTGCGCGACCAACGGCAGCTCGCGTCCCGGATGCAGTCGGACAAGCTCGTGTACTTCGGGGTCGACCTCGGGTCGCGATCGTCGGCCGTCGATCTGACCGCGCGGGTCCTGCCCGACGTCGCCCGCCGCGAGCTCGTGGCGGTGCAGCATCGCCTGGACGAGGTCGACGAGATCATGGCCGGCGCCGGCGTGGACGCGATTCCCGCGGTCGGGAACGACATGGCGTGGCTGCTGGCTCGGTCGTTCGCGCTCGGCTGCCCGGCTCCGAACCAGGACACGATCGAGGAGACGCACTGGTCGAAGGAGGACCTCCACGAGTTCACGGGCTCGACGTTCTGGAGCGCTGAGCCGCTGGCGCAGTCGGTGCGGATCGACTCCACGATGGGGGAGCAGCCGATCACGCGGTACGTCGTCGTCCTGACGGTCGGTCGCATGGGCGAGCTCCACATCCCCGAGTTGGACGAGCCGTGGATCGCCAAGACCGACAAGCTGCCCTTCCCGGTGGAGTGGTCCTTCCGTGTCGACGTGCGCTCGCCGGACGAGACGTCGAAGGAGATGAACAAGCTCTCCGACCGTGTGCTCGCCCAGCGCGACCATTACCTCGAGGACCACGGCAAGCAGCCTCCGCGCCAGCTGGCTCGGCAGTCCGAGCGGGCCTCCGCCGTCGAGGACGAGCAGCGTTCCGGCTTCGATGGTCTGGCGACCAGGACCCGTGGCTGGTACCGGATCGCCGTCGCCGCACCGACCCAAGAAGAGGCGCTGGCGCGGGCCAAGGTGGTCCAGAAGGTCTACAAGCCGGCGATCAAGATCGAGCGCGAGCTCGACCAGTTCCGTCTCGCCCGCGAGTTCGTGCCGATGGAGCCGCTCGCCAACAGCGGGCACACCAGGCACCTGCCGATCCTCAAGCTCGCGGCGGGCGTACCCGCCGCCACGGCGGAGGTCGGCGACAAGCGCGGCGTCCTCATCGGCTACACCAGCGGCTTCGCGGAGCGGCCGGTGACTTGGGATCCCTGGTACGGGCCCGAGGTCGTCGAGGGCTCAGGCTTGGTGCCGATCGTCGGCGGGCTGGGCGCGGGCAAGAGCTTCTTCGCCGGGGGCATCGTCTACAAGACCGGTGCTCAAGGCGTGCCTTGGACCGTTCTCGACCCCTCGGGCCGGCTCGGATCCCTCGCGGAGCTTCCCGAGTTCCGGGTCGTCGCGACGGCCATCAACCTGCTGGAGTCCGAGCCCGGGGCGCTCAATCCCTACGCGCTCGTTCCGGAGCCGCAGGAGGCGTGGTTCCGCGACGAACCGGACCCCGAGCAGGCGCTCGCCCTGGCGAAGTCCGCCGCCAAGGCGCAGCGGCGCGACCTGGTCACCGACACCCTGCGTTGGTGCCTTCCCGCCGAGGACCAGGACGACAAGGCCGCGATGTCGATCCTCCGCGATGCCGTCGCGCGCGCCGAGGCGCTGCCGTACTCGACGGCGCACGGCGTCCTCATGGCGCTCCAGCACCACGACGAAGGCGAGCTTGCGGCGCGGATCCAGCGCCGGCTTCGGGAGGCGTCGGAGCGGGAGATCTCGCGCCTGTTCTTCGCTTCGCCGTCGGCTGGCAACCACGGCGATGCGCTGAGTAGTCGACGCATGACCTTCTTCAGTCTCAAGGGCCTCGCGCAGATCGACGAGAACAAGCCGAAGGGCGAATGGTCGTACGACGAGCTGATGAGCCGACCGGTGATGTCGCTGGCCGCGTGGTCCGCGCTGCGGTCGGTCTACCGGGCAGACTTCCACGAGCGCAAGGGCATGTTCCTCGACGAGGTTCACGAGATCACTGCGGTCTCGACGGGCCGGACCCTCGTTCAGAAGGTCGCCACCGACACCCGCAAGCACGACATCGCGGCCCTGGTCTCGACCCAGAACGCGGCGAACGTCATCGGCCAGAACATCAACAACTTCGTCGGCGCCGCGTTCGTGGGCAAGACGACGGACAAGGAGGCGCAGGAGCACAACTGCCGGCTGCTCGGTCTGCCCACCGGAGTGGGCTACGAGGCGGAGTTCTCGAAGCTCTCGCGACGGTCACGGCGTTCGGAGACGACGGGCGCTCCACGCGAGTTCATCTTCCGTGACGGCATGGGCGGGGAAGACGGCAAGGGCGGTGTCGAGAAGATCCGCGTCGACTACTCGAACCACGAGCGGCTCACCGCGGCGCTGAACACCACGGCCGACCCCACGAAGCGCCGAGCTCTCGAGCTCGTCGACCAGGGGAGCGCCGAGGAAGGCGCAGCATGATCCGCCGGGCCGTCGTCGTCGCCCTGCTCGCCCTCGGCATCCTGGGCGCTGGGCCAGCGTTGGGTGCTGCCGCCGCACCCGGGGCGACGACGGCGGTCTCGGCCACAGGCGGGGTCGCGGCGAAGGCATGCGCGTCGGCTCCGGAGCCGGCGTCGCCGTTGGCCGGGCTGCCGGGCAAGCTCTACGGCAAGCCGGCCACGGCGAGCGACGCGGACCCGTTCACCAATCAGGACGTCAAGCTGGCGGACGTCTACGGCTACTCGTACCGCTGGGCGAACTACGACAACGGCTGCGTCCCCGGCTCGGACGTGCTCCCGAACGCGCAGACGGGCATAGCGAACTTCCTTCTGTCCAGCAGCGCGTCTGTCTCGGCGTTCACGCACAACCTGTTCAGCCTCGTGGTGACTCCTGACTTCTTGGCCCCGCTCGATGACGTCCTGACGAGCGCGACCTCCGCGGTCAAGGGCGGTTTCTGGGACCCGTGGGTCACGGCGATTCTCATCCTCGTCACGGTGGGGGTCCTCATCACGGCGATGCGCGCCGACGTGTCCTCGACGGTCACGACCGTCGGGTGGGCTCTGCTGGTCCTCGTCGGGGCGACGTACGTCATGAGCTATCCGGTGTCGTCGGCACGCGCAGTCGACGAGCTGGTGCAGCAAACGATCACGACGTCGGCCCGCGGAGTAGGCGTGGCGAACGAGACCTACGGCCCGCCAGCCCCGGGGAACAAGGGCAAGGAGAGCCCGAACGAAGCCCAGGCCGCGTTGGACGACATGTTCGACACGATCAACCGCGACCTGTTCTACGACGCCTGGCTCGAAGGCACGCTCGGATCCAACGACAGCGCGGTTGCTCGCGAGCACGGGCCGAACCTGTTCCGAGCCTCGCACCTCACCTGGAGCGAGGCCGAGACGGTGAAGAACGACCCCGACGCCGGCCAGGCGATCGTCGATGCCAAGAAGGATCTGTGGGTCAAGACCGCCGCCGCGGTCGAGCGCGAGGACTCCGGCGCCTACCAGCAGCTCACGGGGAACAACGGTCGGTGGGACGCCGCCGGAACTGTCGTGCTCCGGGTCGCCGTGATGATGCCCTTCCTGGCGGTCGCCGCGGTCTTCATCATCGTCGCCTACGTGGCCACGCGTGTGTTCGTGCCGCTCGCCCCCGCGTTCGGGGTGCTCGGGCTGCTGTACGTCACCCAGGACTGGGTGATCGGGGTGCTCAAGCAGGTGGGCCGGTTCATCATCCTTGGGCCGGCGTTTTTCGTCGCGGCCCTGGCGAACCTCCTGCTAGCCACAGCCGTACTCGACTCCGACCTGGCGTTCGGCCTCAAGCTCGTCATCGTGGCCGCGGTGCCGTTCATCCTGTTCAAGCTGCTGCGCCCCGGCCGCGCGGTTCCGGGCTCGCGGGCCGCGCGGCGTGTGGCTCGGTCCGGGATGGGGACGCTGCTCAACGCGCTCGTCACCCGTCAGGCGCTCCGGGGCGGTGTCGAGGACTCGAAGAAGGGCGACGGCGAGCAGGCCGACGAGAAGAACCAGGGGCGCGAGCCCGGCGTCTACCGCCATGCCTACGCCAAGAGCGCTCCGGTAGCGGCCGGGAGCACCAGGGCGCTGTCCGCCGGGAACGGACCACCGCGCGAGCTCGCCCCCGGTCGGCAGTCCGCTTCGGGGCGGGAGCTGCCGGTGGCGCCAGACGCGACAAGCCGAGGTCGGCACCGGGATCGGATGAACGAGATCCCTGCGGCCCTGCCTGCCGCGCGCCGAAGCCTGTCCCGCCGCACCCGCGGGGAGTTGGTGGCGGGTGCCAGCGCTGGTGCCATTGCTGGCGCTGCGGCGAGCACATCCGCGGCGCGATCACATGAGGCGTCCGCGCCTGAGTCGGGTGCCGTCGATACTCCGACCATGGCGGCGGGAACGTCGATCGTCGGTTCCGTTCGTGAGAACACGGTCACCGAGGCACGCAAGCCTCCGGCGGTCCGTCCCGATGATGTCGACGTCGACCTGTCCGGAGCGGTCGACAAGAACGCCCCGCGTGGTGAAGTCATCGGCAGCTCGACCACCCTGCCAGCCGGTGTCGTCGAGGCGGGCACGACTTACGACTCAGACGGCAACGCCGTCTTTGAGATCTGGCGCCCGCCGACCACGGCGGACGCGAACGACGAGCGGGAGGAGTACCGCTGATGTGGGAGATGCTTGCTCCGATCGTCCGCTGGCCGCTCTACTCGCCGTTGCGGTTCGTCGGCGTCGTGGTGGTCGCCCTGGTGGCCGTGTTCTTCGCCGGGGAGATCAACGACGAAGAAGGCGCGTCGTCCGCGGCCGTCGTTCAGTCGGCCTCGCCCGAGGCCGCCGACAGCTCAGCGTCCTCGTCGCCGTCCCCTGACGAGACGTTGAGCTCGAGCACGACGACGGGTGATGCGGCGCCTGTCGGCGCGACGGACGACCTGAGTGCCGACCCGGCCGCCGACGACCCCGCCGCAGCCGCTGCCGACGTTGCCGCCGCTTTCGTGGCCGCCTGGGCTCGGCCCGACCTCGACCCCGTCACATGGGCAAGCAACGTCCGCCCGCTCGCGACGTCAGACCTGTGGTCCACCGGTCTGAGCATGACCGATCCGGCGAGCACGCCCGAGGTCACCGTGCGCGGCGAACCTCGCCAGGTCGCGATCAACGCCGAGGAGGCAGTCTTCGACGTCCCGACGACGGGCGACTGGGTCCGCGTTCACGCCGTCGCGGACCCGGACGACGCGACATGGCTCGTCTCCCGTGTCGAGCCCGTGAGCTGAGGATGGTGAGGACCCATGGAAGCCGTCACCGCCGCGCTCGTCCTATGGGCCAAGACTCAGGCGATCGGCTGGCTGGCCCGCCACTGGGGCAAGCTGGTCGCGGCCGGTCTCGCCATTGTCGGCGTCGCGACCTTCCTGACGGTGACCGCGGTGAGCCTGGTATCGGGCAACGGACAGGTCTCTGAAGCCGCGAACGTCTGCACCGAGCTGGGGTACACCGTCGACCAGGCGGCCTACCAACCGCCGGCTCTCGACCAGACCCCGAGCATCCCTACAGGTGGCTCCGTCCCTGGTTTCGGCCCCGACGACGGCGCCAAGATCGCCAACGCCCAGGCGATCATCGCGGCCGGTGTGGTGGCCGGCGTCGGACGACGAGGCATGATCGTGGCGATCGCCACCGCTCTGCAGGAGTCCGGGCTCGAGAATGTCGACTACGGCGACCGGGACTCCCTCGGCCTGTTCCAGCAGCGCCCGTCGCAGGGCTGGGGGAGCGAGAAACAGGTCCGCGACCCGAAGTTCGCTGCCCTCGCCTTCTTCGGTGGCCGGACGTCGCCGCATTTCGACGCCAAGTCCGGGAGAGCCTCGCCCGGTGGGCTCCTCGAAGTGTCGGGCTGGGCCGACCTGCCCATTACCGTCGCCGCGCAGAGCGTTCAGCGCTCTGCCTTCCCCAGCGCGTACGCCAAGCACGAAGATCGCGCCATCCTGATCGTCGAGTCCCTCGCCGGTGACGCGTCCTCGACGACACCGGTCGCCGCGGCATCTTCGGAGGGGAGCGACCAGACGAGCAACAGTCAGCAAGCCGTCCTGACCGCCGCCGACTACCGTGCGAGCGGCGTCGACATCGACAGCTTCTGCTCGAGCGAGTTTGAACTCGCGTCGGCCAAGAGTGCCGTCGCAGGGACCTCCCGCGAGGTCATACCGGCAGGGGAGTGGACAGCGCCGATCCAGTCGCAGGTTACCTCTGCGTTCGGGACGAGATTCCACCCGATCTATCACGAGGCTCGGCTGCACGCGGGCACCGACTTCCACGCGGCCGTCGGGACGCCGATCGCCTCGCCCACGACGGGAGTGGTCGAGTCGGTGGGATGGAGCTCGGGCGGAAGGCTGAACGTGGCCATCACGCACGCCGACGGTGTGACGACGCGCCACCTGCACCTGTCCGAGGCACTGGTGAAGCCGGGCGAAGAGGTCCAGGGCGGGCAGACCATCGCTCTTTCCGGCGAGAGTGGCGTTGGCACAGGGGCGCACTACCACTTCGAGGTGCACGTTGACGGTGAACCCGTAGATCCGGAGCCCTTCATGCGCCAGCACGGAGTCAACCTGCGAGCCTGGTCATGATGGACGCCGAGTTCTTTGCGTTCGAGGACATCATGTGGCAGACGGTGCCTCCACCGTCCCGCCACCCGATCCCGGCTGCGTTTGTCCGTGACCTCGACGTCGGGTCCGAACTGACGATCGGCATCCCGGGCCGCTACTTCATCGACGGTCAGATCGTGCTGCGAACGGAACGGTCGAGCGTCGAGTTCCCCGACGACGGTGAGCTGCACGAGGCGCTGGCCGTCTGCGCGCCGATGCACTACTGGACTTGGCGGGTAGCACCGGGCCGGAACCCGGTGATGCAGTGGTGGCCGGTCGAGCACGCGTGGGTCTACCGGGATGCGCTGCCTGCGGATGTGTCGGGGCGCTTGGTGACTGACGAGCCTGCGACCGAGGCGTCCTCGTGGTTGGACCGCGTGCGTGCCGACCTGGAGCAGCCGCCCGTGTTGAAGCCGATCGGCGCCAGGGAGGCCGGCGCACTGACGGGCCGGACGCTGCGCTCCCGTAATGCGCAAGGGGAGTGGTTCTGGTTCGTCGGCGTTTCCGAGCCGCTCGACGTGGACGGTGATTTCTGCGTCCGCGCCGTCCCTCACTCCCACTGGTGGCTCCACCAGGTCGGCTACTACCCGGAACTGCAGGACAAGGTCCGGACGATCCCGCTGCATCGCCTGTTCGCCTACGCCTGAGGGGAGAGCCGTGGGCAACGACCGTGAGGGCGAAGACGAGATCCAGCAGGTCTTCTACTGGGTCCTCGCGCTCGTGGGCCTCGTCATGATCAAGCAGATGTGGACGGCGAAACTACGTCCCTGGATCGAGCAGGTCTGGGGCGAAATCCAATCAGGCGAGATCGCCGATCTGCCGGTGGTCGGCCGCCTCGACCAGGCGGACGTCGTCGGTGTTGGCGTCCTTGTGGTGCTGCTTCTCGCCATATTCGCGTTGGTTGCTGCCGCTCTCAAGAGGCGACGTCGGTTGGCCCGCAGCCGGACCATCAACCGGCGATCCGCGCCGCGTTCCGGCACTAACCAGCGCTGATCGGTCGCCAATTCTGACTGTGGGTGACGAACTAGGCGATGTGGCCGGCCAGGGGCACGATGGGACCATGTGGAGCGCAGAGGTGGCGCCGAAGCTGGCGTCCGAGTACCTGTCAGGTCTCGGTCGCCGCTGGGACCATGTCCAGGCTGTAGGGCGGCTCGCCGAGGAACTCGCGGCAGCTGACATGGTCTCGTCCGACGTCGTCGCGGCGGCTTGGCTCCACGACCTGGGCTACGCCGAGGAGCTCTCGACGACGGGTTTCCATCCGCTCGATGGAGCGACGTTCCTCATGAACGAGCGCGTTCCAGCGGAGATCGTGGCGCTCGTAGCGCACCACACGGGCGCCGACTTTGAAGCAGGCGAGCGCGGGTTGAGCGAACATCTAGCCGAGTTGCCCGCGCCCGAACCCGACGAGCTCGACGTGCTCACCCTCCTGGACCTCGTGACGGCGCCGGACGGGACGCCGACCGACCCGGAGACCAGGGTCGCTGAGATCCTGAGCAGGTACCCCACGTTCAGCCCTGTCCATCGGGCAGTCGCCCGTTCGCAGCACGCGCTCCTTGCGTCCGCCCAGCGTGCGCGCGATCGACTCGGACTATCCGATGAATGGCTGGCCGGACTTCCTGAGGGCGTGCTCGAGCCGTAGCCTCATCGACGGGTGCAGGTCCAGGCTTTCAATCTGCTCGGGCGTGAGCCACTCGACCTTGTCGCTCTCGGAGCTGGTCTGGCTCGCGCCACCGACAAGCCGTGCACGGAAGGCGATCGAGAACTGCTGGCGAACCTCGCCGTCGTCGTACTGCATGACGTGGCTCGGGTTGGTGTACGTGCCGGTGATCGCTTCGACCTCGACCTCGTAGCCCGTCTCTTCCTTGACCTCGCGGACGACGGTGTCCGCGATGCTCTCGCCAGCTTCGTGCCCACCGCCAGGGAGTGCCCATCTATCGTTGTCGGTCTTGTGGATCATCAGCACTCGGCCGCGCGCGTCTTGAACGATGGCGACGACCGAAGGTACGACGGAGTTGACCTTCGGGGCGTTGCGGTCGTCGATGTAGTCGATCCGGCCCATTTCTTGAGACTACGTGGGTGCAGGAAGCCTGGCACGGTCTCGTGCCTAGGAGGCGTCGTGACGGACGTGTTCGAGCAAGTCTCCGGGCTGGCATTCGAGCTCGCGGCAGATGGCGTCGAGGGTGGCGAGCCGCATGGCCTTGGCCTTGCCTGTCTTGAGGATGGACAGGTTGGGGACGGTGATGCCCACGCGGTCGGCGAGCTCAGTGAGGGTCATCTTCCGCTCGAGCAACATCCGATCCAACCGGATCACGATCGGCATCAGACTGTCAGCCTTTGCTCGGTCTCGATGTCGGCACCATGGCGGAAGACCTCGGCTACGAGGAGCACCAGGCCGCCAAGAGCAAGCTGAACAAAGTTCACACCGCCGGGATAGCCGTCGTGGCTACTCCAGGGTTGAAGATTGGTTTCCTCGTTGAACGAGGTCGATCCGTAGCCAACCTGGTAAAGGTTCGTGAAGTGAGCGAGCGCAGGGGCCAGGGCAGCCGCGGCGATTGTCAGCCAGCCCAGGGCGCGGAGGTACCGCACGGTCCGTGCGCTGAGGACGTTCCCCTTGGCCGCAGCGACGAGCAGTCGCCATAGCAGGCTGAACCACACGGCGACGACGCTCAAGATGATCACCTTCTTGATGACCTGAGCGCAGACGTAGGGACTCCAGCCACCGGTGGAGACGAGCTCGACCTCACCGGTCAGGTGCGCGAACGTCGGCCGGATGTCTGAGTCCTGTCGTTGGATCGCCGCGCCGTCCGTCGTGCTGTCCTCATCGTGGATGAAGAAGTTGTTGCACTCCGGGGTCAGATCCCGCGAGTCGACGCTGGACGTCTGGCACACCTCTTCCAACGCCTGGACCTGCGTGGAAATCGTGTCGCGGACGTGCAGGGGTCCGAGGCGGACGTCCACGGGGTAGGTCACATTGCCTGTCAGTGCCAGGACACCGATCACTGCGACCATGACCGCCATGGCTGCGGTGACGACGGCAGCGGCCAGGGCAGCCCAGCCTCCGACCTGAAACGCTCGCCGTGCTCGGACCACCGTTGGCCTCCATATCGTCTTACAGCATCGTCATATCGTGTAACGATCATTTCGTATCGTGAATCGCTGTGTCAAGGCGGGTCGGACGCGGGCGACCTTGGGCAGGGCGGTCGCATGTGTTGGCCCGAGATCGCCGTCCGTCCGTCGACGTATACACCAGCAATCGACGCGCGCGTGGGGAACCCTACAGGCCGCCGGTGGGCCTGCCGGTTTGACAAATTTCACCCTTGCTTGGCCTCTGAGGTGTTCTCACCAG
>JACYYJ010099785.1_pt2 | contig 13209 bp, 9 predicted proteins | sample 8236861 | NCBI WGS metagenome assembly JACYYJ01 (sample SAMN14103086, study PRJNA606662) | landfill metagenome | isolation source: landfill solid waste | place: India:New Delhi, Okhla landfill site | collected 2017-11-05
CGCGCTCGACGCCGACGGCTGGTTCCACACGGGCGATCTCGCCGAGATCGACGCCGACGGATTCGTCGTCGTGACAGGGCACCGCAAGGACACCTTCAAGACCAGCACCGGAAAGTACGTCGGCCCCACCGCGCTCGCCGACCGCTGGCGCCGGATGTGTCCGGGCAGCGAACTCGTCGTGGCCGGGGAGCTGCGCCCGTACTGCGTCGGTCTCGTGTTCACCACCGCGCCGGAACCGGTCGTCGCGGCCGCGCTGGAGCAACTCGACGCCCGGTCGGATCCGTGGGAACGCATCCGTCGATTCGTCACGGTGAACACGCCACCGGACGCCGACGATCTCGACCAGGCAGGGCGCCCGATCCGTCATCGCGTGCTCGCCCGGTACGCCGATCTCGTCGACGAGATGTACGCGAACGGTCGCCGCGCGGGCAAGGACGGGTCGCGGCAGTCGAATGCCGTCTGAAGTAAGGTTCGCCTAAGCGCAGGTCACCGCGCGGCCGGACATGCCGGTCGTTCCGCCGTCCACGATCCCCTGCCGAGGAGAACGCACCCATGGTCCGTAGTCTTCGCCCCATCGAGGTCTTCCCGATCACCACGCGGTACCTGAAGGTGCTCCGCGTGACGGACGTGAGCCCCGGGATGCGGCGGGTGACCCTCGGGGGCGAACAGTTGCGGGCGCACGTCGCGCCGAACGGATTCCCGGTGGAGGCGTTCCGGTCCGACGGTGTGGACGACGAGTTCAAGCTGATGTTCAAGCATCCCGAACTCGACGAGGCCCTCGGCCCCACTCAGGCCGACGGCGTGGTGAACTGGCCGCGCGATCCGAAGCTGCTCATGCGCACCTACACCGTCCGGCGCTGGGATCCGGTCGCCGGCGAGATCGACGTGGACTTCGTGCGCCACGGCGTGGGTCCCGCGTCGAGCTGGTCGTACCGCGCGGAACCCGGTGAGACGATCCAGATCGCCGGACCGAAATCGTCGGCCGGGCACCCCCAGGGCGTGGACTGGACACTCGTGGCGGGCGACGAGACGGCGCTGCCGGCCATCGGGCGCTGGCTCGAGAACTGGCCGGAGGGTGCACGCGGCCGGATCTTCGTCGAGATCGCCGACGATTCGCATCGGCAGGATCTTCCCGTTCCCGACGGAGTGGAGCTGACCTGGCTGAGCCGCGACGGCGCCGAACCGGGCACGACGACCCTGTTGTTCGATGCCATCCGGAGCGCCGAGTGGTGGGGCGGCACGGTCTTCGCGTGGGTGGCCGGTGAAGCCCTCACGCTCACCCCCATCCGGCGGTGGCTGCGGAACGAGAAGGGTCTGCCCAAGGAACAGGTGGAGGTCACCGGTTACTGGCGTCGTCAGGAGGTCTCGGTCTCGGAAACCGACGCCTCCCTGCCCGATTTCGAGGCGACCGAGGACGAACGCGACCGCTTCGACGAACTGGCCGAGATCGCCCCGGGTTTCGCGCTGCGGGTCGCGGCGACCATCGGACTGGCGACGGCCTTCGACGCGTCACCGCGCACCCTCGACGAACTCGTGGCCAAGACGGGGACAAATCGCACCGGCCTCGGCAAACTTCTCCGCTATCTCGTCGCCGTGGGTGTGGCCGAAGATCTCGGCGAGGGCCGATTCGGGCTCACCGGCGTCGGGCGTGACCTCGAGGACGACCACCACATCGAGGAACTGCGACTCGACGGCGTGCATGCGCAACGGGAACTGGCGGGCATGCTCGCACTGCTCACGGCCGTCCGCACCGGTCGCGGGGACGACGCACAGCGGTTCGGGAAGAGCTTCGCGCAGCGCGTCGCAGACGACACCGCTCTTCTGACGGATCGGTACGAGCAGGAAGCCGAAATGGCCGTCTACTTCGCCAGTGCCCTCGCGGCGAAGGTGCCCTCCGATGTCTCGACGATCGCGGTCTCCGGTGAGGCCGCCGGTTCCTACGCCCACGCCCTCGTCACGGCGAATCCGTCGGTACGGGCAACCGTGGTGGCCGCGCCGTCGGAGATCGAGGTCCTGCGTCGCGTCCACGGCGAGCACGAGCGCGTCGCCTATACGCCGGGCAGCATGCTCGAAACCCGCCCCGAACCGGTCGACGCGGTGCTGCTGACCGGGCGGTTGAACGAACTGCCCGATGCCGACGCCGTGCACGTGCTGCAGCAGGCAGCGGCGGGACTGAATCCGGACGGCCGGGTCCTCGTCTTCGGCACTGTGCTCGACGACATCGCCGGTGAGCACGACTACGAGGACGATCTCGTCGACTTCGCGCTCAGCGGCGGCGGTGGTCGTACGCACGTGGACCACCTGGCACTGTTCGAGGCGGCCGGCCTCGCGGAACCCGAGCGCACGACGGTGGGTTGGGGCATGACGCTGTACACGTCCACCGGCTCGGCGGGCTGAGATCGTGAGAATGCAGCGGCCTCGCGACGCGCGGGGCCGCTGCAGAACGACGAGAAGAGCTGCTGCGAGGAAGTCTCCCGCGAGGAATGTCTTCCGAACGGTGGACCTAGCGGGAGGCTTGTCGAAACTTGCCCCAGCGCTGGCACGGATGGTCGCGAGCCACAGGGCCATTCGAAGCGTGCGTGTCCACCAGGCGCACCGAGGCGGAGCCTTCCTCAGCTGTCTCGACCGGATGAGGTTCGTCAGGTTCCGGAAGTTCAGGGCCGAGCCGCGGAGGCGCTCCAGGCACCCGTTGACGGTCCCGGTCGGGCCGTTGCACGTGCCGGTCCGGTCGAAGAACGCGAGGATGTCTCGTGGGCGAGACGCCGCGTGTCCGTCCCGCGCGAGAGCGCCCGGCTACCGCATCCCCGGCACCACGGGTCCGGCTCGGCGACGCGGCACTCGATCACCGCGCGATCCGGCTCGAGCAGCTGACCGACGGCCACAAGACCGAGCTCGTCGAGGTGTCAGAAGACGGTCAGGTCGGGGGGCGCGAAGGTAGCGTGGTGCACGTCGAGGTCTTCCGGCGGATGGTCAGTGTGAGAGCTTCCATCATCGGAAGGCCTCGACTTTCATCCGGCGACCGACGCGCTCAGCCACCCACCCCCTCAACTGCGAAGAGCCACAACACCGGCCACGCCTGTCGCCGATCGCGTGCGTACGCCCTTTGCGGTCCGCAAAAAATGAGTACGCTCATTAATGTGAGCGAGGTGCAGCAGCTTTCAGAGCGCGGACGGCGCCCGGGCGTTCGGGAGATAGAGTCCCGCCGCGAGCAGAACATGCGGCTCAAGCGGAGCGAATCTTTCGCGCCGCGTCCGACCTGTTGCGTGCGCGCGGGTTCTCCGCAGTGACGACGCAGGAGGTGTCCGCCGCGGCCGGGGTCGCAGCGGGGACCTTGTTCCGGTACGCAGCGACCAAGAGCGAGTTGCTGCTCATGGTCTACAACGAGGCACTCCGGGCATCGATAGATGAGGGCGCCGCGCGTGCGGCGTTGACGCCGGATCCTGCCGCCGCGGTCTTCGCCCGCCTGCACCCGCTCGTCGTCGCTGCCGCACGTGAGCCGGAGAACAGTGCTGCGTACCAGCGGGAGCTGCTGTTCGGCCCTCACGACGCGAAGTTCCGGGCCGAGGGCATGGCGTTGATCTTCGAGCTCGAGGCGTCCCTCTCCGACACGCTACGACGCGCCGCTCCGACCCTCAGCGACGGGGAGGCACGCGTCGCAGGATCCTCGCTGTTCGCCGTCACTCATCTCGCGATCGCTCGGATGACGGCCTCGGACATCCCCGAGGCTGACGCGATCGACGACCTCAGACGTCAGGTCACGCTCATCGTGACCGGCGTGCTGCACACACCCCGGCGGCCGGATCCGCCGCCCGAGAAGGAATGAAGGAAACAGAACAATGAGCAACATCACACACGTGACCGTCCTGGGAACCGGAGTCCTCGGCACCCAGATCGCCTTCCAGACCGCCTACAGCGGCTTCCAGGTCACCGCATATGACATCAGCAGCGACGCCATCGAGGCAGCCAAGAAGCGGTTCGACGCTCTCGTCACCACCTACAAGGACGACGGAGTCGCGGGGGCAGCCGAGGGGAAGGCGGACGAGGCGCTCACCCGCGTCCGGTTCTCCTCCGACCTCGCCGACGCGGTCGCGGACGCGGATCTGGTCATCGAGGCGATCCCCGAGGTACTGTCCATCAAGCAGGACACCTACCGAAGGCTCGGCGAGCTCGCACCGGAGAAGACGATCTTCGCAACGAACTCGTCGACACTTCTGCCCAGCGACCTCAAGGACTCCACCGGACGCCCCGCCAAGTTCCTCGCGCTGCACTTCGCGAACCGGGTCTGGAAGTTCAACACCGCCGAGGTGATGGGCACCGCCGACACCGATCCGGCCGTGTTCGACGAGGTCGTCGCCTTCGCCGGCAACATCGGGATGGTTCCGATCCCCGTGTACAAGGAGAAGTCCGGCTACGTCCTCAACTCGCTACTGGTGCCGTTCCTCAACGCCGGGTACGCACTCGCCGCCGGCGGATACGCCGAGCCGAAGGACATCGACAACGTGTGGCGGATCGGCACGGGAGCGCCGATGGGCCCCTTCCAGATCACCGATGTCATCGGCCTGGTCACCCCGTACAACATCCTCGCCCACGGCGGGGAGGAGGACCAGGCGCTCGCGGCCTGGCTGAAGAGCGAGTACATCGACCACGGCAAGCTGGGCGTCGCCACCGGCGAGGGCTTCTACACCTACAACTGACCCACGACCGCGGCAGAACAGTCCACGAGAGGACGTGCAAGCCAGATGTACTACAGCAGTGGAAACTACGAAGCCTTCGCCCGCCCCCGCAAGCCCGAGGGAGTCGAGAACAAGACCGCCTGGTTCGTCGGCGCCGGGCTCACCTCGATGGCCTCGGCGGTGTTCATGATCCGCGACGGGCAACTCTCCGGCGACAAGATCACAATCCTCGAGCGCCTGGACCTGCCCGGCGGCGCGCTGGACGGTATCAAGAAGCCGGACAAAGGGTTTGTCATCCGCGGCGGGCGCGAGATGGAAGACCACATGGAGTGCCTCTGGGATCTGTTCCGCACCATCCCGTCGCTCGAGGTCGACGGATCCGTCCTCGACGAGTTCTACTGGCTCAACAAAGACGACCCCAACTACTCACTCAACCGGGTCACACACCGGCAGGGCGAGGAGTTCGTCACCAACAATGAGTTCGGCCTGAGCGAGAAAGCTCAGAAGGAGTTGGTCAAGGTCTTTCTCGCCTCGCGTGAGGAGATGGAAGACAAGCGCATCGACGAGATCTTCGGTGAAGAGTTCCTGAGCAGCAACTTCTGGCTCTACTGGCGGACGATGTTCGCGTTCGAGAACTGGCACTCCGCACTCGAGCTGAAGCTCTACCTGCACCGGTTCGTGCACCACATCGGCGGGCTCCCCGACCTTTCGGCGCTGAAGTTCACAAAGTACAACCAGTACGAATCGCTCGTGCTGCCCATGTACCGCTGGCTCCTGGACCAGGGCGTGAGATTCGAGTTCTCCACCGAGGTCACCGACATCGACTTCGTTTTCGACGGCGACCGTAAACAGGCCACCCGCATCCACTGGACAAAGGGCGGCGTGCCCGGCGGCGTCGACCTCGGTCCCGACGACCTCGTGCTCGCCACGATCGGTTCGCTCACAGAGAACTCCGACGACGGCACCCACCACAATGCGGCCAGACTCGACGAAGGTCCCGCGCCGGCGTGGGACCTGTGGCGGCGCATCGCGGCCAAGCACCCCTCTTTCGGACGCCCCGAGGTGTTCTGCGGCGACATCTCGAAGACGAAGTGGGAGTCAGCGACGGTCACCACCATCGGCCCTGAGATCCCGAGGTACATCAAGAAGATCGCCAAGCGCGACCCGTTCTCCGGCAACATCGTCACCGGCGGCATCGTCACCGCGAAAGACTCGTCCTGGCTGCTCAGCTGGACAGTCAACCGCCAGCCGCACTTCAAAGCGCAAGCACCCGACGAGATCGTCGTGTGGGTCTACGGCCTGTTCGTAGACGTGCCCGGCGACTTCACCGGCAAGACAATGCAGGAGTCGACCGGCGAAGAGATCACCCAAGAATGGCTCTATCACTTGGGTGTGCCCGTCGAGGACATCCCGGAGCTCGCGGCAAACGGCGCGAAGACCGTGCCTGTGATGATGCCCTACGTCACCTCGTTCTTCATGCCCCGCACCGCCGGTGACCGCCCCGACGTGGTGCCCGAGGGCGCAGTGAACTTCGCGTTCATCGGCCAGTTCGCCGAAACCACGCGCGACACGATCTTCACCACCGAGTACTCGGTGCGTACTGCGATGGAGGCCGCCTACCAGCTGCTGGGCATCGATCGCGGCGTGCCGGAGGTGTTCAACTCCACCTATGATCTCAGGTTCCTGCTCGAGGCCACCGCGCGCTTGCGCGACGGCGAGGAGGTAGAGCTCCCCGGCCCGAAGTTCGTCGGCAACCGCATCATCAAGCACCTCGACCACACTCAGATCGGACAACTCCTCACCGACTTCGGAGTCATCCCCGAGCTCGACGGCACGACGAAACGAGTCCGTGCCGATGACGCCGGAGCCTGACCCGCAGACGCTGACTCCGTCCACCGAGCGAGGATCACCCCGCGCCGATCTCCGGCCTGAGTTCCACAACTTTTGGTGACCCGCGTTTATCGCATCGATGAGTTTGCGGGCGTCGTCGTTGATGCTCGGCTCGACGATCATCTCGTGGTCGCCGATGGCGACCACGATCGTGCGCAGGGGTTCGAGGGCGCCGACGACCTTCTTGATCGATACGCCGGTGATGTTCTGCAGGTATCGGGCAACCGCCAGCGCGGCGAACACCACGGTCAAGTGCGCCTCGATGGAATCCCTGGTCCGGTGGAAGACCGGTCTGGCCTTGAGGTCGGACTTGGCCATCCGGAACGACTGCTCGACCTTCCACAGGTCGTGGTACGACGCCACCACGGCGTGGCCATCCATGATCGTCGAGTCGATATTGGTGACGTACCCCTTGTATCCGGCCGCTTGGCGAGCCCGTTCGATCGAGGCCTCGTCCAAAGTGACGTTCTGTCCGATGAGCTTGACGAACCGCTGCTTCTTCAAGGGCTCGGCCCGGTGGGCCACTCGCTGAGCACGGTCGATCTGCGCGCTGAGCGTGCGGCGATCCCGCTGGGCGCGCTCCCACTTGTAATGCCACACCACTCGGCGGTCGCGCCTGTCGCGGCCTTGCCCCATCGGGCGGGTCAGCTCCACGATCTCGCCGTCGTCGATGCGTTGCCGCGGCGACCGAAGTGCTCTTCGAGCTCCTTGGGCGCTTTGGAGGTGCGGGAGCCGACGATGAACAGTAGACCTGCGTCTTCGAGGCGTTGAGGTTGGCCGCTGAAAGCATCCCGGCGTCCGCCACGACGACCATGTCCGCGATTGCGTGCCGCTCCTGGAAGGCGGTAATCACCGGGATCAAGGTCTTGGTTTCGGCCTTGTTGCCCTCGAAAACGTGCACGTCCAGCGGGAATCCGTCCCGGGCGACCAGCAGGGCGACGCCGGGGCCGCCGGCGGCCGTGACGTGGCGCCAACAAGCGGCCGCGATGAGAGTGCGGTAGTCGCGAGCAATTACCCGACCCAGACAGTTGTAAAGCGTGTTGACGTGCGGGGGATCTAGGCCAAGGCGCCCAAGCACCCGTACCGAATCTAGTTTGCTCGTCGGCTCGACCAGACGGGCCAGTACCAGGTCGCGGAATACCGAATCCGCCACCACGCCCAACCCCAGGCGCTCGTAGCTGCCAGCCAAGCCCTGCCACAAAATTCGTGGCGACGAGCGTTTGACTACGGCTGCCGTGCTGGCGGGCAGATCGATCACCGCCGAGGCTCGATCCTCCAGCCCGAGATCGAGTTCGTGCTGGTTAGCGTTGATTCGTTGCTTAGCAATCTCGATCAATGCCGCAAGCTCGCCGGGCGTGTGGGCCGAGCCGATGTTGTCAACGGCCATCGTGGTGTCCCCGCTCTTGGCCAGGTGGAAGTCCCCGCCTCGTGGGTGTTCGGGGTTGGGGTCAGGGGCGTTCACCTCGTTCGTGTCGGGCCTGGCGCATCCGGTAGGACTCACCGTCGGTGAGCACGACGGTGGCGTGGTGCAAGAGCCGGTCGAGGATGCCGGCGGCGGTGGTGTGTTCGGGCAGGAACCGGCCCCACTGCTCGAACGGCCAGTGCGAGGCGACCGCCAGGGATCGGCGTTCGTAGGCGCCGGCGACGAGTCGGAACAGCAACTGGGTGCCGGTGTCGTCCAGCGGCGCGAACCCGACCTCGTCGACGATGATCAGATCTGCCCGCAACAGCGTGTCGATGGTCTTGCCGACAGTGTTGTCGGCCAGGCCGCGGTAGAGGGCTTCGACGAGGTCGGCGGCGGTGAAATAGCGGACCTTGTGCCCGGCGTGCACGGCCGCGATCCCCAACCCGATCAGGGTGTGGGATTTTCCGGTACCCGGCGGGCCGACCAACGCCAGATTGGCGTGGGAACGAACCCATTCCAAACCGATCAGGTAGTCGAATGTGGCTTGTGGGATGGAGGACTCGGCGACGATAAAACTGTCGAGGGTCTTGGCGACGGGGAACGCGGCCGCTTTGAGTCGGGCGGCGATGTTGGAGGCGTCGCGGGCGGCCAACTCCGCTTCGATCAGGGTGCGCAGCACCTCCTCCGGAGTCCAGCGTTGGGTCTTGGCGGTCTGCAGGACCTCGGCGGCGGTGCGGCGGACGGTGGCGAGTTTGAGTCGGCGCAGACCGGCGTCGAGGTCGGCGGGCAACGCCGCGACCGCCGGCGGAACGGCGGTGCTCGAACTGCTCATCGTGCGGTCTCCTCTCGGGTGACGGCGTAGGCGTCGAGAGATCGGGTCGGGGCGGTCGGCAGGTCCAGCACCAGCGCCTCACCGCCGGGCGGGGTTGGGGAACCCCGGCGCCGGCGTCGAGGATGGAACGGACGTCGTCGGCGCGGAACCGCCGGAACGCCACTGCCCGGGTCAGGGCGGCGAGCAGGGCATCGGTGCCGTGCGCGGCCTGCAGGTCCAGGAGCACCGCGAGTTCGGCGGGCAGGCGGGTGTTGGCGGCCGCGGCGGCGCCGACGAGGAACTGTTCGGCGACCGGACCGAGTGCGCAGAATCGTTTCTCGACTTCGGTTTTCGGTCGCGGACCACGACTGGGAGCCTGTCGTGGGGTCGGGTAGTGCTCGTCGAGGATCGACGCGGTGCCCGGGGCGGTGAGCGCGTGATCGGCGGCGACCTCCCCTGTGGCGGGGTCGGCGATCAGCAGTCGCCCCTCGCCGGCGGTGACGGTGACGGTGGCCCCGATCAGGCGGGTCGGCACCGAATAGCGGGCCGAGCCGAAGCGGATGCAGGAGAGCTTGTCGACCTTGCGGGTCACCGGTGGCGGCCCGATCTGCAGTCGCAGCGACGGCAGCGGCCCGAGCACGGCCTGTTCCTCGCGCAGGCGCTGGGCGGGGACCGCGTCGATCTCGGTGTGCACCCGGGTGTTGACCTCGATGCACCAGGCCTTCGCGGCGGCGTTCGCGGCGGCCAGGTCCACCGGTCGGCCGGACAGGTCGGCGTCGGTGAGCAGCGGGACGACCAGGTCGCGTTGGGCGTAGCCGACGAGGTGTTCGACGACGCCCTTCGATTCGGGGTCGGCGGCGTGGCAGAAGTCGGGACGGAACCCGTAGTGGGTGGCCATCCGCACGTAGTCCGGGGTCGGGACCACCACGTTCGCCACGACTGCGCCTTTGAGGCAGGCCATCCGGTCGGCCAGGACCTTGGTGGGCACCCCGCCGATCGCGGCGAGGGCCTCGGCGATCAGCGTCAAGGTGGTGGCGGCGCGTTCGTTGGTGGCGAAGGCGACGAACCGCCACCGTGAATACGCCAGCACCGCGCAGAACAGGTGCAGGCCGGCACCGAGGGTGGCCCAGTCGATGACCAGGTATTCACCCGGTGTCCATACGGCGGGGCGGCGGCCGCGGTGATTGTTTTTGCGCCACTTGGTTTTCTCGTCGGCGACGAGGCGGCGGAAGTTGCGGTCCGAGCCGGTGTATCCGGCGGCCGCGGCGATGGGGAGCAGGCGTTTGGCGGAGATTCTGCCGCGGGACGAGGCGATGCGTTCTGCGACGATCTCGGTGACGGTGTCGTAGTTGCGGGGGCGGGGTTGTCGTGGGGGTGGGGTGTCGCCGGCTTCGAATCGTTCGATGACACGGCGGACGGTTTTGTGGGTGGTGCCGCACATCTCGGCGGCGCCTCGGTAGGTGCCGACCTCGCGGTAGACGGAAATGATGTCCATGCGGTCCTTCGCAGACTTCAATGGAACTCCCTGGGCGGTGACAGGTGACTGGGTGGCACCTTCACCTTCACCGCTCAGGCCTGGTGTTCCGGTGGGAATCACGACGAACACGAGGCGGGGACTTTCATCTGGCCACCGGTGGGGACCGTTACTCGGCCACCAGTGGGGACTTTCTCATGGCCATGGACAATCGGTCCAGTCTCACGATCGAATCGACCTGTGGTTAGAACAACGTTCCCTGCCGGTCACCGGCAACAGCGGGGCCGGATGCGAATCAGCGGTGTGGTCGCCGAGGGCATGCCCACCGCTTAGCGGACACGCGAACGACTTCTGGATTCAGAGATCGATTGCGGCACGAGCGGTCGCAGCAACGGCGGGATGCAAACCGGTGACCCGCCCACTACGGGCCCGCCCGGCGAGAAACTCCAGCACCTCGAGTGTGGGGCTGTCGACGGCGATGGTAGCGAACGACGGACGGTCTGCCACACGCCACCCGAGTCCGAGGAGCAAGGCGCGGATCTCGTTGTTCCACTCGTCGGCCGGGGTTCCGCTCGCGACGACAGCCAGAGCCGCCCAACCGGCCTGTCGGTCGAAGTCGGTCCTACCTATGGGCAGTCGGGACACGATGTGCTGCCACAACGCCACCGGCTGATGACGTGATCGGCGAGCGAGCGCGGTCGGTGTCAATCGCCCTTTCCGCACACCGATCAGGCCGAGTGCTCGTGCGCTGGCACGCAACCGGGCCAACGGCCGGGTCAGATCCTCACGATTCGCCGAGCCGATCCACCATCCGGTGACGCCGGTCCGGTCGGCGAGTGGCTCGACCACTGCCGGTGGCAGGTAGCCGGCGGCGGTCAGGTGCACTCCATCGCCGATCACATCGAGCAGCTCGAGATACGGCTCGAGCAACTGCGCGGCCGTCGAGTCGTCGACCTCGACCACCGGATGAGTAGCCGCCCGTTCCAGCAGGTGTGTCAGAGTGGGGTCACCGCGGTGCTCGAGTCGGGTGCGCAGCGCGGCGAGCTCGTCGGGCACGGGAACCGGCGCGAGCATCGCCGCTGCGATCGCGGCCGAGGTCTCGGCGACATCGAACCGGTCGGGATGCCACTCGAGCGGCAGCCAGTCGCGGGCATCGTCGGCGGTGTCGAACGGCGACGGGACCGACGTCGAGTCGCACCCGCCGCGCACCCACGCCGCCAGTTCGGCGTAGCCCCACATCCCTCCGCAGTCCTCCGGCGGACAGGCCATCCGGCCGGTGGTGCAGCGAACCTCAGCAGGGGGTTCGTCGAGGACCGCTTCCACCTGCAGGACGTGGTGCCAGCCGTCACCGAAGTCGTAGTCGTACCAGAGGCGATCACCCGGGCCGGTCAGCAGCTGATCGAGTCGGACCGTCCCTTCGAGCACACCGTCCTCACCCTCTTCGACGTCGAACGGGGTGACGAAGTACGGCGCCCGAGGATCACTGCCCGTGCGGAAACGATGGAGGTGACTGTCGAGCCACCCCATTGCCGCCTGGATCGCCACATGCACCCGGTCGAGGGTCAGATCACCGGGAAGCTCGAGCCGCCGCCACACCGGGGGCTTGGAGCCGATCAGGTCGAGCCGGACCCGGAAACCGCGAGTACGCGCTGGCACATTCCCGACAACAGGGTCAGGAATGTGCAGGGCGTCGTCGAGCCATGCCTGTGCACCATCTTCTAGGAGCACCTGCAGTATGTCCTGTTGCTGTTGCGGGGTCAGCGAGGCAATCACCTGTTCGGCGTGCCGTCGTGCATCGTCTGAGGTCGTCACGATCATCAGTGAACCATCGATCGTGGGTGCGTCTCGGTTCACGGTGTGAGCTCATAGACAACACCGGCACATGCTTCGAGGTCCTCTGAGCACCCCACGCCTCGGCAGTACCCGGCGAAGGTCACCAAGACCGGCCGCGAGCGCGGGAGGGGTGGCGGTCCCCATCGAACTCCGGTGGCGGTACATCCGCCCGACGATCCATGGAGCAGTGAAGCGCAGAACGCCGACATCGCCAGCGATCCGTGGAGATGACGAGACTGCGTTTGCCCCAGAATGTCCACCCTGGCGGCGGCAGCGGCCCTTTACCGGATTCTGCTGCCGTTTCCACACCGTCAGGAAGGCACCCCTGACAGCCATCACCCTCGCAGCCGATGCGTTCCTGCCTCGGCGCTGGCCAGCACACTATTGCGTATTGCACTATTGCGCATGGCCGACGAGACGATCAACGGACTTCCCGTCACCAACGAAATGATCGAAGGGGACACGCCAGTGGGCGGACGAAGCCGAAGCCGGCTACGACGTCGCCGCTGCGCAAACGTGGCCGCCCGACAATCGGAGAAGGCCCTGGAACAGTAGTTCCGGTGCGCATGGACGAAGCGTTGCTGAAAGCATTGAACGCGCGGGCGAACCAAGAACATATATCCAGGTCGGAGGCGATTCGAGAAGCGATCCGCGCCTGGACTCAGGCCGCGTGAAGGCGCACAATCCGCACCGTCAGCCACCAGCGTCCCGCTCCGAGCGAGACCGCGGCCTCGATGTACTCACATCCACGCTGCTGCTTGACCTCGGCGAACACGACGCGCGTGATGTCGGGGACGACGGCGAAGCCGATCGTGAAGGCACCACCATGGCAGGCGACACCGTCATCACCATCGTCGGCAATCTGACAGCCGACCCCGAGCTGCGATTCACCCTCGCGGGCGCCGCAGTCGCGAACTTCACCGTGGCGTCCATACCCCGCAACTTTCGACCGGCAGTTGAACGAGTGGAAGGACGGCGAGGCACTGTTCATGCGGTGCACCATCTGGCGCGAGGCTGCCGAGAACGTCGCCGAGACGCTGACCCCGCGGCTCACGGGTGATCGTGCAGGGACCCCTCAAGCAGCGTTCGTACGAAACCCGGGAGGGCGAGAAGCGCACCGTCG